>ENA-ORTH01002914-ORTH01002914.1-human-gut-metagenome-genome-assembly--contig:-NODE-2914-length-12434-cov-10.847403_pt1 | contig 12434 bp, 8 predicted proteins | sample MGYA00241914_ERZ509192 | MGnify/ENA primary metagenome ERZ509192 (study PRJEB26280, sample SAMEA2338826) | human gut metagenome | biome: human gut; feature: human-associated habitat; material: faeces... | reverse complement strand
GTGACATCTCCGATACCTAACCGGATGATATCCTGTTTAGGGTGCGTTATTTTGAACGTATTTACCTTTTTCGCTATATCCGAGAATAAATAGCTTCCCGGTAGTTTTAAGAAATGTTCGTTTACTAATGCCATATTGTTATTGTTTTAAGTTTTGCTATATTCTTATCTTTAATTGATTGTTCGGAAACGCTTATTTCATCAGCCTATTTGGGTTGGCCGTTGTCTGCTTCTATTTCTCCATCGAAAACTTTGGTTGCCGGTCCTGTCATTAATATATGTCCCGAGGCTTCTTCCCATTCGATAGTGACAGTTCCTCCGTCCATTATAATATCGCTTTTTCTTCCTGCAAGTCCGTTGATGAAGGCGGCTACTGCTGTGGCGCAGGCACCTGTCCCGCAAGCTTGAGTAATTCCCGATCCTCTTTCCCATACTCTCATTCGTATGGTGTCTTTACCGACGATCTGTGCAAACTCTACATTCGTTCTGTCGGGAAAGAGAGGATGATTCTCCAGTTCAGGACCGATTTCCGGCAGATTAATTCGGGTAATGTCATCAACAAATGTGACGAGATGTGGATTACCCATTGATACTTTAGTAGATTGGAAAGGATATTTCTTTCCCCAATCAATCTCTCCTGTTTCTTGCGGACTGCCCATATCTACGGTGACTGTACTGACTGTTTTTCCCTCTACCTGCAATTTCAGAATTTTAATTCCCGATAGTGTATCCAAAGTTATTTCTGTTTTATCAGTCAATCCGTATTCATATACATATTTGCCTACGCAGCGGCTACCATTGCCACACATCATTGCTTCCGAACCGTCGGCATTGAAAATACGCATACTGAAATCCGCTTTATCAGAGACACCAATCAATATTAGTCCATCACTTCCGATTCCTGTATGAAACTTGCTCCATTCGATCGCTTTCTTTTCAGGGTCTGCTATCGGATATCTGGTCGTGTCTACATATATGTAGTCATTTCCTGCTCCATGCATTTTAGTGAACTTAATTCTTGTTGTCATTTTGATTGGTATTTATTGGTTGTTGTATCCTTTTGTTTTATTACAATGCAAAGATATGACTTTTTGCTTTATATTTTATTGAAAAGTATGTCTAATCTCTATTAATTTTCTGTGAACTTATAATTGCCTTTCATACGGCTATGTTTAGTTATAATTTGGAATTATATATATTCATATATTAATAAACTGTTATTTGAACGAATTGCTTTGTATATTCTTTCATAATATATGAAGAATATTTAGTCCTGATAATCCATAAAACCAGTTATAAAAACAAGAAATATATTCTTTTTCTTTTGACGATATGAAAGTGAAAATCCTTATTTCTCTATCATATTGTTCGCGGAGTGTTTTGAAGAACCTTTTTCTGTATTCATTGTTTTAGCACTATCATTAATATAAAAACGTAGCGATATGAATATAGAGAAACAATTAGAAACAGCAGTACGAACCAATCATTTGGTATTGGTTGTATTTTATGCGGACTGGTCGCCTCATTACGAATGGATAGGGCCGGTACTCCGTACTTATGAGAAGAGGACAATCGAATTAGTACGAGTAAATGTTGGAGAAGATAAGGCAATAGCCGATGCGCATAACATAGATACTATTCCGGCTTTTCTTTTATTACATAAGAGAAATGAACTCTGGAGACAAGTTGGGGAGTTGACAGTGGAAGAACTGAAAGATGTATTAGATGATTTCAAGTGATCGGACTGTAATCTTTTATAAGTATGCATAGAAATATCAATTTCTTCCTCAATTAAAAATAACGAAAAATGTAGTGTATTGATAATTAAGTTCTTATATGTTTGCATTTTTCTTTAAAAGAAACCATACGTTTGACACCGAGAAACGAGGTTGTGTCAAAACGTTGGCACAACCTCTTTTATATTTTACAGTTCTGCTATATTTTCTTTTGGCTATGCTGCTTTTTCCTCATGCATTTGGCAACAAGTTGCTATATTCCAATTATATCGGGTTATAAATAGTCCCATAAACATATATTTGGCAACTGCAATGAGCCCCTTTCCTTCTTTTATCAGTTTAGCACACATTTTTTTGATATTAAAGGCTATAGCAAAGAAAGCAAAGTCCATTGTAACCTTGTCTTCTCCCACATGCCGGAATCTTCTGTATGCCATGTTGTATTTCATTTGTCCAAACACAGCCTCTGGTTCTATACACCTCCTGCCTCTATGCTTGATACCTTCTTCTGAGAGCAACCTTTCCCGTGCCTGCCGTTTGTATTGATTTAATCGGTGGTTGACTTCTATAATACGGTTCCCCCGAGCTTTAAAACAACTGCCACGCAAAGGGCAACCTTCGCATCTTTTTGCTTTATACCGGGCACTTTCGATGATGTATCCGCTCGCTGTCTTGTCACGTTTGGTTCCTATACGGTTCATGTGCTGTCCCATAGGACAAACGTAATAATCCTCTTGGGCATTGTAATGGAGACTTTCGGCATGGAACGGGTTGGGAGTATAACGAGGACGCTGTTCTTTATGGAAGTAATTGTACTTGATGAAGGCTTCTATCCCATTCTCCTGCATGAACCGGTAATTTTCTTCCGAACCGTAACCGGAGTCTGCCACACAGATATTCGGTAAACGGTTATAGCGGTACTGGAAAGAGTGGAAAAAAGGTATGAGGGTCAGTGTATCGGTAGGGTTGGGAAACAGACGGAAGTCTGTGATGAATTGGTTTTCAGTACCTATTTGCAGATTATATCCGGGTTTGGTCTGCCCGTTCTTCATGGCATCTTCTTTCATGCGCATGAATGTGGCACCAGGATCGGTCTTGGAATAGGAGTTACGTTCTCCAAGGGTATCAAGGTGATTGTCGTATTCTATCAGCTTGTCACGATACCCTTCAAGTTCCATGACCTGCTTCTTCTTTTTGCGCAGGGCTTTCTTTTCTTCCTTATCCTTTGTTGCAGGCTGGCGTTCCAGGGCTTCTTTAAGTTCATCCACTATGTCAGAGAGCCTGCAGGGAGTAAACTCCACGGATGTGTCTTTTATAGAGTTCTCCTGTGCAATGGCTTGATCCACCTGCTCCAAGAGAATACGGATTTTATCCATTAGTATCGTACGGTTCCGTTCGACTGTCTTGCGCCAGACAAAAGTATATTTGTTGGCTTTGGATTCAATCTTGGTGCCGTCGATATACTCTACATCAAGGCTGATGAAACCTTTATCGGCAAGGACAAGAACCAACTGGGTAAATACATTATTTATTTCCTCCTTTACACGGTTACGAAAACGGTTGATCGTGATAAAATCCGGATGCTCATTACCGGCAAGCCAAATATAATGAATGTCACGACGGAGGTGCTTCTCTATTTTACGGCAAGAATAGATATTATTCATGTAGGCGTAGATTATCACCTTAAGCATCATTTTAGGATGATAAGGACAACGGCCCGTTTCCTTATAAAGCTTCTTGAAACTCTCAAGATTGAGATTGTCAATAACAGCATTCACGATGCGGACTGGGTCGGTCGCAGCTATGTTTTCATCAATTCTTTGTGGAAAAAGAACGGTTTGATTGGGAATGTAAGGACGAAAATGTAACTTTGCCATAACGAAAAACTTTATACCTAAAGATACGAAAACTTTGGGTAATAACAAAGCCCGGGCTTGAGAAAGTCTGGGCTTTGCGCATAAAAAAAGGCTGTGTCAGCGTTTTGACACAACCTTGTTTCATTAATGTTGAAGGATAGAGTATTGAATGTGTATGTTTTATTTATTCTTTTTTAGTTCTTCCAACAAAACAACCGGCTCATTGGTCGTAATGAAATCTACTTTCTGTTCAATTAACCACTTCATTTCTTCGGTTTCGTCCACTGTCCACACATTGACTTTCAGACCAAGGTCATGAGCTTCTTTAATCCATTCGGGATGTTTTTTAATCACTCCCATGTGATAGTCAAGACCCGTAGCCCCGAGTCCTTTTAATTCTTTCGGAGATAATTCACCGTTCAGATAGAATACCGGAGTGCCGGCAGGTGCCAGGCGGATAAACTCTTTCATGGCATGCAATGAGAAAGTGATATATTCCATGCGGCTCTCTAATCCCATTTTTTTCACCGTAGCCAGAATTTCCTGAACGGCTTTGGTTTCGCGCTTTTTGCTGTTAAGTGCTTTCAGTTCAAGTATCAGTTTAGTATTATGTTCTTTTCCGACTTTTAAGTACTGCTCCAGACTTGGGAGGTTTTCTCCATTTGATAATTTCAACCCAGTGAGCGCGTCTCCTTTAGAATACTCCATAGGTCTCATTTTGTACACAGGATCATGATTGACTACTAACTTGCTGTCTTTAGTAAGCCAAACATCAAATTCTGAACCATAACAACCGATAGAGTCTGCTTTTAGAAGTGATGTAATACTGTTTTGTGATGATCCCGGGGTTTTCCAGAAACCGCGGTGAGCAATTGCTTTTGTCTGCGCCTGCATACAACATGCAGCCATTAAAAGGGCGGAACCTATCATCATTTTTTTTAAATTCATTCGTTTTATCTTTTAAAGGGTTTATATAGGTTTAATTGGGTTTGGCTTCAAAATTATAAAAAAGAAAACGCAAATTAGTCAATTATATGCTAATCTGCGTTAATCCTTGGGATTTAGAATAGAAATACTACAAGAAAGTAACAGAAATAACCGATTCTGTGATTCTTTCTGTCGTCAGTTAAGTATAGGCTTCTTCATGTATTCCTTTTACTGCGCGTCCGCTCGGTTCATTCAGGTTCTTGAAGGCGATATCCCATGCCAGCGCTTCTGCTGTAGAGCAGGCTACGCTGGGAACACTGGGTACACTGCGTGCTGCACTTTCGCTGGGGAAATGTTCTTCAAAGATACTGCGGTAATAATATTCTTCTTTATTTTGCGGGGTATTGATAGGGAAGCGCCCGGCCGCGTTTTCCATTTGTTCATCACTTACGGCAGCAGTGGTTATTTCTTTTAACGTATCAATCCAGGAATACCCTACACCGTCACTGAACTGCTCTTTCTGTCTCCATGCCACGCTTTCCGGTAGCATATCGGCAAAGGCTTCGCGTACGATTCTCTTTTCAATGTTTTTTCCGGGACACATTTTGGCTTTCGGATTCAACGTCATTGCGACATCAAGAAACTCTTTGTCTAAGAATGGTACACGTCCCTCTACGCCCCAAGCTGACAAACTTTTATTAGCACGAAGACAGTCATACATGTGTAATTTAGAAAGTTTACGTACTGTTTCTTCATGAAATGCTTGTGGGGTGGGAGCCTTATGGAAATAAAGGTATCCTCCGAAAACTTCGTCGGCACCTTCTCCGCTCAGCACCATTTTGATTCCCATAGATTTAATGACACGTGCCAATAGATACATAGGAGTGGAAGCCCGTACGGTAGTTACATCATACGTTTCGATAAAATAGATAACATCACGGATCGCATCTAGTCCTTCCTGCACGGTGTAGTTTATTTCGTGGTGTACGGTACCGATATATTCGGCAACCTCACGTGCTTTTATCAAGTCGGGTGCACCTTTCAGACCGATAGCAAAGGAGTGAAGTTGAGGCCACCATGCATCGCTTGCTCCGTCTGTTTCTATACGTTTGGCCGCATATTTCTTGGCAATGGCGGAGATAACAGAACTATCCAAGCCACCGGAAAGAAGTACTCCGTAAGGCACATCACTCATTAATTGGCGATGAACGGCATCTTCTAATGCTTCTTTCACATCGCCGGCTTTCGCATCGTTGTCTTTTACAGTTTCATATTCCGTCCAGTCGCGTGCGTACCAACGTTTCATTTGCCCTTCCTTGCTGTAATAGTAATGTCCCGGAAGGAATAATTCATACTCATCGCAAAATCCTTCAAGAGCTTTCAGCTCGCTGCCGAAATATATTTTCCCGTCTTTGTCCCTGCCTATATATAAAGGTATGACGCCAATTGGGTCACGGGCAATCAGAAATTCATCTTTTTCTTCATCGTAGAGAACGAATGCAAAGATTCCGCTGATATCTTCCAAAAAGTGAATGCCTTTGTCTTTGTAAAGGGCAAGAATAACTTCACAATCACTTCCCGTCTGAAAATCATATTTTCCGGCATATCGGGTACGGATTTCCCGGTGGTTATAGATTTCACCGTTTACGGCAAGTACTTGTTTCCGGTCGGGAGAGTACAAAGGCTGCCCTCCACTTTGCGGGTCGACAATTGAAAGGCGTTCGTGTGCCAAAATCGCACTTCCACCTACATAGATACCACTCCAGTCCGGTCCGCGGTGACGGATTTTCTGAGCCATTTTCAATGCTTTATCTCTTAGCTCCTTGGTTTGAGCTTTTATATTGAGTATACCTGCTATTCCACACATAACTTTAATTTTTAGTTGTTAAATAAGTATCTATTTCCGCAGCCGTCTTTCGTCCTCCTGCCATGGCGCGTACCACCAGACTGGCTCCGGTAGCAGCATCTCCGGCAAGAAATACATTATCGGCAAAATTCGGTTGTTCCGGTTTTAAGAATCCCATGGCCAGCAATACCATATCTGCCTCGATCACCTCTTTTTTTCCGGTAGGTTTCAGTGTCGGACGTCCTCCGTCTGTTGCCGGAATCCATTCTACTTCTTCCACTTCCACACCTGTTACGTTCCCATTTTTTCCTAGGAATTGATTGGAAGTGAGGCACCAGCGGCGTATGCAACCTTCTTCATGGCTGGAAGTAGTCTTGAGGACTACCGGCCACTGCGGCCAGGGGGTAGACGGGTTATGTCCCACGGGTGGCTGGGGCATGATCTCAATCTGCGTTACGCTGGTTGCTCCTTGGCGCACACTAGTTCCGATGCAATCCGACCCCGTATCTCCACCACCAATGACAAGTACCTTTTTGCCCTTGGCATTCACTAATTTATCTTTGGAGAAAGTTTGTCCTTCCAGAATCCTATTCTGTTGGGCCAGCATTTCAAGTGCAAAGTAAATACCTTTCAAATCCCGTCCCGGAATACTTAAATCGCGTGCTGCCGGTGTTCCCGTACAGATGCAGTAAGCGTCGAATCCCTCCGGTAAATGATTGACGTCAATTTCTACTCCCATTTCAAACTTGATTCCTTCCGCAGTTAAGATATTCATGCGCCGGTCAATCACATTCTTATCCAGTTTAAAATTGGGAATACCGAAACGTAGCAATCCGCCGGGAGCTTCGTTCTTATCAAATAAGGTTACTGAATATCCTTTTAGATTGAGTTGATTGGCCACGACCAGTCCGGCAGGACCGGCACCAATAACCGCTACTTTCTTTCCGTTTCTTTCCGGGGTCTGTATTTGTATATATCCTTCACGAAAAGCTGCTTCAACGATAGCCGCTTCGTTTTCGCGAATCGTCACAGGTTGGTCACATGAAAGTTTTAGTACACAAGACTTCTCACAAAGGGCTGGACAAATACGCCCCGTAAATTCAGGAAAGTCACAGGTGGACGATAGGATTTCGTATGCCTCTCTCCATTTCCCTTTGAATAAAGCGTCCTGCCATTCCGGTTGTTTATTCCCTATCGGGCATGCCCAGTGGCAGAAGGGTACGCCGCAGTCCATACAGCGAGAAGCCTGTAACTTGCGGCTGTTTGTATTCAATGTTTGTTCTACCTGGCTGTAATCAGTGATTCGTTCGTTCACAGGGCGGTATCCCGCTTCCTGTCGAGGTATATTTAAAAAAGCTCTAGGATCTCCCATTTTCTTTAAGTTTTAAGTTTAATTTTAGTCCCGCATGGAAACCTGGCTCCGGCATCTGCCGGTTGTCGGTTAATAGTCTCTTTGCATATCTGCAATCTTTTGTTGTAACTTTCTCATTTGCTCTTCCTGTAGCACTTTTTTGTACTCGATAGGCACTACCTGGATAAATTGATCGACATAATGATTCCAGTCATCAAGCATGGTACGTGCCAGTTTCGAACCTGTATATAAGTAATGTTGACGAATCAGTTCGTGTAATTCTTTTCGGTAACTGGCTTCTTCAATCAGTGAAAGTTCTACCATTTCCATATTGCAGAAATAGTCAAAGTTTCCTTCCTTATTCCATACATACGCTACCCCACCACTCATACCGGCAGCGAAGTTGCGTCCTGTCTGTCCGAGAACCACCACACGTCCTCCAGTCATATATTCGCAACAATGATCGCCTACACCTTCTACTACGGCTACTGCACCGGAATTACGTACAGCAAAACGTTCACCTACACGTCCGTTGATATACACTTCACCACTTGTAGCTCCATAAAGTAACGTATTGCCTGCAATCGTATTCTTTTCAGCTTCGAAGTTGCTACGGATAGGAGGGAGTACGGCAATACGACCACCGCTTAACCCTTTTCCCAGATAATCGTTAGCCTCGCCTTCCAGTTTGAAATTAACTCCCGGTACTAAGAATGCACCGAATGACTGACCTGCCGAGCCTTTGAATTTCACGTTCAACGTATGTTCCGGTAATCCTCTTTCTCCATACTTCTTGGCGATGACGCCGGAAAGCATAGCGCCGATAGCACGGTCGGTATTAGCTATCGTATATTCCAGAGAAATCTCTTTCTCATGTTCAATAGCCGCCTGAGCTGCATCAATAATCGTCACATCCTTTACAGTAGAAATAGCATGGTCCTGGTCAATGACGTGGCGGATAGCTGCACTATTGTCAATGCGTGTCAGTAATCTTGTGAAATCAATTAATGCGTGCTTCGGATTCGGGTCGTCCGTCCCCGATTTACGTTCAATCAAATCAGTCCGTCCGATGATGTCGTCCATTTTTGTGAATCCCATTTCAGCCAGATATTCCCGGACTTCCTGTGCCAGGAAAGTGAAGAAATTTACTAGGTATTCGCTACGGCCATGGAAGCGTTTGCGCAGTTCCTCATTCTGGGTGGCAACTCCAACCGGACAAGTATTTTGATGACATTTCCGCATCATCACGCAACCTAGTACGATGAGGGCGGAAGTGGCAAAACCGTATTCTTCGGCTCCCATTAATGCCATTAGGATAATATCTCGTCCGGTTTTTAACTGGCCGTCGGCTTGCAGTACTACTTGTCCGCGAAGTCCGTTCAAGACTAATGTCTGCTGTGTTTCGCTTAATCCCAGTTCGGGAGAGATACCTGCATAACGGATAGAAGAAGCGGGCGAAGCCCCTGTACCGCCTTCCGCTCCGGAGATCACAATCAAGTCCGCTTTCGCTTTTGCCACACCGGCAGCAATTGTTCCAACGCCACTTTCCGCTACCAGTTTCACGCTGATTTTTGCTTGTGGATTTATGTTCTTCAAATCAAAAATCAGTTGAGCCAAATCTTCGATAGAATAAATGTCGTGGTGGGGAGGAGGAGAAATCAGCGAAATTCCCGGAATAGAGTGACGTGTTTTGGCAATCACATCGTTCACTTTGAATCCGGGAAGTTGTCCGCCCTCGCCCGGTTTGGCTCCTTGGGCAATTTTAATCTGTATTTCATCTGCATTTACCAAATATTCTGTCGTCACGCCAAACCGGCCGGAAGCTACTTGTTTAATAGCACTTCGCATGGAATTTCCATCAGGTAACGGCTGGAAACGGGCAGCATCTTCACCCCCTTCACCCGTATTGCTGCGTCCGTGGATCCTATTCATGGCAATAGCTATTGCTTCATGTGCTTCCTTGCTGATAGAGCCGAAAGACATGGCACCCGTAACGAAGCGGCGTAAGATGCTTTCCACCGGTTCTACCTGTTCGATAGAAATCGGATTACGACGGAAATTTAAGAAATCGCGCAGGAAAATAGGTTTTTCCTTTTCATCTACCAAGTGAGTGTATTCCTTAAATTTCTTGTAACTACCCAAACGGGTGGCCAACTGTAATGTACTGATTGTTTCAGGATTCCAGGCATGTTTTTCTCCGTCTTTACGGAAAGAATACAAACCTTTATTCGGTAATAATCCGCCTGCCTCTGCTGCAAATCCTTCATTATGGAAAGCAATGGCGTCTCTAGCTACCTCCTCCAATCGGATACCTCCAATCGGTGAACCTAGTCCTCCGAAATATGCTTTGCTCAGTTCTTCACTCAAACCGATAGCTTCAAAGATTTTTGCTCCCCGATAAGAACGGATCGTAGAGATACCCATTTTACTCATAATCTTGAAAAGTCCCTTGCAGATTGACTTGATGTAGTTTTTCTCTGCCGTGGCATAATCCAGTTGGATATCTTTGTTTTTTACCAACTTATCAAGAATAGCAAAAGCCATGTATGGATTTAGGGCGCTTGCTCCGAATCCCAGCAATAATGCAGCGTGCATCACTTCACGTATTTCACCGCTTTCCACAACCAGCGCTGTCTGTACGCGTTTCCCTACAGAAATTAAATGATGATGAACGGCACTCACTGCCAGAAGTGAAGGAATCACTGCATGAGTGGCATCTACATTCCGGTCTGTCAGGACGATATAGTTTACTCCTTCTGTTACGGAGGCCTCCGCCTGTTTGCAAAGTTCGGTCAGTGCTTCCTGTAATCCGGCTTTCCCTTTGGCTACTTCAAACAACATCGACAGTTTGACAGTCTTAAAACCTTTATAGCGGATATTGCAAAGGATATCCAGCTGTGTATTGCTTAGGATCGGGTGATTCAGACGTACCATTTTACAATGGCTTTCACTAGGTGTCAGAATATTCATACCGACTGCTCCGATATATTCCGTCAATGACATCACCAATTCCTCGCGTAGCGGGTCAATTGGCGGATTTGTCACTTGGGCAAATTGCTGGCGGAAATAATTGTAAAGCAACTGCGGCTTGTCCGAGAGTACAGCCAGCGGAGTGTCGTTACCCATTGAATGAATCGGTTCGGCTCCGGTACTTGCCATGGGTATAATCAGTTTCTCGATATCCTCCTTTGAGTAACCGAAAGTACGGAGCATCCGGTCGTAATTCTCTACATGATGAGGCATTTTGCGTCCGCTTTTCAATTCATCCAGTTCGATACGGTTTGTAGACAACCAGATACGGTACGGTTTTGCTTCCGCCAGTTGTTTCTTCAGCTCACCGTCATAAAATATTTCGCCTTTTTCCGTATCAACCAGTAGAATTTTACCCGGTTGCAGCCGTCCTTTCTCTTTGATATCTCCCGGTTCGAAATCCATTACACCGACTTCTGAGGCAACCACCATCATATCATTTTTGGTAATCAGGTAACGGGCGGGGCGCAGACCGTTACGGTCGAGCATACCACCGGCAAAGCGTCCGTCGCTGAATAACAAGGCAGCCGGTCCGTCCCAAGGTTCCATTAGTATGGAATGATATTCATAAAAGGACTTCAAATCTTCACTGATAGGGTTCTTCTCATTGAAAGACTCCGGCACAAGCATTGCCATTGCGTGGGGCAGGCTCAATCCCGACATTACCAAAAACTCCAGCACGTTGTCCAATGAGGCGCTATCACTCATGCCCGGCTGTATAATCGGACGGATCTCTTTGATATCCCCGAGAGTGGGAGAGGAGAGTACACTTTCGCGAGCTTCCATCCACCCGCGGTTGCCGCGAATCGTATTGATTTCACCATTGTGTGCCAGAAGGCGGAAAGGTTGTGCCAATCCCCATGTCGGGAAAGTGTTAGTACTGAAACGGGAATGCACCAAAGCCAACCCGCTGGTGAAGTAATTGTTCGTCAGGTCGGGATAATAGTTCCGTAGCTGCAATGACGAAAGCATACCTTTATATATAATACTCTTGGTAGAGAGCGAAACGACATAAAAATCATTTCTTGTCGGAATGGCTGACAATCTGACTTTATTCTCTATCCGCTTACGGATCAGATACAATTTGCGGTCGGCAGCTTCCGTTTCCGTAAATCCGGAGATGAATACCTGTTTGATGTCCGGTTCATTAGCCAGAGCTGCTTCACCCAGAATTTCCGGGCAGGTAGGTACATTGCGCAAGTGCATCAATGTAAGTCCTTCTTTCTCTATTTCCTCAATAATGATACTTAAAATAGCTGCCTGGTCTTCCTCATTTTTCGGCAGAAAAAGCAGGCCGGTACCATAGCGTCCTTTTTCGGGAACAGGAATGCCTTGCAGTAAAATAAACTCATGCGGAATCTGTAACATAATACCTGCACCGTCTCCGGTTTTGTTATCCGCCCCTTCAGCACCACGGTGGCGCATGTTCTCCAATACTTTTAAAGCCGACTCAACAAGGTCGTGTGACTTTTTTCCGTGAATGTCCACCAGCATGCCAACTCCGCAGGCATCGTGTTCGTATGCCGCGTCGTACAACCCCATCTGTTGAGGTGCTCGTTGGTAGGTGAATCCTTCTGTTGCGTTGTTAAAAAGTTCTTGTTTTTTCATTCTTTCTAGCTTTATTGTATGATAATACCTATTTATTCTATCAAAATGTTCGGCAAAATTAATGATTTAATTTCATAATGA
>ENA-ORTH01002908-ORTH01002908.1-human-gut-metagenome-genome-assembly--contig:-NODE-2908-length-12475-cov-5.400322_pt1 | contig 12475 bp, 9 predicted proteins | sample MGYA00241914_ERZ509192 | MGnify/ENA primary metagenome ERZ509192 (study PRJEB26280, sample SAMEA2338826) | human gut metagenome | biome: human gut; feature: human-associated habitat; material: faeces... | reverse complement strand
TGCCTATTACATTGCCACCCGCCCCGGCGTGGAATTCCTCGCCGATTTCTATCGCAGCCGCCTCGCGGAGGCCGGACGGATCGTGAACGAAGCTCCGGACAGCGCGTTGCGCATCCTGCGGACGGTGGACACCGCCCGTCTCGGGCGCGCCGACAGGGCCGCGTGGTATCTCCTCTCGGCCCAGGCCTACAACCGGCTGGACTGTCGGATCGCGGACGATTCGCTGATCCGCCCCGCAGCGGAGTACTTCGCACGGCACGGCGCCCCGGCCGCCCGGATCGCGGCGATGGCACTCGAGGCGCAAACCCTGCAACATGCCGGACGGACCGAAGAGGCGGTGCGGCTCTACACGCAGGCCACGCTCCGGGCCGAGCGTTCGGCCCGGGACAGCACCGTGGCCGGGCAGCTCGGCTCGCTCTATCACACGCTGGGACTGCTCCATCTCGAACAGGGGAACGACGCCGCGGGCGCGGAGGCCTTCGCCAAGGCGCTCGCCGCCATGGAGCGGACCGGCAACCGGGAAATGGAACAGTACGCACGGTTCATGCTCTCGTCGGCGCAATACGCCTGCGGGCGCTACGCCGAAGCGGTCGAAACGCTCGCACCGCTGGCCGCCGCGCGGGACTCGCTGCCGTTCCGCCACTTCGCCCAGATCGTCACGCTGCAAAATCTCCTGATTCATATTTTCGCCGAGGACTGGCCGGCCGAACGGCTCCTCGAAGAGCGTGCGCGCATCGACCTGAACGAAATCCGCCATGCGCCGCTGCGGCACGGCCCCGCCGCATCCGGTGATTCCGGCCGTACGCTGTACGACATCACCTCGGCGCTGGTTTTCCACCGGGCAGGACAGGCGGATTCGGCATGGCACTACATCGGACGGTCGCTGGAGCGCACCGAGGGAATCTCGAAGATGAACGTCGGCCTCTACACCATCGCCGCAGCGATCAGCCACCGGCGGGGCGACGACCGCGCGGCATACGGCTATGCGATGCAGTACCTCGAAAAGAGCGATTCGCTCGAAAAGGCCCAGCAGGGAGTGCAGGCCGCCGAGCTGGAACGCAGGGTCCGCGCGGAGAGCGCCGCGAAGCTCCGCGAAACGCGGTTGCGCTACCGTTCGTGGATCGCGGCGCTGGCCGCGCTCCTCATCGCCGGAGCGGCCGCATGGGCCTTGGCGGGGTATCGCCGCAAACTCCGCCACCGCGAGGAACAACTCGCCGAACAGCTCGCCCTGGTGGACTCCTACCGCGAATCGCACGACAGCCTCACCTCGCGGCTCGACGCCACCGACGCCCGCGAGGCCGCCGTCAAGGAGCTGCTCGAAGGGCGTGTGGCCGCCGTGCGCGACATCGCCGCGACCTGCTACACCTACGGCGAAGGGGAGCGCCTTTCGGCCAAGATGCGGGAGCTGACGCTCAGCCCCGCGATGTTGGCCGACGTGGTGCGCATGGCCGACATCTACAACGACCGCGCCGTGACGCGGCTGCGGGAAGCATTTCCGGGGTGGACCGAGCGCAACTACGACTTCGCGGCGCTCGTCATCGCGGGATTCTCGCCCCAGGAGATCAGCGTGATGCTCGGCATGACGCTCAACGGCGTCTATACCCTCAAGTCGAAACTCAAGCGCCGCATCGCCGACGCCCCCGCGGGCGGAGAGTTTCTCCGTTTCTTCGCGTAATGTTCCGGACGGCCGCCGGAGAAGGGACACACGACATGCGGACCGGGCGATCTTCGGGAAAAGACACAGGACATGCAGTCCGGACGCTCCCGTAGAAAAGGGAGCAAGACATGCGGCCCGGGCGGCAAGATATTTCCGGAATCGCACGCTGCAAATCAACTGTTTAATCCGCAGGAAGCAAGATCGGAAACGTACCGGCAAGACGGTTTCGCACTTAACTTCGCACTCGGAGAAACCCGAAAAAGCGAAGTCATGAAACACGTATTAGTCCTACTTCTTTCACTATTTTCACTATGCGCGGCGCCGACCGCCGCAGACGCCGGAGCACGGATCCTGCCGGATTCCGTCGCGGCGACCGCCCGCACGGAGGAACGGCGTCCCTGCGTGCGCGGCCGCGTCGAGGATACCGAAGGGCGGCCCGTGCCGGGGGTGGCGGTCGTGATGCTCGACGCCGACTCGGCCTACGTCGCGGCCGCAGCGTCCGACGCGGAAGGCCGTTTCGAGATCGTCCCGGCCGTGAAGCCCTACCGTCTGCTGTTCCAGCACATTTCCTACGAACTCGCCGCTCTCTCCGGAGAGAGCGGCGAGGCGGGGACCGTCACCCTGCACGAACGGAGCACCGGAATCGGCGCCGTCGTCGTCGAAGGCGAGCGGCCCGTGGTGCGGATCGAGCAGGGCCGGCTGGCCTACGACCTGCAGGCCGTGGTCCGGGGCAAGGCGGTGAACAACGCCTACGAGGCGCTCACGCAACTGCCGGGCGTCTCCGAACGGCAGGGGACGCTGACGCTCGCGGGCACGGGGAGCGTCACGGTGATCCTGAACGGCCGTCCGACGACGATGGACGCCGCGCAGCTCGAGGCCCTGCTGCGCTCGACACCCGTGGAGCGCATCGAAAAGGCGGAGATCATGTACAGCGCACCGCCGCAGTACCACGTACGAGGCGCGGCGATCAACCTCGTCATGCGCCGCGCCGCCGCAGGGACTCTCACGGGCGAGGTGCACGGCGACTACTCGAACCGCTATTACGGCAACTGGGAGACGGGCGGCAACCTCGTCTTCGCGGCGCGCGAATGGTCGGCCGACATCACCTATTCGGCGGGACAGACCCGGTCGAAACGGCTCATCGACCTGCTTTCTCGGCATACGCTCGCCGACGGAACGTACGACATCGAGCAGCATCAGGACCTCGTCAGCGAGACGACCGCACACCGGCTGCGCGCCTCGGCGGAGTACGCCCCGGAGAACAAGGGGCGTGTCAGCGCGGCCTACACGGCATCGTTCACGCCACGCAATGCGGGCGATTCGCGGGCGGAGGGCAACTTCGTCCGCTCGTCGAACCGCCCCGACGGCGACGCAGCGATGCACAACCTCGCTCTGCGCTACACGACCGCGTCGGGAACGGACCTCGCGCTCGACTACACGCACTACCGGACGGACGACCGGGCCGCCATGCGCAACGAATACGCCGACGGCACGAAGCGGGATTTCGACGTCGCGTCGGGACAGCGGATCGACCGCCTCAGCTTCAGCCTCGACCAACGGCACGAAGCGGGCAAGGGTTGGGAGGTGACCTACGGCGCACTGCTGGGCTGGACTTCGGACCGCGACTGGCAGCGTTACACGGTGCTGCTGGGCGACTTCGACGCCCCGGAGACCGATTCGCGGCTCGACGAATGGACCGGAAACCTCTATGCCGGCATCGGCCGGCAGTTCGCACGGGGCAGCTTCTCGCTCTCGGCAGCGGGGGAGTACTACCGGCTGGGCGACTACGAGAACTGGTCGGTTTACCCGCAGGCGACATTCGTCTGGATGCCCTCGGCGGAGCATGTGCTGCAACTCTCGCTCGCCTCGGACAAGAGCTACCCCTCCTATTGGGAGATGCAGGGAGCGGTCTCCTACATCGACGGCTATTCGGAGATTCACGGCACGCCGGGGCTGCGCCCGATGCGCAGCTACGAAGGGCAGGTCGTGTATGTCCTCGAACAGAAATACATCTTCATGCTCTTCTGGAACGAGACGCGGGACCACTTCCAGCAGACGGCCTGGCAGGCTTCGGACCGGCTGGCGCTCGTCTACCAGACGCTCAACTGGGACACGAACCGGCAGTGGGGCGCCAATGCGATCGTCCCGTTCCGCATCGGGCGGTGGCTCGACTCGCGGCTGACCCTCACGGGACTGCGCATGACGCAGCGCTGCGACGCCTTCCACGATCTTTCGTTCGACCGTTCGAAGTGGATCGGCGTCGTCCGGCTGGACAACACCGTGCGCATCAGCCGCAAACCCGACCTGACGCTCGACCTCGCGGCGTTCTGCCAGTCCCCGGCCATCCAGGGAACCTACGACATCGACCCGGCGTGGAGCGTCGATGCGGGGCTCAGATGGAATTTCGACCGGAAACGCGCCTCGCTCACGGTGCGCTGCGACGACCTGTTCGAGAGCGGCGTGCCCTTCGCCCGCGTCCGCTACCGGGGGCAATGGCTCGACATGGATTCCGGAGCGTACAGCCGCACGTTCACGGTCCATTTCTCCTACCGGTTCGGCAGCTACAAGGAGCGGAGGCACAAGGAGGTGGACACCTCGCGTTTCGGCCACTGACACCCGCGGGGCGTGTCCTGCCGCACCGGAAACGCTGCCGGGACACGCCGCGGAAACAGAGTTCGGTCCGTTCCCCGTCCGCCGCCGGACGGACGCGATAAAGCACCCGGGATTTTGGCGGATCGCAAATTATTTCGTACTTTTGCCGACGTCTTCCGGCGGAAGGCAAGGGCTCGGATGGTGGAACAGGTAGACACGCCGGACTTAAAATCCTGTGGCCAGCAATGGCCGTGCGGGTTCGATTCCCGCTCCGAGTACACGACGACACGGCCGGAGTTCCTTATGTTCGGAACTCCGGCCGCGCATATTTTTCCGCCGGGACGGCGTGCCGCTCGCAGAGAGGCGTTCACTCCTCCGACGGCATGCCGTCGCGGCCGATCCAGGCGACGATCTCCTCGTCGGCGTCGGGGGCGAACCAGCGGACGGCAGGATCGCGCCGGAACCACGTGAGCTGCCGCTTGGCATAGCGCCGCGTGTTGCGCTTGATCCGCTCGACGGCCTCCTCGTAGCTCGTGCGGCCGTCGAACCAGTCGAACAACTCCCGGTAACCCACCGTTTGCAGGGCGTTCAGTTCCCGGAAAGGGTAGAGCGCCCGGGCTTCGTCCACCAGCCCGTCGGCGAGCATCCGCTCCACCCGTCGGTCGATCCGTTCGTAAAGCGTCTCGCGCGGAAGGTCCACTCCGACTTTCACGATCCGGAAAGGCCGCTCGCGCCGCTCGCCGCGCCGCAGTTCCGAGTAGGGGCGTCCGCTCTGCAAACAGACCTCCAGCGCCCGGACCACGCGCGCCGGATTGCGGCGGTCCACCGTCTCCCAATAGACCGGATCCAGTTCCCGGAGCTCCCCTGCGAGCCGCTCCAGCCCCTCCTCCCGCAACCGTCGCATCAGTTCCGCGCGCAGCGCTTCGTCGGCCGTCGGAAGGTCGTCCATGCCGTCGCACAACGCCTGCACGTAAAGCCCCGAGCCGCCGACGGCCACGACCCAGTCGTGCGTGGCGAAGAGTTCGCCGAGCCGTGCGAGCGCCAGCGTTTCGTACTCCCCGCAGTTCAGACTCTCGGTTATGTCGTGCGAGGCGATGAAATGATGCTCGGCGGCCTGCAACTGTTCGGCAGAAGGCTGTGCCGTGCCGATCGGCATTCCGCGGTAGAACTGCCGCGAGTCGGTCGAAAGAATCGGCGCACCGAAACGGCGGGCGAGGCGGATGCTCAGATCCGTCTTGCCCGATCCGGTCGGTCCGACGATCACGAGCAACCGTTTAATACTCATCGTCGTAGTTGTCGTCGCCCTCGAAGTCGCTGAAGTCGCCCATCATCTCGTCGAAAGCCGACCCCTCGTCCTCCTCCGGACGGTTTTTCGACGGGTCGTACTGATCCGGAGCCTCGGCCTCGGCGAAAATCTCGCGCGGATAGGAGGCCCCTTTCTCGGCTTCGCAAGCCCCGGTCAGTTCGAGGTAATAGGCTCTGTCGCCGAACAGGTCGAACAGGTAGATCAGCCGGTCGCGGTTGTTGTGTATGATCTGCCCCAGCCGCACCCGCTCCATCGTCTCGGGAGCGTCGGCCGAACCGTCGTTCATATCCATCAGGGTGAATTCCCGCTTCTTCTCCCAGCGGTCGTCCGCCGTGAAGAACGAAGCCATGCAGGGTTCGTATTCCAGCGAGGAGAGGATGAAGTTGTGGAAATCGAGCAGCGTCATATCGTACATCACCTCGTAATCGCGCACGAAGCGGTCGTTCTCGTCGCTCAACATGCGAAACCGGAAAACCATTGACATAAGCGTAAGTGTATTTCGTTAGTCGTTCGCCTCCGCAGCGGGGCGGATGCCCTGTTCCTTCAGATAGTCCGTCACTCCGTCGATCAGGTAGTGGCTTCCGGCCCGTCCGGCCTCCGGCGCCACGTAGTCGTGGTGGAATTCCCACCAGAAAGCGCCCCGGTAGCCGTTGGCCGTGACCCACTCGATCTTCCGGTGCATCGACACGGGATTCTCGATGGTGACGAACTCTCCGCGGTCGGGCGCGAAGTAGTAGGAGACCTCCGCTTCGGGATCGTACTCTTCGGTCCATCCCCCGTGCTCCAGCCTGGGCAGAAACTCCTTATAGGTAATGTAGGAACCGTACTCGCTCAGCGGCCCGTCGGCCGTCTCGCCCGGCAGCAGCCCCTTGTAGTAGAAACCGTAGTTGGCCAGCCCGAGACACAGTTGCCGCCTGTCGAATATCTGCCAGTGCGCGAGTTTCGAGCGCAGCACCGCCAGCGAAGTGTTATGCGACGGCGTGCGGCCCCAGACGCCGTCGCACATGTCGTAGGACATGATATTGATCCAATCCACGGCACGGCTCAGCCGCCCGGCCAGCGCCTCGTCGTAAACGTGGTCGATGCTCAGGGCTGTCGTCAGGTAGTAGTACTTTCCGGTCTTCGCCGAGAGGGAGTCGAGCCGCCCGCGCAGGCGTCCCATCATGTCGGCGTGCAGCTCCTTGTCGATGGTGATCTCCCAGTCCATGTCGATTCCGTCGTAGTCGTTCCGCTCGACGAGCCGAACCATATAGGCCTCGAACTTCGTCAGTCGTTCGGGCTTCTCCAGAAAGGGCCGGAACTCCTGCTGCCCGCCGAAGCAGAGCAGGATTTTCCCTCCGGCAGCGTGCACTTCGCCGATCATCCGCGGCACGAGCGGCATGTTGCCCGGCGCCGAAGCGTAGTCGAACGCATCGGCCCGGCGCACGATCTCCGCCTCCGGAAGGTCGAAATCCAGCGTCCACCACTTCGCGGGCGCCGCCATCAGATAGACGAAATCGAACGCTTCGTAACCGGGGCCGGAAAGTTCGGCTTCGCTCAGCAGGCTCTCCACCGAGTAGGCGGCATGAATGAATCGGGGCGCTTCGGAGACCGGGCGCGCCGGTTGCGAACAGCCGCAGGCGAGCAGGGCCATCGCGAAAAGAACGTTTTTTTTCATTTCGGATCGTTAATTTTTAAGGGTTTCCGTATTGCAAATATAACGGATTTGCGGCAAAGATCATACTCCCGGCGCCGAGAGCCACGCCAGCACGTCCCGGTTATCGGGATAGTCCGTAAGGGACGGGGACTGCGCACGGCCGAAATCCGCGCGGCGGGCGTGGGGAAGCGTCTCCGTGACAACGCACTGCAACTCCGCGTCGTGCTCCGCGAGCCAGGCGGCGACCTCGTCCGCCGAGCGGTAGCGGGCATAGGCGATCTCGCTCAGCGCCCGCGGGAATTCCCGCTGTTCGACAGCCACGGCGGCTCCCAGATCGACGAACGGACATCCCTGCATCCGAAGGAGCGCGCGCGTCTGAAGGTAGTTGTTGCGGTACTTCGCCTGCACCGCGGGCATCCGGAGCCGCAGCTCCGCGCCTTCGGGCAGAAATACAAGCGAGACATTGCGGCATCCCAGCCCCGAATAGGCCCAGATGTCGTCGGCCAGCCCGGCGAGCTGCGCCTCCGTCTCCCGGCCCGAAAGCACGGCCACCGACTGCCGGTGACCGCGCAGCAGGGCCGGAATTCCGGCATAGCGCGCACGGAAGCAGCGGTTGGCATTGTCGCCGCCCGTGGCGATCACGGCCTCCGCAGGCGCGGTCCCGTCGCAGAACGAGACGGGCACGGCGGGGTCGATCTCCCGGAGCAGTCCGACGACGTATTCCATGAGCACGGTATCCTTCGCCGAAGGCTTCACCAGACAGCGGTGTCCGGCGACCACGACGCACAACAGGTCGAAAAAACCGACCAGCGGGATATTCCCGGCCATCACCACCAGCACGTCGAGCGGCCGGGCCGCGGGCAGGGCGGGGTAGGCGGCCAGCCAGCGCTCCAGTTTCGGCCGTTGCAGCATGTCCCGGCTCAGGGTCCTCACCGCACGGCAGACCTCCGCCGGCGTGAACCAGCCGTTGGCCCGGCAGGCGCGCTCGGCAACCTGCCGCGACGCAGCGTCCCCGCCGAAATCCTTCAGGCGGTCGCCCAAAGCCGAAAAAAGGTCGAGAGTGTCTTTCATAAGGGCAAAGATAACACTTCGGCGACGGATTCCGCACAAAAATCGCGCAGATGAATTAAATTTGCAGAAAAGCAAACCTGAAAATCATGGAAAGAAATCTGAAAGAGGCGCTCGAACAGCGCCGGAGTTACTACTCGCTCAAAGCCGGATCCCCGATTCCCGACGCCGAAATCGAAGGGATCGTGCGCTTCGCCGTAAAACATACGCCGTCGGCTTTCAACTCGCAGTCCTCGCGGCTGGTGCTGCTGTTGCACGACCACCATGCGGCCTTGTGGCGCATCGTCAAACAAACCCTGCAAACCGTCGTCCCGCCGCAGGCCTTCGCCCGCACCGAAGAGAAAATCGACCGGAGCTTCGCCTCCGGATACGGTACGGTGCTCTTCCTCGAGGACACCGCGGTTGTCGAAGGACTGCAACGGCAGTTCCCGCTCTATGCCGACAATTTTCCGACATGGTCCGAGCACACTTCGGCCATGCACCAGCTCGTCGTGTGGACGTTGCTCGAAGAGGCCGGCTTCGGAGCCTCGCTGCAACACTACAATCCGCTCATCGACGCGGCCGTGCGCCAGGAGTGGCAACTGCCCGGAAACTGGCGGCTGATCGCCCAAATGCCGTTCGGGATTCCGGCAGAGGCTCCCAACGAAAAGACATTCAACCCCATAGACGAGCGGATCCGGATATTCGGATAGTTTCCGGAACACCGGGTGCGGCGTGCCGTTGCGAAAAAACAGGGAGATTTCATCCGAAAAATTTGGAGATTCGGAAATTTTACCTACCTTTGCACTCGCAATACGAAACACGCCATGCGGAAATAGCTCAGTTGGTAGAGCGCAACCTTGCCAAGGTTGAGGTCGCGGGTCCGAGTCCCGTTTTCCGCTCTCGATAAACGAGTGATAATCAATGAATTATCGCTCGTTTTTCTTTTTGCGGGTGCGAAATAAAACTCTCCATAATGCCTTTTTCGCGCCGTTTTCCGAAGAATGTTTTACCATTTGTTTAACCATGTTTTACGGCGGTAAAACACCACCCGCGTCTGTCTGCATAATGCCGCAACATTATGAGTGTCAGCATCAATGCCATTTGCAGAAAAGACCGCATCAATCAAAACCGCACCACGAACATCTACCTGCGTTTTACCGTCAATCGCCGCAGCCGCTATGTAAGTACGGGAATCAATATCCCTGCCGACGATTGGGATTTCGACACCCAAACGCTTAAAACGCAGAATCCTGCCGTTCAGCTACGGATTTACGAGCAAATCGAGAAATACGACAAGCGCATCAAACGGCTTGAAGCGTTGGAGGTCCCCGTAACGCTGGACAACGTGCTGGAAACCGACGGACGGAGGGTCTATTGCACGATAGCCGAATATTTCCGTCGCACGATTGCACAGTTGGAATCAGTCGGTAAAATCGGCTCGACATCAAAACACAAGGTCACGTTTTCACTCCTGCAACAATTCCGCTCGACCAACATCCGTTTCGACGAAATTACGGTCGGCTACCTGCGTGATTTCGAACTGTTCCTAATGAAAAAGGGGAACAAAAGCAATTCGATAGCCACGAAATTCAGCGTTCTGAAAGCCGTCTATAATAAGGCTCTTGCCGAGGGGATTTTCACCACGCCGCACAGTCCGTTTCTGCAATTCAAAATCGGACGGTTGTGGACAGCCACCCGCAAACGTGCTATCCGCAAGGAGGATGTGCAACGGCTGATGCAGGCGGAGATACCCGCCGACGGTTCAGCCTATTTGGATTTCGCACGGGACATTTTCCTGTTTTCCTACCTCTCGGCAGGCATCAATTTTAAGGACATCGCCACCCTGCGTTACTGCGATATGGACGAGGAAAGAATCTACTATGCCCGCCACAAAACCAGCAAGGAGATGACCTGCCACCTCTCGGAACAGTCGAAAGCGATTATCGGCAAATACGCCAAATCCGACCATGCGGACGATGATTATATTTTCCCGATACTCGACCGCCGCATACACAAGACCGAGCAACAGATTTACGACCGAGTGCGCAAGGTGCTGAAACACGTGAACAAGGCCCTGCACGAGTGGAGCCGATTATTGGGGCTGAAAATCGAACTGACTACCTATGTCGCTCGGCATACGTTCGCAACGGTTTTGAAGCGTTCGGGAGTGAACATTGCCATCATTTCCGAATCGCTCGGTCATTCCGATTTATCGACTACCCAAATTTACTTGGATTCGTTTGAGAACAGCCAAATCGACGCGGCGATGCAGAACTTGTTGTGACTGCCGTTATCGAGAAAAGAGGTGCCCGGCTTCGCCGTGGCACCCCTTTTCTCTCTTGCTTGCGTGAGTAAAGCGAGAAAGGTTGCGATTCTTTTTTTTGTGCTGACGCAACCTCTGTTTTCACCGTTACTCGGCATTTGCTTCACTCTCGGCGGACTTTTCCTTACCGTCGGTCAGCGGTTCTGCAAACATTTGGATTTTCGTACCGAGGACGCTCTCGACGCCGTACTCCATCACTCGGCGCATTACGGTTTTACCCTCGAATACCACGTGCTCAGCCACGTTTTCGCCCTTTAATCCGTTCTTTCGGCAGTACTCCCCAAAATCCATTAGGTTGGTCAATTTGCGGGCTTCGTTCTTAATGTCGTAACTTGCCCGCTTGGGGTCGCCGTAGGTGCGTTCTGCGGCCTCTTTCAGACACATCCACTTTGTTTTGGTTTCTGCAAGGCCGACGGCAGATTGTTGAACATTCGCCTTGCGACGGTCAATGCCGACCAAATCGGCGCACTCGGCGCACGACGGCGCGAGGTCGTAGTTGTCTGCGGCTCTTTCTGCTCGGCGGCAGGGGCGGCATTGGAGGTTGCGGCGGCAGGGGCCGTTACTTGATTGTTGGCTGCACTCTCGACAACCGATGCAAAATTATTCTTTGCCATAATTTTAAATACTCCTTTTTAGGGAGGGGCGTTGGTTTTTCTGCTCGCCTTGCCCATGTGGGTCGCAGGTCATCCGTTCAGCTTGATACTGCAAACATACTGCGATTTCGTCCCGTCTTTAAGGAGGAAAAAACCAGCACTTTCCCCCCTCCCTTTTTCCTCAGTCGTAGATTGCCGAGAGGGTCTGCGGAATTTTGCCCCTATAATCTTTCATTATCCCTTTCAGCGGGTCGTCGCTATCCAAAAATGCGGGGTTGTCCGTGTAACGGTACATATAGACGATACGGGCGAACAGCAACATTCTGTTATAGGACACGAGCGACCCTTTGCGCCGTTTGGGTTTCCCTATCCGTCTGCATCGTTCCAAAGCCGCGAACAGCTCCCGCAACCGCTCCGTAGCGAAATACATCTTGTAGGACAGTACGGGATAATCCGCCTTGAAGTCCTCCGAACGGTAAGCAAAGAGGTTGTCCGCCCCTTTCCGCTTCAACTCCTCCAATTTGGCGTGCAGGGCGTCAATCATATCCCGCTTAATCATCGGGTGTACGTCCAAGTTCTTGCGCCCCTTGCGAATCTGAATCGTCACATCGCCCATATCGTCGCCCAACTTGCCGAGTAACTCCCGTAAAGCATCCCGTGCGAACGGGATTTTATATCGACGCATTTGACAAACTGATTCTCGGCCCAATCATAGATAAAGAGCACCGCCATCCAAAATTTCTCCGCATCCAATTCGTACCCCTCCAAAGTGGACACGATTTCGTCGTTGTTCATAAACTGCAACCTGCTGAAAGGGGCCTTGATTAGCCCATTGCACATGCGGTTGAAGAAACGGTACGGATAATAGCCGCCATTTTCATAATCGTCGCAGAGCAAATAGACATACTCCAAATTCTCGGTTTCGCTCGGTTCGGGTTCGAAATAGACCGAGCCGTCCTCATATTCTATTTTTATGCTCATTGTCAGGTAGTTTTAGTACCCAAATTTAACATTTTCGGTTGTAAATAACAAAAAGTTACTGATAGCACTTGAAACGCACGTTTCGGGAGAATAACAGAACAATAAAGCGACGCAAAACCCCTTGATAAGACTTTTTCATACGCATCGGGAGGTGTTTTAGAACAATGAAACGTGCGAATTTCCGCTAATAGCGACTTTTCGCAGGTTTTCGGCAGGTCGAACACACTCCGACATCCGTACAACAGCCCTATAATGCCATTTAAGACATAGATAAAAATGTTCGGATTAATTGCTGTCCGACCTTTGTTCCCAATAAAAAAGGTGCTATCTTTATAAT
>ENA-ORTH01002906-ORTH01002906.1-human-gut-metagenome-genome-assembly--contig:-NODE-2906-length-12494-cov-6.086261_pt1 | contig 12494 bp, 15 predicted proteins | sample MGYA00241914_ERZ509192 | MGnify/ENA primary metagenome ERZ509192 (study PRJEB26280, sample SAMEA2338826) | human gut metagenome | biome: human gut; feature: human-associated habitat; material: faeces... | reverse complement strand
GTTGGCCTGTTCCTCGGTCAAGCCCCACTCCATCAGCTTTTCTTTCGTCATAGTGAATACCTCCATTCAAAAATCCTTTTTTACCGTGGGTAAGGAACCACGATTTCCCCGGTTCTGTTTACCGCCCACCACCGGGAAACGGCGAAAATGGTATGAAAAAACCCCCACCGGCCAAAGGCCGGGGTGGTCAAATCATCAATTAAGTTAATGCGTCAATGATAATGCGATAGCGTTCACGGTTCGGCTTGTAAATGCCCCGTTTGTAATAACTCAAAGACGCTTTGCAAATGTTCGTCAGCTTGGAAAGTTCCGTTACGGAAATGCCCCGTTCATCCATCAGTCTTTGAATCTCCGTGCAATCCACAGGCCCATCCAAGGCCGGGGGCGTGGCGGTCACTTCCGGGATATTAAACCCGGCCTGTTCCAGAAATCCAAGCACATAGGGAAGCCGTTCATTCCGACAGGTAGCGGCCAGTTGTGCCGCCTTCATGTAATCGTCTGTGGTCAATGCTCTTGCTTTCGGGATGATGGAATAACTTCCGGTTTTACGGATTGCGGGAAGAACCTCATGCGTCACCCAATGTTTGAAGCGTTTGGCGCTTTCCAGCTTGCTTCCGAAGATCAGGGCGTAAAGGCCGCTTTCGTTGATGATGGTCATGGTCTGTTCACCGGAGGGGGTCGTGATTTGCGACCCCCCTTTATCTTCCGGGGCAACATGACGGTGAAGGGCATCTTTGGTATTGGAATATCCCAAGGCAACCGCCACATCCTTACCCACGAACCAAGGTTCTTCCTCAATGGTCACGGTTCGCACCTGTCCAAATTCGGGGTTGGTGAATACCTGAAGTTCATTCATGCCTTCTTCACCGCCTTCTGTCCACGGGCAAAGCCCAGCTTGAACACCACGGCAATCAGCTTGAAAGTGTCGTAATGATATGCGTCATAGAGTTCATCCAGTTCATTCCTGCGAAGGTCATACTTACCGGGGTGTACGCCTTTAATGCTCTTGATCAATTTTTCCATGTTAAACCTCCATCAATTTTCAGTTGATAGAAGTCCCCAACTGTGATAGAATGGATTTATCCAGTTGGGAAACCTCTGGTGGTTTAGGGTGTTGGTGTACTTTAGCGGGTAGCCGACACCCTATTTCTTTAGTTTGCTATGCTGTTCCTGAATCCCCTTCCTTACTACTTCAGATCGAGAAAGATTTTCAGCTTCACAACATTCATCAAGCTGTTGCAAAGTCTGTTCATCCATCCTCACCCGAAGCATATAATCTTTGGGGTTCTCTGAAACAGGACGGCCTTTTTTAGCAACCATTTATTCACCTTCTTTTCTGTTGCTACAACAATTATATATTGTAGCAACAGAAAAGTCAAGAGGTTTTTGAAAAAATTTTAGGCATAGAAGAAGGGAACAGGTTTTCACCTGTTCCCTTGAAGATTGGACTTTGGCCGGAGCGTCACTCCCGGCATCTCTTTTGCCCACTACCAAAAGGCGTGTGGCGTATGGGAACGCTTTTTCCACCTCAAAGTCCGTTCTTATCCTATCTAAAGTATAGCAGTATTATTCCCGCTTGTAAAGGATTTTCTTGTTCTTCACATTCTTCTTCCATGTGGTTTCACCAATTTGCCAGAAGGACAAGATGGAGTTTCGATATTCAGCGGGGTCACTCTCTACCTTTACCCGTAGAATCACTTTGAACTTTTCGCCATTTTCTTCAATTTCTTTCAGAATCACACCGGTATTAGGCTTGTTTGCTTCCAAGATGTAATCCGGGTTTTCCAGAATATCCGCAACATACTTAACGAACTGTTCGTAATCTCCGGGGTGGCGTTCTTCAATATGCTGAATCCGTTCCGGGGTGATAATCACTTCATCGGTGGCGATCTCGTCCGTAATGCAACGGTATTTTTCTATATCAATGCGGCCTACCGTCTGCACATTGGAACCCTCGCTTTTTACCATCGAAACTGTATTTTTAATTATACTCCCGATGGTTGCAAGGGTCAACCCATCTTTGGAACCGTTGTCCACAAAAGTTTTCTTCCATTCGGAATAACTCATATTACCGGGGACATAGTAAACTTTTCCATCAGCGGTGCGGGCGGCTCTTTCGCCGTCCATATCGTCATAATGGGGGCAAGTGGTTCCCCGGCAATTTGGGTGGAAGGGCGGAACAGTCACCCCCGGCTCATATTGGGCCAGCGGGATCACCGTTCCATCAAGGGGCTGACATACCGCACAGGTGCGGGAATCCAGCGTTTCCACAATTTCAATCTGATCCACACCCAAATCTTTATACATCTGGATTTTGGAAACAGCGTTGAAATAGGTGGTTTCCGTATGCACCAGCCGCCTTGCCTTATAACGGGCTGTTCCGAACTTCTTTTGAATGGCGGTGATAGTCTTGGCCGGTGGATCACCCCGCAACATACCTTGAAGCAGTTCTTTGTTTACGGTGTCCACCAAATCAGCCTTGTTCACCCAACAGCGATCCCGAAAAGTCCGTCCGTCCGTTGTCCACGGTTTTGAAAGTAAGGTTTCAAGTTTCTTCTGGTTCAAAGCGGTGAAATCCCATCCAAGGCCAATGCCCTTTTGGATTTCAAAGGCCCCGTGGGTGTACCCATTGGAAACCAGCTTCTTCAGAAGATCATCCACCCCATCAACCTGATTGCCGTACAGAAGTTCAATCTGCTGTTGAATTTGCAGTTGGATTGCTTCAAGGCGGCTGACATGGAAGCGGGTTGAAGCGTTTTCCAGTTTCTTAATCCATTCCGGGGAAAGGTTGGCTTGCTGTGCGGCTTTCACATACTGTTCCGCCGTCCACTTGAATTCTTCAAGCTGTCCGGTGGTCAGCATTTTCCGGGCTTCCGCCAAAGTCACATTGTTATTGGTTGCAAATCGCTGATACCAGCTTTCAATATCCCGCTGAACAGTGTGTTCAGTTTCCCAGTAAATATCTTCAAGTGTCTGAAGGTATTCATCCGCTTGCTTGTGGGCCGAATTTTCAAGAATGGCGAACCGGCCCCGCCAATAGTCAGCATTTTTCACGGGGTCACACTCCCTTCTTGAATGGCTGGGGTAGTTGGAATTGAACCAACGCTTCAGGGGGTCAAAACCCCTTGCCTTACCTCTTGGCTACACCCCAATATTGGTGCCGGGTATGGGACTTGAACCCATACGCCAAAGGCGGCGGATTTTGAATCCGCTGTGTCTGCCATTCCACCAACCCGGCAAGTGGTAGCGTGTACGGGGGTCGAACCCGTGTTCCCGGCTTGAAGGGCCGGTGTCTTAACCGCTTGACTAACACGCCATAGAAAGTGCCGGGGAAAGGAATTGCACCTTTGACCGGGTAAGGAGGTGAACCCCGGCCCCGCCCCATTATTGCCCCGGCATATAGGGAAGGCGGGGATTATTCGTCCCCGCCTTCATCACCATCAGGATCTTCTTTCTGAACATTTCCAAAAGCGCCGGTGTAGTCCTGCGCCTGTTCCATTGCTTCTTCCTTTTCCTTCTTGATCCGCTCCAACTCCAATTCCACATCCGTTGTCCACGGGTGCTGGGCCACAATGGTTTCATTGGACAGAATACCAACGGACTTCCCACAGTTTTCAATGGCTTCACTTTCATTCACCGGCATATCCCGGTTGAAAACAATGGTGATTTCTTCTTCCTCAAAATCACCCCGGCCAGTGTTGGCGAAATCCTGATTGATAAACCACAGAAGATCATCAAAGGCCGCTTGAAACTCGGTTTCCATCCCGTTTGCGTCAAGGTCAATATCAGAATACATGGATTGAATGTTCATCTGATTGGGGTTGTTGCCCATGCGATCATCCTTGGCATTGTAGCCACGGGCGTTTTCAATCAGTTTATCCTTGAACAGCTTCAGAATGGAATTGAAGTTTTCAGCGTTAATTTCAACGGTCAGGGTTTCCACCCCGCCATCATCCCGAACTTTCACGGCTCCGAAGGTCGCAAGGTTGCGGCGGAACTCCCCAAGGTTTTCACCATCATAATTGTTCAGGATTAGAATGGTGTTCCGTGCGTCCTCTTGCATATTATTTTCAAAGTCGGAAATCATAGTGTTGATACCGTCCTGAAGGGTTTTCACCCTGCGGATCAGGGGGATTTCCTGCTTGTTGTACTTAAACGGGATCAGGGGAATCCGCTCCCAATTCAGTTCAACTGTTTCTTCCCCATTGTCAACACTGAAATAGTTTTCATGCTCTCCCAACTGTTCATCCGGGGTCAGGGTGGTTCCATCGTACACATAGCGGTAAAGGCCATCTGATTTGAAGATTTCCACCCGCTCCACAATTTCCTTGCTGAAACCGTTCCAAACCTCTTGTGGATAAAGACGAATAGCACAATCAAGGATGGTATGATCATCGTCCGCCCAAAAGGGGAGAATTTCATGGGCCGGGAAGTGCTTGAAGGCAAGTTTGCCATCATCCCCATAGTAGGGGTACAACCAGCCAATCCCGCCTTTCAGGGCATCTTCACACACATACTTCAGAAGCCGCTTGAACCGCTTATCAAAAACCTTGTTCAAAAATTCGGAATAGGTCTTGTTTTTACAGGTCAGGGAAAAGGGCTTGCCCACAAGATAGTTGGTTTTCTGATCCACCATCAAAGCAAACTGGTTATCCACCAGCCGATTGTTGGGAAGGTTGTCAATTTCCTGAAGTTTGCCATCCTCGCCAATGATTGTGCGCTTGCGGGTCAGAATGTCATGGTAGCCTTCATAGTAGGCATCCCCAATAATCTGTTCTTTCCGCTTGCGGCTCCGCTTCCATTCATCAATTTCAGCGGCGAAAAACTGAAGTTCAGTCATGCCGGTATTGCCGCCCATCAGGATCAGGCGATTGATCCGGGCCGTTTCAGTATCAGTAAACAGGGGCATATTCAATCACCGTCCTTTCTCTCTTGGGGGGGGGGGCTGAAATCCAATGGGGCGCTGTCTGGTTTTCTCCAAGGTCAGCGTTTGGTTTGAAAGTTCCACTTCAATCTTCAAAGACTGATAGGGAAGCCGATCCGCCCACTGTTCAATTTTCTTCAAAATGTGCTGTTGTTCAAACATGGGCGATTCCTTTCTATTGACCAATGAACGCCAAACCCCGGAAACCGTATGTTTCCGGGGCCGTTTGTTACTATCCTGTTACTCAAACGAAAAAGCGGGGCCAACCAGCATATCTTCCAGCGCATAACGCATAGCGTCCATCAGGTGGTTGAAATCATCAATGGGGGTGTTGATCTTGGCCCCGAACTTATCTTCAGCCCAAGTATAGTTTGAAATTTCAGTGATGAAATTCACACACCGGGGATGAATGATGATGATATAATCCTGAATGTACTGAATGCCATTGTTCACGCTGTCCTTGCCCTTCCGGGCGGCTCTGATATGCCGAAGGCCAGCTTCCCGCAATTCGTCAATGCTCTTGGGTTCTGCACAATCGGCCTTGATACGCTCTTTGGCATAGCCCATAGTCGTTACCCGGTCACAAATGGCCCGGTTGGTCAGGGCTTTTTCATACAGTTCATCGAAAACCCAAATGGTCTTTTCTTCCTTGCTGACAAGGCCACAGAAAAGCGCCGTGGGGTCATTGGTATAGCCAAAGTCAAGGCCGAAGGCGGATTTCACACCGGCCTTGGCGCTGATTTCAGCCGGGTTGAACAGTTCTTCCCGCCAGTTCTCATAAATCAGGCCATCCACAATGCCCCAACCACCCAAACCGGCCACTTTATAGCGCCGGGGGTTGGTTTCCTTCATGGTCTGGAAAACCTTCAGGTCAGCTTCATCCAGCCATTCATTACACAGGTAATTGGTAGTGGTGGCGTAAATCTGCCCATCCGGGGAAGTCCAGCTATCATGGAATTGATATGTGGGGTTTCCTTGGGCATCCTTGCCGGTAATCTCTCCAAAGAACCGCTTCCTGATCCAGTGCTTTTCATTCCACGGGTTGAAGGTCAAGGTGATTTGCTTGAACAGGCCGCTTTCTTCCGGGATAGCGCCACGGATACTTTCATCAAGCATATTGAAATCATCTTCATTGGTGATTTCATAGGCTTCTTCAATCCAGCACCAACACAAATAACCAATTTCAACCGTGATGGAAGTCACCTTCAGGGGATCATCAAGGCCCCGGAAGTAAATCTTCTGACCGGTGGGAACATAGGTCATTTCAAGGGGGCTTTCCTTAATTTCCCAATAAGCCTGAACCCCAAGCCGGTTGATTGCCCACTTCAATTCTGTGAAACAGCTATCCTTTAAGGTTCTGAATACTTTGCGAACCACAAGGGTATTAGCTTCCGGGTATTGCATCATCCGCTTGATGATGTTCAGGGCCGTGGTTTTGGATTTCTTGCTTGCACGGCTCCCCTTACAAACCCGGTAGCGGCCTTTGAAGTTCCAAAAGGTCTTGTACCCTTTGCCCACCACTTCAGGAAGGCGGATCACCTTGGCCTTGGGGTTAATCTTCAAGTTGATCATCCCCCATGATAACCACGGGAACATTCCCTTCCATTTTCAGTTTGTCGGTAAACATTCCAAGATGTTTGCCCAACAATTCAAGGGCCTTCAACTTGTCGTAGGTCTTAACCTCTCGTTCAGTGATATTCCCATCTTCACCGGGAATCACCTTCACTTTGACAGAAGCAATACAGGCGGTATCATCCCGGTTGGCTTCACCTTTGATGGTGGCTTCATCCATGTCAATTACATCAATGGGGTTCAGAAACGCCAATTTTGCGATTTCCTGAATCACCCGATCTTGATTGATACCGGTTCGGCGGCTCCGCTCTGCAATAGCCTTGTCAATAGCATTTTTAATCACAGGTTTTGACAGGTTTTCAGAACCCATCTGTTGTGCGGTAAGCGGTCAGGTCAGTATCAACCTTGGCTTGGGTATAATCAGCGGCCTTTTCCGCCTGTTCTACATGGGTTCTTAACCATTTGGCGGCATCATAGCCCATGCAATCTTCCACCAATTCCAAGAAGTGGCGGAATTCAAACAGCGTGTGAACCGAGCCATCCTTCAGGCTGATTACACAGGGGCAAGGGTCAATCTTCATGGGGTTCACGCTTCTTCCGGGTGCGCCGGGGCGGGTTCACATCCATCTTGGGTGCAGGTTCGGTGTCCTTGGGACGATCCCACAGGGGGCAAGCATCAGGGCCGCCTTCCTTGTGGCAACAGTGGCCGGCATCAATGTTGGGGCAAAGGGGGATTTCACCCTTGCTGTCGTTGAACTGCTTGAAGATCCGTTCCCCATCAGGGCATTTGGGCAAGGCTTTCGGCTCCGTCTGCCCCATAGGGTCGGAATCATCTGCTTCACCGCCGCCCGGTGTCCATGTACCATCAGGATCGCCAGCCGCCGCCCGTTCAGCATCTTCCACATCTTCAGGATTAGGGGCCGGGGTTTCTTCCTCTTTGGGCTTTCTGCCCCGTCTGGTGGGCTTCTGTTCGCCGCTGTCACCCGTTTCCGGTGCGGGGGTAGCTGGGGTATTGCCGCCGTGCTTCATGGCTCCTGCGGCCTTCTGGTTGGCTTCCTCGTAGACTTCACAGAAGGCTTCATAATCCAGCGGGATTTCCTTGTTGTGGACAGTTAGCCGCCCACCGCCAAAGATCACTTCCGAAGCCTTGAAGGAAAGAACCCGGTCATTATCATCCGCCACGATACGGGCCACAAGGTCAACCATACCGGCAACCTTGTTGGCAACCTTTTCCCGAAGATTGGGGCGGATAGAACTGATTTTGTCACCGCTCTTGCGGGTAAGGTCACGGCTCCGATCCTCATGGCTGATCAGGATGATGTTTTCATAGTCCAGATTGACCAGCCGCTTGACGGTGTTCAGGAATTCGGAAGTTACCATATCCCAAGCCCGGAAAGAATCATCACTTTCATGTTTCCACCCCTGCCGGTCACAGATATACACCCGGCAAGCCTCATAAGTATCTTCCAGAAGGTCAACCACAATGGTTTTGAAATCGTTCTGTTTCTTCTCCAACTCTGTCACAGCATCGGAAAAGACTTCCCAAGCCAACTGCCGCTTGGTCAACCGACCTTCCACCGTTACCGTGTCCCGGATAGCGATATAGGGGGCATCCACAAACTTGATATTGCCATCCGTGTTCAGCATCAGGGGATCAGGGAACTGGTTTGCGAAGAAGGTCTTGCCGCTGAAGGGTGCGCCATATAGCCAGACAACCTTCTTCTTGGTGGCGTTCAGATTGCGCCGTTCATTTTTGGGAAGTAACATATAATCCCATCCTTTCTCACAGTATTCTTGATATTCACACCAACCGCAAAAGTGGTTAGGGTTCTTGGGAAAATCTGTGGCTTCAACCATGTGCTTTGTGCCGGTCAAGAAGTCCACAATTTTCATGGGGTCATACTGAACCGGCAATAAAGATGGTTCAGCGTCTTTCAAAGCATCCTGCAACCTGTCCCGGAATTGCTGAATGGTTTCCGTTTTCTTCTGCCTGATTTTCACCTTTGGGACAATCAGAAAATACATATTCCTGATCCGGTGGCCGGGGTGGGTCAGTTCATACCAATACTTGTATTCATGCAACTGACCGGAAACGGCGTAGCTTTTGGCATTGTTGGAATATTTGAAGTCGTACAGATCAAACACCTGAACATCTTCACCCCAATAGTTGGAAGGGTGCCTTGTGTTCATCCATCCAGCGGGCCACAGATAATCCATAAAGCCTATAAAATCAGCGTTTCCAATAGGAAGTTCAAAGGCTCCGCCCGGTGGCAATAGGGCCTTGGCCTTGGGGATCATGGCTTCCAGCTTCATCATTTCATTCACATGATCATCCGTCAGAATTGGGAAGCTGGACTGGTAGAAGTCAAGGGCCTTTTCAACCCCTTCTTCAATGCCCGTATGAAGGGCGGTGCCAAGGATTAAGGCGTTGTCGGGTTCCGTATCAGGGATAGTGTTCAGCCCTTCCACATATCGCAAGCGGTATCTGTATGGGCATCTATTAAAGAGATCAACCCGGCTGTGGGAAACTCGCATTGTTTCACCCCTTTCACAATTTTCTTGAAGGTTTCAAAGCCTTCCGGGTACAGGATGAAGCCGAAGCAACCGGAATTGTTGATTTGGGCAATGTTGCGCTTTTGCAGTTCTGAAGGGGTGCCGGTAGTGGCCTTCAGTTCCACTTCAAGGGCCAGCCCTTTCACCACGATCCGCATATCAGGAAGGCCGCTTTTTACATACCTCCCACCACCCCAACGCTTTTCCCAATACCCACAAGGCGGGGCGCTCATACGGTTAACCGGCTCCCCCAAAGGGTAAATCCCTTCATCCTCTAACCACTTCTTCAGGCGGTTTTCAAAATTCTTTTCACCGGCCATCAGAAATCATCACTCTGGACAGCGTTTCCATAGATTTCAAAGTAATCCACGCCAGTTTCGCCGGTGTCCTCGAATTTCTGCCCATCAGGAAGTTCATACTTTACCCGCCTTGCCATTTCAATAATGATTTCATAGGCTTCTTCTGTATCACTCCCAAAACGAACTTCCAGTTCATCAGGAACATCAACCAAAGCGGCCTTCAGTTCCTTCACAGTAAGTCTTTTTTGCATCCTTATTCCTCCAATATCTTGATCAGGCTGTGAATTCCACGGGTCTGAAGGCCCTGAATCTTGCCGGTGCCAGCGTAAAACTGGAATAGTTTATCATCAGACTTCCGCCAGCAATGGAAGTGGCCGGTCTGCCGGTTCTTCAACTGGTATTCAATCCCGTGGGCTTCAAATTGCTGGATAGCATAAGCGATCCGGTCAGAGTTCTTGGAAACCCGTTCTTGGTGGTTCCGGTGGGCGTATTCCTTTAGCGCATCCCAAAATTCATCCCTTGCCAACTGCTTCACCAATCCCTATCATCAAAATCATCTTCCGGTTCTTCTGTGGCGGCATCATAGGCATCCTTTGTGATAACCGTTACATCTTCAACCGGCACACTCAACAGCTTGGCTGTAATGCGGCGCTGGGCTTCTACAAAGGAATCATCCGCCTGTTCAGGGTGGGCAACCCCTTGAAATGAAGAAGCAGAATACCCAACTGAACCATTTCCGCCATACATTTCACTGTTTCTGATTTCAAAGTGAAGTGTGATGGTTACAAAACATAAAGGGTTCATCATTACTTTTCACCACCCTTCAGAGTGATCTTCACATAACCGGCCTTGGGATTAGGTTTGGAGCATTCCGCCGCAATAGCGGGATATTTTTTCTTCAGCTTGGCGGAATCAATAGTGGTGGAATTGCTTGGTGCAACCAAGGTCAGGTTCAGCACATCACTTTCAAACTTCTTCACCCCAAACTTCATCATGGCATCATACAGGGCCGCTTTCATGGTCTTTTCCTGTTCTTCAATGGCCTTTTTGTGAGAAGTCAGGGACGCAATAGCGTTCAGGGTGGCAAGCTGGGATTGCTGGAAGGCTTGAAGCCCTGCTTCTTCATCAAAGGTGGAAGAACCACAGGTGTTGGGATCTTCCTGACAGGAATCCGGGCAGGTGTGGAAATCCGGGCATTTATGGCAGCACCCATCAAACTTTCCACGGGGACAAGCGTTTTCACATTTGATCATTTCCGTTCAACTCCTTTATGTAGGTTTCTTGGTAGCCAATCACCCGCTGGGAATATTTGCTTTGGTAAATCCCTTGATCCCACAGCTTGGAAGCGCCGCTTTCCCCCATGTTGTAAGCCATCAGAACCTTGTGTGGATCATCGTACTTTTCAAACAGGGTGCCAAGGATATAAATACCGGCTTGAATATTCTGGTAAGGGTCAAGGAAATCCGTTACACCAACGGCATTGGACAACCATTCATGGTTTTTCTGGTTAATCTGCATCAGGCCATAATCATTGGTGGTGCTGATAACATCCGCTTGGAAGTTGCTTTCGTTGCGGATCAGGGCCATCAGGAAAGTGAAATCAACTTCATAGGCATCCGCCATCCAATAAACATATTCCTGAAGGCTTTCATCCATAGGGACATTCAAAGGGGTGAAGTCACCGGCCTGAACAATGGTTCCATCACTCTGAACTTTGACAGCTTGGCCGGTATAGGCCCCGTACAAAACCGCCGTGGTGGTAGGCTCCGGGGTAGAAAACCAGATTGGTACTTTGGCAAACAGGAACCCAATCAGTACCCCTATCAGCAAGGCAACGGAAAACATACGCCGAAACCACAGATTTTGTTTAGCCCTTTGGGTGGCCGTCCTCGTATTTTCTGAACAGTTCATCGTTATAGTCCTTTCTCATTTGCAAGGTGGAAAAAATGCTTTCTTCCACGGTGCCGGGGCAAATCATCCAGTAATAGAAGCATGGCCGTTCTTGTCCCATGCGGTGAATCCGCTTTTGGCTCTGCTCCCACAGTTCCCAACTTTCGGGAAGGCTGAAATAAATAATCTTGTTGGCCTTTTGGAAGTTGCCCCCTCTTGCCCCGGCCTGATACTGAATGAAGGTCACAGAATTGGATTTGAAATTGTAAGCGCCCAAATCCTTGACTTCACCAGACTGGATGGACACAGGGCGGTTCATGCCCTTTACAATTCCCTTCATGCGCTCCATTTCTTCAGTGAAGTTATAGAACACAATCAAGCGATCTTCCGTACTCTCCACCAGTTCCCGAAATGCCTTATACCGGTTCGGGTTATATAGGCCGCAAAGCTGACGGGCATACAGGCGGCGGGTCAAGCTGGTATCACCAATCAATTCCCGCTCATAGCTTTCATTGGAACCCCAAAAATCTGAATCAAGTTCAAATTCCTGAAGGGTGGCGGTGTTTATGCTGATCGCCCGTTCCCGCCAGAACTTCCAATATTCCTTTGCTGGGGGCGTTCTAACGGGAACAAAGTTCCGTTTAGGAAGGTCAATTCCGGCATCATCGGTGGTCATAAATACCGCCCCATGTTCAGCCAGCTTCTTCTTCAGCCGGTCAACATTTTTGTAACCGGTGATTTTCTGCCGCCAGAATCCATCTTCTTCAACCCATTCCGTTTCAATGTACTGCTTCCAAAACAGTTCCTTTGATATGTTCCATCCCAAAAGGCGGCATTGGCTCCACAGCTTTTCATACTTGCCGCCCGTGGGCGTACCAGACAGAAGGATCACATTATCAGGGTTCAGCCCAAGAATGAACTTTGACCGCTTGGCGTTCTCATTCTGGATCAAGGAACTTTCATCAAGCATCAGCGTAAACCCGGAAAGGGTTTTCAAAATCTTACGCCTGAAGGTCAGTTCATAGTTGATCACGCCGCAAATCCGGGTTGGGTTGTCGGTTTCAGCAACCGCCGCCATAAACCAATCAAATTCCTTCTTATTGGTCAGGTCATAAATCATCCAACAATGGTTCATGGCGTAGTTCTCAACCATGTGATCTATCCAATCAGAAACCTTGGAACATTGGCAGATCAACAGGTTTAGTAATAGCGGATAATAGGGGTTCCGCCATCCACATTGCCAATGGTCAGCTTGA
>ENA-ORTH01002903-ORTH01002903.1-human-gut-metagenome-genome-assembly--contig:-NODE-2903-length-12504-cov-3.315286_pt1 | contig 12504 bp, 10 predicted proteins | sample MGYA00241914_ERZ509192 | MGnify/ENA primary metagenome ERZ509192 (study PRJEB26280, sample SAMEA2338826) | human gut metagenome | biome: human gut; feature: human-associated habitat; material: faeces... | reverse complement strand
AAGGATGGAGCGATCCGCCTCCCAGGACTTTGATGACCTGATTATTAGGAGGCGTGTGCTCTATCCAGCTGAGCTACTGAGACAAGTAACAGTTGCTATTATACCTGTTTTCCGCCCGGATTGCAAGTGCCCGCTGCAATTCTGTGCCCGGTTTCTGATTTTGCAGGATGGGCATGAACCACTCCACGGTCTCCGGCTGCGGGGAAATCGAGCATTCTGAAAACAGCAGAAAAAGCGGGCAACAAAAACAGACCGTCAAAAAATTGCATTCTTGCCCTATTGCGTGTGTAGGGGCGACCATTGGTCGCCCGTCAACTTACCGCAGCAACGCATTTTCCGGGATAGTTTCTTGCAAGGCAAACGGGCGCTTATGGGAAACCCGCGGGCCGGGCATGCCCGGCCCCTACCGCGCGGCAGCCAAAAAGCGTACACCAACGCAGCCATCCCGGCGCGGCAGCGCCGCAGAAAGCCTCACACCTTCACCTCAAACTCCCCTTCTTCCTCCTTCGCGCCGTTCTCCACCTTTCCCGCCGTACCGTCGCTGCTGACCGGAATTCTCACAATGTACTCCAGACACCCGTCATGCTTATCGCACCGGGTCGTGGCGGCGATCCCCTTCTGGGTCATCAAATCCACCGCGTGCTGCAATGTATTTACAAAGAACCGCACATCCCGCACCATGGGGATCGTGCGGCGGCAGGGGCTGGGCCCGTTGGGGGCGGCCAGCATCTGGTCCACAAGGCGGTCCGCCTGGCGCACGCTCATCTTGTCCCGCGCCATCTTTTCCAGCGCGGCGGTGCGGCGTCCCTCGGGCAGGCGCAGGGCGGCACGGGCGTGGCGCTCGCTCAGATGGCTGGCCGTGCAAAGCTGCTGCTGTTCCGGCGTCAGGGTCAGCAGACGCAGCTTGTTGGCAAGGGCCGGCTGGCTCAACCCCAGCCGCCGCGCAGCCTCGGCCTGGGTGCAGCCCCACAGCCGGATGACCTCCTTAATGCCCCGCGCCGTGTCGAACGGGTCCAGCTGGCTGCGCTGCAAATTTTCCAAAAGCCCCAGCGCGGCGGATTCGCTGTCGTCGTAGTCGGCCAGTATCGCCGGCACCTTGTCCAGCTTGGCCAGACGGCAGGCATATTCAATATCGCGTCCACTCACATCAATATGTGCCTCCATCATATCAAACAGGGCCTTTACCACAGATTCAATGCTGTGAAAGGTAACTGCATCCTCACTGAGAATGCGCAGCTCATTGTCCCGCATGATGATATCACAGGAAAAGGCGTTTCGCAGCAGCTCCAGATGCTTATCCTGTGCTCCGCATAATTTTACGATCCATTCCATCGGGTATTCTCCCAGACGGAAAGTTGCTTCGAACATGATCCACATGAAGAGGATAAAAATCGGGAACCCCAGCACTTTATGAGTTACGAACAGATCGATGATCTGTGTGCTTGTCGCTTCTTTTATTTTGTTTTGTTCGTAGGTCTCACGCAGTGCACCGGAAATAAAACCGTAGCGGGCATTGGTGAAGGCTGTCTCACAATCTTCTTTCAGAAGGGTTTCGATTTGAGCGACATTGCGGTCGCGTTCGTGGATGACTGTTTCGGAACCAGGCATTGACTTGACGAATGATTCCACTTCCGGATCGCCTTCAAGCAACTTGATGGCAAGGTAGCGCTTGGAAAGGCTTTTGGATACATTTCCGTTCAGTTTCAAAGCATGCCTTACTGGATAAATGGCCTTTTCCAATACATCACCATAATTGATATGGATATGGCGGAGTACGGGATCTTCTTCTTCGTAGACCTTTATGACGCGGTTGAAAAGTTCTTCGATACCGAAGCCGGTCTTACTGATGGTCGGAACAATCGGCGTACCGATCATCCTTGAGAGAGAGTTATGGTCGAACTTATTTCCGTGTCGTTCCAGTTCGTCGTACATGTTGAGGGCGATAACCATACGTACGTCCATATCGATCAGTTGGCAGGTCAGATACAGATTGCGTTCCAAGTTGGATGCATCGACTACATTGATTACGATGTCTGGCTGTTCTTCATTCAGATGCTTGCGAACATAGAGTTCTTCAGGGGTGTAAGCCGATAGGGAATAGGTCCCCGGCAAGTCTACGATTTTGAAGGTATAGCCATTCTGATGGAATGTCCCGGCTTTGGCGTCGACTGTCACGCCGCTGTAGTTACCGACATGCTCGTGTGCACCGGATGCGAAATTGAATAAAGATGTTTTACCGCAATTGGGATTTCCGACTAATGCGACATTGATGGTTTTACCTTTGTGCATGGCCATAGCCTGTAAACTCTTGCCAGATGTTTGGATATAAGAATCCACCGGGCGGTTTTCCTGTTTTCCGGTACTGGCTTCTATGAATTCAGCCACACTGACGACTTCTATCATTTGCGCATCGTTTCGTCTTAATGAAACGTCGTAACCCATTACACGGTAGTGTATAGGATCTTTAAGCGGTGCGTTCTGGATGACATCAACCTCTTTTCCTCTGATAAACCCCATTTCGATAATGCGCTTGCGGAATGCTCCGCGTCCCATTACCTTTACTATAACCCCTTTTTCGCCTGTACGAAGTTCTGATAGTCTCATCTTTTTAAAATCTTGCGCAAAGGTAGCATGAAATGGTAATATGGTCAATACCGTATTGTAGGTATTTTTTTGTTAGTTTTGTCTCCGTAAAGGCTTTAAAATATGACTATGTGGAACAATGTTATATTATGTTTGGGGTCCAATACGGATTGCGAGGCGAATCTAAAGTCGGCGGCCAGTCTGTTGCGTGCTTATTTCGGATCGATCCGGTTTTCTGAAGCGATTTATACGGAGCCGATAGGTTTATCCGATTCCGGCTTATTCTTGAACCAAGTGGCTGTTGCCGGTACGAATGCTTCGCTGGAAGAGGTGAGGCGGGCTGTGAAGGCGATGGAAAAACGATTGGGACGCATGTCGGACAGTAAGCAGAAAGGGAAGATTCCGATCGATATAGACCTGCTTTTATGGAATGGAACAATCCTGAAACCTGCCGATTGGGAAAAGGAGTATGTGCAACTACTCTTCCGGTCTGTTGCGGATTAGGAGACATAACCCATAGCTTTACGATGGCTAATGCATAGCTTTAAGCGTCGTAACCCATAGCTTTGGTTATTGTAACTTATCGTCCTTTGTTATCGCTCTGTAGGTGCAGGGTTATAAACGGGGCAAATAGGAAACCAGCTTTTCCGCTGATCCTGATCAGACCGTTGATACCTAAGCAAATGAATGTGGAGATCGGGTTGGAGCGATCCGTGTTGTAGAAACCTTTTCCTATCCGGACTTGATAACCGAAAGGTTTTGCCAGCGAGCGATATGTTTCGATGGGTAAGATGCGTTCTGTCCAATTCCCGTTTCGTGGATCGCAGGTGTTGAAAGCATCTTTCAATAGAGGATAGGAACCGGTCTTGACAGCCTTGTGGATATGTGGGAAGGTAAGTCCGCGCGTCTTTCGTGCAGCTTCTTTCGCTTCGGCAGGGGAAAGGGCCGGAAAGTGCAGTTGGATATAATGCAGACGTAAAGCATAATATTCCTTTTCCCAAATGGTCATAAGCCGATGCAGCCTTCTTTTCACATACGGGTTAAAAGGTGTAGAGGCCGTTGTAAACAACATTTGCATCTTGTTGTCGATGGCAACCAAATTGGCGAAAAAAGCCGACAGGTCGTAAACATGTTCGATCAGGTCGGTCGCGATCAGCAATTGTGGCTTGACTTTATTTGCCGAGCACCAATCTGCTAAGGTGTCTGAGTCTCCATGAAGAATAATGTCAGGTCCTGTATTGACCAGCTCTTTCAAGATGCGGATCGTATTGACGGAATCCGGATTGAGGTCGATGTAGATGACTCGGCCGATTCCGGCTTGTTTAGCAAGTATACTCAGGAAGCCGCTTCCGCCACCATAGTCGATAAGTGTTATCTCCTCCGGTGAGCTACCGATAGATTCCAGTCCTTTAAGGAGACAGTCCGCATAGATTTTCATGTAATAGGATAAAACCGGTTTCAGCCGGGCAATATAACGTTTGTTATATTTACTGATAGGCAATCGTTCGTAATCGATAGCCTTTAGTTGGCTAATCAACGCTTGTGCTGCTTGTCGGATATCATACTTCATAGATCAAATGTAAGAGGTGTTCGCCTTGATATTGATTGGAATAAGTCGGATAAAGAAAGTCGCGGCGCTGCTCGATCGACTCCGGAGCCATATCGGTATGCATCAATTTCCGACAGATGCAGACCATTTCGTCCGGAGTGTCGGCGATATGGCAGAGCGATTCCAGTCCACTACCTGCTATCATCAGTCGGTTGACCACTGTATGGCGTCCGGCAAACAGGCTGTTCAGTAGTTTTAGTTTCAATCCGGTTGCCTGAAAAGTAATCAAGGCATGTATTTGTGCATTGTGTATCAAGTCGTTCATCTGTTCTTCTGACGGATTGGCTTCGATATGGATATTCGGATAGGGAGCTGCCGTTTTCAACAAAGAAGCCGGCGGATTCATACCGGCAATGATGCAACGGCAGTCCAGTTTACTGAACACATTCCGGATAAGAAAGAGGGCTGCTTGTGTATTCTCTATTACGGATAGTTTACCATGATAGAGGATAAAATCGGAAGAACCCGGCTTGACCGTAATTTGGTTGTTGGTGTGAAAGCAAGGCATGAATTCGACCGGTTTGTCGGGGAACTGGTGCCGGAGGTAGTCAGCATCGGTTGTTGAAACGGCAATCATCAGATCGGCATGTTTCAGTATTTTCTGATAATGTTTGAATCGCCAAGCCTCTATCCGGAAGAAGCTTTTCCTGATCGGATGGCTCTCCGCCTGTGCCAGGTGATAATAATAGTCGTGTTCGATATTTGCTTCCCGGTAAATCTTTTTCCGGTTGTGTAGTCGCGGATCGTTTATGTAATAACAGCAATGGAGTCCTTCGAACAGGATCGGGTAATCGTTCTTCAACAGATTGGCGATCAGTTCAGGATGCTTGCGGCTGTATACGTTATAAGGCAGCAGGGTTATATTGGTACGTAGCCCTGTATGTCGCTTGTAATAAAATACCTTTTCGCAGATGGCTTCCAGTTCGGGCGAATGGGCACGTTCGTATTCGAAACAGTGTAAGATGATCTTCACACCGCACTGGTGCAGAGCTTTTATCTTATAATATACATCAATGATTCCCCCGTAGTTGGCAGGCCAGGGAATATTGAAAGCTATAATGTTCAGATACCTTTCCATGTCTGTCATTTGCTGTTTAGTCGGGTAAAGATACGCATAAATTGTTCAGCTTGTTTTTTACGGGAGAAACGTTCCACTGCTTCCTTATCCGTATTTATGTGTGTGTACCCATTATCCTGCCAGAACTGATAATGGTGCAGGATAAAACGAAAAGCTTCTTCGGCTGTCCGGGCTGCCAGTCCGGAACGGGTATTCCGGATGGTAGCTTCGAGGCAACTTTCGTCACTCTTTACACAGAGTAAAGGTTTCCCGACAGCCATCGATTCGAAAAGCTTGGTAGTCATAAATCCTTTTGGTCCGTCGGATGCAAAGGTATTGGCGAGTTGCAGCAGAATGGAACTGCGGTTTAACACGCCGGGAATCTCGGAAGCGGGAACATAGTCGAAAAAGTCCATATACCGGGCGACTGGGTAAGCGGTTGCTGCCTGCATGATGATCGCTTTTGATCCGGCGTCGACATACCATTGGATGCGGAACTGGTCTGGATCAATGAGCTTTTCACGATCTAACCGGCTAACGGCCTCGAAAAGCAATCGAGGGTCACGTGTCGCCAAGCTAATCAAACGTCCGGTATAGGTGATGACGAATTGAGAGGTCCGATGTTGTTCAGGATAGAAGAGCTCTGGATCGTAACCGTTGTAAACCAATTCTGTGTTAGGATTGTATGCTTGAAGTTTTTCCACATGCCAGGGGGAAATGGTCGTGACCTGATCCGCCTTTCTCAATGCATTATTTCTGTCCCGTAATAACTTATGACGGAATGTTTCCGTGATCTTTCTATCCAACCAGGAAAAGGTACGGAAGTTATGAGCGATATATTCGTTGGAAGCATATTGTTCGACTATGTCTCGAAGGTCGATTACTAACGGCAGATGATATTTCTCTGCTATATATTGGGCGGCCGGCAAGGGGAAAGTTCGGTATGAACTGCACAGGATACCGGCATATTCCCCTTCTTCCAGTAAACGGGAGGCGGCTTTTGCCATCTTCTTGTCTTTATAATGGAAAAAATAATCGAGTATGAATATGCATATCCACTCTAACTTTTGGAGGATTTTCCCTTTGGAATGAAAGAAATTTACATATGTGACAGGCGTTTCTCCTTTCAGGAAAGAGAACGTGCTGTCATCGATTTGCTCAGTGACAACGACAGGTTCCCATCCGGCCCGCCTCATATATTTGCATAAATAGCCCATTCTCGGTCCGAATGCAGGGGGAAACATATCACATAATATCAGTATCTTCATGATTTTATCAATTCTTCAATGATGGCGGCGAATAGTTTTCGTTGCCAGTCGACAGAGACATTCGGCTTGATCCGGGTGGTGATGGAGTCGTTATGCCAGAGCAACACCAGTTCGCCGTTGGCAGATGCCACCTGTTTGATGAGTTGTGTTGAGTAGGCAAGTGCTCCCTCATAGCCAAGATTCATATAAACAGGTTCGTTCAGGCTGCATTCCATGATTGCCAATGGGTGGAGAATAAGTGGCGAGATACGTTTATTCTCAGGATTAATCCAATGTACCGGACGAGATGTGCCGAGGCGAAAACCGGCAACATCCGGATAGCCTATCGTGAAATCATCTGTAATACCTGCTTTTTCCAACCATACCATATCTTCCGGTTCGCGTGAGGCCAGATAATGATGCCGATTGTAAGTGACCGATTTTCCGGTCTGTCTCTCCAACAATTCTTTTTCCGTTGAGATGAGTGCCGGTGTTTTACCGGCATCGTAACTGGTATGCAGTCCAATCTGTACTTTTTCGGTTTTACAAAAGAGCAAAAGCTCTTGTAAGTCCTTTGAATGCAGTTTATAATGAGGCTTGTCATAAACGGATGAGCCACCTGACTTGATAAAAAACAGAGATTCACAACGGTTTTTTCCGATAACGGCCTTTAATTTGTTTCGTTGTTTTACAAGCCAGGGAAATGTGTAGAACGGATCTTCCTGTAACGGACCTTGAAACATCTTCCAGGCATGTTTCAGTCCTGTGCCTTTAACTGTTTCTCGTATCAAGTTGCGGAAAGTCCGGCAAAAGAAAGGAGCATCTACATCGTGTGTCAGCCATACTTTTTGTATGTGTGGGGGCAGTTCGACGGCTGACTGTACACGCGCTTGGCGTAACCAGCGTCGCAACAATTTACCGTATTCGTCGACTATCGGGCGATGAATGAATCCTGCTTTGAAGGGTAGGGATTCTGTTCCGAGGAAGCGACCGTGGATGTCCCGTATGTTGCGTTTCCGTATTTCTTCATATCGCGTCAGCAGAAAATAGGCACTGGCGATGATATCGGCATGTACCACCCAAGTATCCCCCTGCCATTCTATTTTGGGAGAACCGAAGAGCAGAGGTATGCCTTCTATCTCTTCCAGCGGTAGTTTGGGCATGGACTCGGCTGTCCCGTAAACTTCATCCCGGAAAAAGGGGGACGGGATGATAACTACGCGATAACGGGAGAATTTGTTGGGATCCGATGTGTAACCGACAAGACTGGCTAATACATCGGCCTTTTCTCCTCCTATCAGGAATTTGGTAATATAGGAAATAACGGCTTTCATACTGTCTTTCAACTTTACAGGAACAAACGGACTACTTCGAATGCTTCAGCATAAGGACAGCCAGCTTGTACACCGCGTGTTTTTGCCAGTGAAAAGATAAACTCTTCGGATAGATAGTCGCGTGTTCCCTGTGATTCGTATGCTTTTAATGCTTCGACTTTGGCTTGAATGTGCTCTTTATTCAGTTCAACGAAACATTGTGTGTTGAATGTCAGATTGTTCCAAATCAACTCGTAGCCCAGCAGTGTCGTGTTTTTGAAGGCGCGTAGGCCTTCTTGGGCGATCGTTGTATGATCCTGGTGAATGTCGTGTAGGCTTGGGATAAAGACCAAGTCAAAGCTGTTCGATTTTTTTAGGCGGATCAGTTCTTCCAATATTTCCTGCCGGACGTATCCGAGTTTACGGACCTCATAATTGTAGATGATGAGGTTTTCAGGTGATATTCCCAATTGGGCAGTCGCTTTCTTGACTTCTGTCTTCAAAATATCTTTCGGAAAACCTTCGGGTACGGACTGCTGAGCGGTTGAAAAAGCGACATAGGTTACTTTCTTTCCCAGTTCGATAAGTTTGCTTATGGTTCCTCCCAGTCCTAATTCCCCGTCATCCGTATGGGGGGCTAAAACCAGTATATTATTATAACTGTTTAATATCATAAATAATTTATCTGTTTATTATCCTTCCTATTTTTAAACAGGCTCTATTTAATAAACTTAATTTTCCTTTGGTTATTGTGAAGAAGGGGGTTTGAATTGCACCGAATTCACGGAAAAAACGTTCGACTCCCGGAATCATAGAACCTTCGAAATCGAATGTGTCGGTGTATTGTGAAACATAACGGATACATTCCCATAATATTAGGCTATGAGCTCCGGACTCCCGAAGAATCGGATTTCCTCCACCTGCCAGATACCAGGCGGAACTTTCTTGCCAGACGATAAAAGCGACAGCATGCAAACGTCCTTTTTCGTCATAACCGCCCCATAAATCTCCCTGGTCCCGTTTTCGGCAAATATTGATCAGTTTGATTAAAACTTCCATATCTTCTTTGTTGGTGATCTGTTGACGTTTGAAGGTTTGTGCCTGTACCAACAAGAACTCTTCTATAGAAATTCCTTTTTTTACTGTGATATGATATTTGTCTCTGGCTTTTGTGATGTTCCGTCGGATATTGAAACTCATATTTCCCAATATTGCTTTTGTGTTTCGGATATCCTTCAACATATAGGTGTAGCGTGTTGTTTGTCGGTAACCTTCCCAATAGAATGGTAGCCAGTCGGTGATTCCGTAATGAAAATTTTGCATAAAATACGGATAGCTTTTAAGCGTGTTTAGCAGTTGTTTGCATAAAACTTGCCGGTGGCCTAAAGTTTTGGTGTATTTGGTATCTTTGGATTCCGGTGCGAACCAAGGACCCATTGTTTGTGTGTAAGATGGCATTGAAATAATACCTTGTCGAGGACAATAAAGTGGCATCGCTGCCGTAATCCTTTCTTTTTCTTCAACCAATAAGACTTTCCATTTATCTTTGCCACAAACCGTATCGAGCCACCAGTCACGGGAAAAGATGGGAATACTAGTTTCAGTGTTGCAAAGCAAATGGTATTTGTCTTTTGTGTTCATGAATGATTTTCTGTATAATCATGGACACAGATGACTACAGACTTGATCCGTATCATCTGTGTGCCATTGATTTTATCCTTTTAACGCTTCGAAGATCAGGTTGGACAATTCGTCTGCCAGTTCAGGATTGTCGGCAACGCATTGTTTGGCGGCATCACGTCCCTGTCCTAATTTAGTGTCGTTGTAACTGTACCACGAACCGCTTTTCTTAATGATGTTCAGTTCTGCACCTAGGTCGATTATCTCACCGGCTTTGGAGATACCTTCACCAAACATGATATCGAACTCTGCTTTCCGGAAAGGAGGAGCAACCTTGTTCTTGACTACTTTTACGCGCACTTGGTTACCTTTGATATCGTCGCCGTCTTTCAATTTACCGATGCTGCGGATATCCAGGCGGACAGAGGCATAAAACTTCAACGCATTACCGCCGGTTGTCGTTTCGGGATTGCCAAACATCACGCCGATCTTGTCACGCAACTGGTTGATGAATATACACGTCGTGTTTGTCTTATTGATCGCTGCCGTCAACTTACGAAGTGCTTGGGACATCAGTCGTGCTTGTAGCCCCATCTTGCTGTCACCCATATCGCCTTCGATTTCCGCTTTCGGAGTCAGAGCGGCAACTGAGTCTATTACGATAATATCCACGGCGGACGAACGGATCAGCTGTTCGGCAATTTCTAACGCCTGCTCGCCATTGTCCGGTTGGGAAATCCACAAGTTTTCGACATCTACTCCTAACTTTTCTGCATAAAAACGGTCGAAAGCATGTTCTGCATCGATAAATGCCGCAATACCACCGCTTTTCTGTGCCTCGGCAATCGCATGGATCGCAAGGGTCGTCTTACCAGATGATTCCGGTCCATAGATCTCAATCACACGGCCTTTTGGATAACCTCCTACGCCTAATGCTGCGTTCAAGGCTATGGAACCTGTTGGGATCACTTCGATATTTTCGACACTTTCGTCACCCAATTTCATGATCGAACCTTTGCCGTAGTTTTTTTCGATCTTGTCCATTGCTGCGCGAAGCGCTTTCAATTTGTCTGCGTTTACAGCCGGTTTCTCGGCTGCAGGCTGCTTGCCTTCTTCGAATAAATCTTCTTTTGCCATTTCCTTTTATAGATTAAGGATTTGATTTGCATGGTCTTTAGTCTTCACCTCTTTCGGGCCGATGATATTAGTGACGATACCATCTTCATCTATAATAAAGGTGGTACGGAGAGTCCCCATGTATGAACGTCCGTACAATTTCTTTTCTGCCCAAACCCCGAACTGCTGTTGCAGGGTCGTATCCGTATCAGCGATGAGGCTGAAAGGGAGTTCCTGTTTTGCGATAAATCCCTGATGAGACTTGGCACTGTCTTTGCTGACACCCACTACTTCGTAGCCGGCAGCTTGCAATTCCTTGTAGCCATCCCGCAGACTGCACGCTTCAGCTGTACAACCGCTGGTATTGTCTTTCGGGTAGAAATAGAGCGCCAACTTCTTACCTTTGAAATCGCTTAGCTTTATCTCTTTCCCGTTCTGGTCAAGTCCCAGAACTTCGGGAGCTTTATCTCCTATTTGTATTGCCATATATTTATTTACTTGATGTTATAGTTCATCTTGCGTGTTACATCCGCTTTCCGGCGGGCTTTTCGTCCGAAGACCTTCCAAAGCAGTTTTCTTCCCATGTGATGGGCAGCAGCATATGACTCGAATGTCTCCGTCCGGTAATCGAATTCATCTTGCCAGCATTCTTGGGGAGAAACATAGCAGTATGTAATCTTTTCGATACTGTTGTCGTCTGCGTCGTTTTCCTCCAGCACGATGATGTTCTGCTTGTCGGGAGCCAGGCAGGTGATATGCTTGCGGCGGCATTCTTCTATTAGCGGAACCAGTATGGCATCGTACCTCGCATAGATATTAGTCAGATCGAAATCCTGGTATTCGCTCTCTCCGATCTTTTGTATCGGGCGGAGTTGCAGGATATCCAGTTCGTCTCCGACGACTTCCCATATCCGGTTTAGTTCTTCGAGATTGTCGTTGTTGATCGTATAATTGATGCGCAACTTGAACTGCGGATGTTGTTTCTTTATTTCTGCGACGTCGGCGAGCAGCCTGCGGAACAAGTCGAATTTACCGTTTGTCATCAGATGCTCGTATGTTTCGCGGGTAAAACCATGTGCCGATAGTGTCAACTCGTCCAACCCGTTTTCTACAGCAACGGCTAACTGCTCTTTTGTCAGCAGATTTCCGTTTGTCGTGAGTGAAATGTAAGGGACGTTGTATCGTTTACCCAGTGCAATGATTTTTACCAGATCCTTATGCAAAGTCGGTTCCGCTCCGCAACCGATCTGAAGTTTCAAGGCACGGTGGAACAGGCTTCCGGCAATGGCTTCTATTTCTTCATATTTCAGTGTACCTCGCAGACTTTTCCTTTTTTCCTCGTCGCTGAAATAACACATCTTACAGCGGAAGTTACAGGCCAGTACCGGATCGAGAAAAACGCCGATATACCGTTTGCCTAACACATGAAATAGCCAAATACCCAATAGTTTGAGTCTTCTGCTTTTGATTTGTGTACCAAGCCGTAATATGTTATAGATGTTACGAGTCATTTAATTAATTGAGAATTGAGAATTGCCTGTTATCAATTCTCAATTGTCCATTGTTTACAGTTCCAGATCTATATTGAACAGTTCGTGCCAAGGCAGACCTTGTTCGTTCAGCTCCTTCATGAACGGATCGGGATCGAACTCTTCAACGTTCCAAACTCCCGGTTTTTTCCAAACTCCCTGCATGAACAGTTTAGCTCCGATCATGGCCGGAACACCGGTTGTGTAGCTTACGCCTTGTGCTCCCGTTTCCTGGTAAGCAGCCTGGTGACTACAGTTATTATAAACATAGTAGGTCATTTCCTTGCCATCCTTGATTCCGCGGATACGGCAACCGATGGAAGTTTCGCCTGTATAGTTTTCACCCAGATCCCCCGGATTAGGCAGCACGGCTTTCAGGAATTGGATCGGAACGATTTCCTGTCCATTGTACTGGATCGGTGTTGTGGAA
>ENA-ORTH01002902-ORTH01002902.1-human-gut-metagenome-genome-assembly--contig:-NODE-2902-length-12505-cov-4.037028_pt1 | contig 12505 bp, 9 predicted proteins | sample MGYA00241914_ERZ509192 | MGnify/ENA primary metagenome ERZ509192 (study PRJEB26280, sample SAMEA2338826) | human gut metagenome | biome: human gut; feature: human-associated habitat; material: faeces... | reverse complement strand
GCAGTCCCAGATCCTGGTGGCCGAAGGTGAAAAGCAGTCTGCCATCCTGAAGGCTGATGCCGCCAAGCAGGCCGCTATCCTCCAGGCTGAGGGTGCCAAGCAGGCCAAGATTCTGGAAGCCGAAGCAGAAGCAGAGGCCATCCTGAAGGTGCAGCAGGCTACCGCCGACGCTATCCGGCTCATCAACGAGGCCGCCCCCGGCGAAGGCGTTTTGAAGATCAAGGCTCTGGAGGCCTTCACCGCCGCCGCCAACGGCAAGGCCACCAAGATCATCATTCCCAGCGAGATCCAGGGTCTGGCTGGTCTGGCCGCAGGCACCAAGACCATCTTCGATACCGAGGACCCGAAAGCGTAAATCCTTTGATCCTATCCCGGGGAGGGTGCTCCCCGGGATTTTTTATGCCAAAAACAGGAAAATTAGCAATCATTGCACCGAAAAAAACAAAGAAAAGCTCATATACTTCTTGTTGGAGAAAACAAAAGGAGGGAGCGGCGTGGGGCGAGGAAAGGGACCGGGCGTGGGGCTGGGCCTTTTGGTGATGTGTTTTGTTCTGGCGCTGACCCCGGTGGGGGAGCCGGTGCAGAGCGCGGAGGGAGAGGCTGAGGTGGAGGTGCCGGTGGTGGCCCTCACCTTTGACGACGGACCCCGGGCGGATACCACCGGCTGGCTGTTGGAGCAGCTGGAGCTGCGGGAAGTGCCCGCCACCTTTTTTATGGTGGGCAACCGAATCCCTGGCAACGAGAAGCTCATCCGTCAGATGAAGGACCAGGGGTGCCAGATCGGGGTGCACACCTATGACCACGTGGATGTGACCGGACTGAGCCAGACCGATTTTGACCTGCAGATCGGCAAGACCCGCACCCTTCTGCGGGAGATTTTGGGGGAGGGAAACTACTGGCTGCGGCCGCCCTACGGCTTTGTGGACCAGGGAGTACGGACCTGGTCGGACGGGCCGATTATTCTGTGGTCGGTGGACCCGGAGGACTGGAAGGACCACGACGTGGAGCGCATCGTGGCCAGCGTGGTGGAGCGGGTGGAGGACGGCGACGTGATTTTGATGCATGACATCTATCAGTCCTCCGCAGAGGCGGCCATCCGCATCGTAGACGCTCTGGAGGAGAAGGGGTTCTGCTTTGTTACGGTGGAGCAGCTCATGGCCCGCCAGGGGATTGCACCGGAGGCAGGAGTGATTTTCCCGGAGCGGCCATAAAAAATCCCCGGCCTGATGGCCGGGGAAGGGAATATGGCGTTACACGCCCATGGTGCTGGTCTCGGGGAGGGTGGAGCCGCCGTCAATGACGAACTGGGCGCCGGTGAGATAGCTGGCCTCGTCGCTGGCAAGGAAAGCGGCCAGCTCGCCCACCTCGGTGGGATCGGCCAGGCGGCCCAGAGGAATGGCGGAGGCGATACCGTCGATGACACTCTGGGGGTTGTCCGGGCAGGACTGCTGGGCCATCCCCTTCACCATGGGGGTGAGCACATAGCCCGGGCAAATGGCGTTGACGTTGATGGTGGGAGCAAACTCCCGGGCCAGGGCCTTGGTGAGACCCACCAGGGCGGCCTTGCTCATGGCATAGGCGGCCTCGCCAGGGTCGGCCACCATATCGCCGGTGACGGAGGACATAATGACGATCTTGCCCCATTTGCGCTCCAGCATGCCGGGGATCACCGCCTTGCAGGTGTTCCAGGCGCCCTTCACGTTGATGTCCAGGTGGGCGTCCCGGTCCTCATCGCTCTGGGTAAGGAAGTCTCCCAGCTTGCAGATGCCGGCGTTAGATACCAGAATGTCGATGGGACCAAAGGCGGCCTGGGCGGCCTCCACCCCGGCCTTTACACTAGCGGGGTCGGACACGTCCATACGCACCGCCATGGTGTTCTCGCCCAGCTGGGCGGCCAGCTCCTCTACGGCGGCGCCCCGGGCGGCCAGAATCACTTTGGCTCCGTGCTTGAGAAAGGTGCGGGCGATGCCCTCGCCGATGCCCTTGGAGGCACCGGTAATGAGGGCGGTCTTTCCGGTCAGCTTACCCATGGTAAAACAGCTCCTTTTAGATTCTATATCGTATAATATAGAGAAGATAATACAAAATCAGCCCTGAAGAGCCTGCTGTGTCAGCTCAATGAACCGCTCTCCAAAGTGGGACAGGTACCGGTCCCGGCGGTAACCCACCACCAGACGGCTGATGGTAGAGGGGTCGGTGAGAGGGAAGAAGTCCAGCTTGTCGGTGGAGGAGCGGGCGGCGGTGACGTGGATGGTCTTGACAAACAGCTCCGGGCAAATGGTGATGCCCACCCCCGCCTCGGCCATGGCCAGCGTAGTGATGGTGTTCTCCGTCTCCAGAATCAGCTTGGGTTTGAAGAAATGGCGGCTGAAATACTGGTCCACGATGCTGCGGGTGCGGTTTCCACGCTTGATGAGAATGAAGGGCATGTGCTGGAAGGCGTCAATGTCCGCGCCGTCGGCAAACTGCTTACGCATCTCCTCCGCCCGGTCGCCGAAGATCTGGTCGGTAAAGCTGCGGGGCACCACCAGCATCAGGTCCTCCTGGGTCAGGGGGACTACCTCCACACCCTCCATCATGATGGGCTGGAAGCAGACGATCAGATCCACACGGCCGTGGGCCAGCTCGTCCTCCAGGTGGGTGGAGTTACCTTCAAAGAGGGAGAAGTCCACCATGGGAAACTCGGCCTGGAATTTGGGCAGCACCTCAGGCAGCAGAGCCAGACCGCAGGTGTGGGAGATGCCCAGACGGAGCACGCCCATGTAGTGGCGGTTGATGTCACCCACCTTAGCTAGGTACTGACTGTGCAGGTCCAGAATCTGGGTGGCGGTCTCCACCAGCAGGTCCCCCGCGTAGGTCAGGGACAGCTTGGGCGAGCGGGTAAAGAGCTTGACATCCAGCTCCCGCTCCATGTTGCTGATGTGGTTGCTTAACGATTGCTGGGAGATATACAGCCGCTCGGCCGCCCTGGTAATGTTCAATTCCTCTGCCACAAGCAGGAAATACTTCAAATGGAGAAAATTCAACCGGTCTCCCCCTTCCAAATTCCAGATATATGAAGGAGTTCCTTCATTTTTTCGTTGGGATAGCACTATTATATCACAGCCAAAAAGCTGTGGCAACCATCGATAAAAATCTGCTGTTCGGAATGATAATTTTATGGTTTAATAGTATCAAAAGATAGGGCAAAAGAGAGAAGAATCCCTGCCTTAGCTTTTAAAAACATTCGAAAATGGAATGCAGAAGCGTAATTACAAACCATGTGCGCATAGGGCAATCCCTGTCAAAATAACTGGAAAGACCAAACATTGAGAAAGGAAGATTGTTTGCCATGAAATGTCTGATCATTGACGCCGTCCACAGCTCCATCGCCGAGGAGTTCAGCAAGTACATGCAGGTGGACACCCACATGCTGCCCACCCAGGAGGAGCTGGCCAAGCTGATCCCCGAGTATGATGTGCTGATCATGCGTGTTGCCCCCGCCATCAACAAGGAGATCCTGGACGCCGCCAAGAATCTGAAGGTCATCGGCGTTTGCTCCGTTGGCCTGAACCACATCGACATGGATACCGCCAAGGCTAAGGGCATCCAGGTCTTCAACGCTCCCGGCATGAACGCCAACGCCGTGGCCGAGCTGACCTTCTCCAAGATGCTGGACCTGTCCCGCCACACCATCCCCGCCAACTATGACGTAAAGGTCAACAAGAACTGGGATAAGTATAAGTTCGTGGGCCGTGAGCTGCGCGGCAAGACCCTGGGCATCCTGGGCTTCGGCCGCATCGGCCAGCGCGTGGGTGAGCTGGGCCGCGCCTTCAAGATGAACATCGTGGCTTACGATCCCTACCTGCCCGCTCACGTGTTTGAGGAGCAGCAGGCCACCAGCATGAGCATCGACGAGGTGCTGAAGACTGCTGACTATGTCACCATCCACATGCCTCTGACCCCCGAGACCAAGGACCTGTTCAACGCCAAGTCCATCGCTGAGATGAAGAACGACGCTGTGGTTCTGAACATGGCCCGCGGCGGTATCGTCAACGAGAAGGATATGTACGAGGCTCTGAAGGCCGGCAAGATCGGCGGCTATGCCTCCGACGTTATGGAGAACGAGCTGGCTGCCGGCGGCCTGACCGAGGGCGCTTCCTTCGACTCCCCCCTGTTCGAGTGCGATAACTTCATCGTCACTCCTCACCTGGGCGCCCAGTCCACCGACGCTTCCCGCGACATTGCTGAGCTGATCATCGGCAAGGTCAAGGAGGCCCTGAGCCTGTAAGGCATCTTCGTAAGAGCTGCGAAGGAAATTTGATAAGAGAGCGGAGCGTGCGCTGTGGAATCTCCACAGCGCACGCTTTTTTAAAAAAGAACGTCTCCGGGCAAACTTTCCGGCCGGGCGGTGCGTCTTATGAATGAGTGAAAGGAGGGGGAGACTACGGGGTAGGATGTACGGGAGCGCTTGGTAGGCTATATCCGGGAAAATCAAACTTATTTTTATCGCTTGGCCTATCAATACGTGGGAGACCGGGATCTGGCCATGGATCTGGTACAGGATGCCGTGGTCAAAGCCCTGCAGCACTGGGAGAGCCTGCGGGAGCCGGAGGCGGTGCGCAGCTGGTTTTACCGTATTCTGGTGCGGGAGTGCCTGTCCTTCCTGCGGCAGAACCGGCGGGTCATTTATCTGGCTGAGCCGCCCGAGCAGATCCAGAGCAGCCAGGAGAGCGCGCTGGAGGACCGGGAGGCTCTGCAGCAGGCCATCGACCGGCTCTCTCCCAAACTCAAGACCGTGGTGTTGCTGCGCTTTTACGAGGAGATGCAGCTGAGCGAAATCGCGGAGATCACCGGGACCAATCTCAGCACGGTGAAAAGCCGCCTGTACAAGGGGCTGAAGAAATTGCGGGAGAGCTTGCAGGAGGGATGATATGACAGAAAAACAGGACCGTTTTTCCCATGCCATGGAACAGTGCCGTCAGGCCTACCGGGATATTCCCACCCCACCGGAACTGGAGGGAGCGGTGGAGGACGCCATCCAGGCAGGCGGCCGGCCCAGGCTGCCCCGCCGGGGACTGAAGCGGGCGGCTGCGGCCGCGGCCGGACTGTGCACCTGCTTTGTGGTGCTCACCTCCCCGGCGGTGGCTGCGGCGGTGGACGATGTGCCGGTACTGGGCCAGCTGTGCCGGATCCTTACCGGGCAGGCCTATGAGAGCCGGGAGGAGACCAGCTACGTGCAGGTCCAGCTGCCCCAGATCGAAAACACCGGAGACAGCAGCCTGGAGCAGCGGGTAAATCTGGAGATCAGCGCAGTACTCAGCCGGGAGGTGGATGAGAGCAAGGAGCGGGCCCGGCAGTACTACCAGGCCTATCTGGATACGGGAGGAGACCCGGACACCTTCCAGCCCATCCAGATCCAGGTGGACTATCAGGTAAAGTCGGTCACGGATCAGTGGGCCTCCTTTGTGGTCACTAAGACGGAGAGTCTGGCCAGCGCCTACTTCCGGCAGTACTTCTACAACCTGGACCTGGAGACCGGCCAGAGTCTGACCCTGCGGGATGTTCTGGGTCCCAATTGGGCCGCCCAGGGTGCGGCAGCCGTGGAAGAGCAGCTGTCCCAGTGGGACCAGGAGCAGAAGGCCCTGCTCTTTGACGATGTAGACCTGGAGGCGCTGTTGGAGGAGAAGGAGGACTTCTATCTCCAGGAGGACGGTACCGTGGTGGTGGTCTTTGATAAGTATGAGATCGCCGCCGGGGCCGCCGGTGTGCTGGAATTTCCCATTGGGAAGCTGCCTCAGGCATGAAAAAATCGCCCGTCCAAAGACGGGCGATTTTTTTGTGGGGAAATCAGATGTGCTCCTGAACCTTGGCCATCTCCTGGGCAATGTTCAGAATGTGGTCGCCGATGCGCTCAAAGTCGGTGAGCAGCTCGGAGTAGAGGATACAGGCCTCGTCAGAGCACTCGCCGTCACGCATACGCTCCAGGTGGTTGCGGCGGTAGTCGCTGGTCATGTCGTCGATGCGCTGCTCCAGAGCGGACACATCGGCCAGCCACTCCACATTGCCGGCGTTGAGAGAGAGCAGGTCGTTGATGCCCTCCAGGCAGATATCCCGCATAGCGGAAATCTCATCATGAGCCACGCCGGTGAAGGAGATGTTGCGCTTGTTGAGCATCCGGGTGTAACCGGCCAGGTTGTCGGCGTGGTCGCCGATGCGCTCAATGTTGCCGGAGATGGTAAAGAAGCTGCTGACCACGGCGGAGGCCTTCTCGTTGGTTTCGTAGGTGATCAGGCGGGAGACGTGCAGGGAGATCTCCTTGTTCAGGAAGTCCAAGTACTCCTCGGTCTTCTCTACCTGCTCCAACTCCTCCTCGTCACGGTTCAGCACGGAGCGGAAGCTGGCCTCCACGTTGTCCTTGGCCATCTCCATCATGCGGCGCAGCTCATGCTGCATCTGGTCCACATAGATGGCGGACACACCCAGGCCGCCGTCCTTGCTGCTGATCTGGATGGGGGTGAGGTACTCCAGGTGGAGCTGGTCGGCCTTGTCCTCGGGACGCTCGGGCAGGATCTTCACCGCAGCCTTGGCCAGGTAGTTGCCCAGAGGCAGCAGGATGATGGTGGTGATGATGTTGAAACTGGTGTGCACCAGAGCAATCTGTCCGGCGTGGGAGGCAGGCATGAGTCCCGCAATGGTCTGTCCCAGGGAGCCAGGGAGGGTCAGGGAACCGTCGATCACATAGGCGATGGGGAAGACAAGGAACAAAATGGTAAAGATCACTGTGCCGATGACGTTGAACATCAGGTGGATAATGGTGGCACGCTTGGCGTTGCGGTTGGTGCCGATGGAGGCCAGCACGGCAGTGATACAGGTGCCGATGTTCTGACCGAACAGCACGAACACCGCGCTGGGCAGGCCGATCACGCCGCTGTTGGCCAGGGCCTGAAGGATACCCACCGAGGCGGAGGAGGATTGGATGACGGCGGTGAAGCCGGCGCCGGCCAGGATGCCCAGCAGGGGGTTGGAGAAGGTGGACATGAGGTTGATGAAGGCCTCAGACTCCCGCAGGGGAGACATGGCGGAGCTCATCATGTCCATACCGATGAACAGCACGCCCAGACCGGCCAGGATCTGACCGATGTGCTGCAGCTGAGGCTTTTTCACAAAGACCACCAGGGCCACGCCTACAAAGGCGAACAGGGGAGCCAGCTCGCCTACGTCCAGGGCGATGAGCAGGCCGGTGACGGTGGTACCGATGTTGGCGCCCATGATGATCCAGACCGCTTGATTGAGGGTCATCATGCCCGCGTTGACAAAGCCAACCACCATGACTGTGGTAGCGGAGGACGACTGAATAACGGCGGTGATGGCCGCGCCTACCAGTACGCCCAAAAAGCGGTTGGCAGTCAGTCGCTCCAAAATCATTTTCATACGGCTGCCGGCTGCGGCCTCCAGGCCGGAGCTCATCATCTGCATGCCGTACAGGAATAGCGCCAGGCCGCCCAGAAGTCCCAGAAAGTCTGACATTTGCATCTTAGGATTCCTCCTCTTTCTCTCTTACAAACATTTTTTGCGTTTTGGGGTAAATCATGCTGGAAAACGGCGGAGCAGAGGCGTGCCGTATTCCAACCGTGCAGGGATAAAAAAGAAAAAAGACATAGCCCACGTGCCGGCAGGGCGCGCAGGTCATGTCATTGTTTTTTCATATTCCATTGTCCGATCAGGCCGATCCCCGCCGACCTGGGCACAGATGCTCCCATGGCATTTCTACCTCTCTGTACTCTTTACTCGCAACTTCCTACATCTAGCATTATAGGAAAGAAACCGGTCCGCGTCAACCGATTTTACAAAAATCTCATCTGCCCTTAATATTTTCTCCAATCTGACAAAAACCCCCCTCCGGACCATACCGGAGGGGGTTGGCTTCGCCAAAGAAATGGGCAATTTTTGGAGATTATTGGGGCTTTTGGCTCTCCAGATACTCATCATAGGTCATCATACGGTCGACGAGCTTTCCGTCAGCGGTGAAGTCAAAGATGCGGTTACACACGGTCTGGATGAGCTGATGGTCGTGGGAGGCCACCAGAACGTTGCATTTGACCATCTCCAGGCCCTTGTTCAGGGCGGCGATGGACTCCAGGTCCAGGTGGTTGGTGGGCTGGTCCAGCATGAGCACGTTGGCGCCGGAGAGCATCATCCGGGAGAGCATGCAGCGCACCTTCTCACCGCCGGAGAGCACCTTCACGGCCTTGTAGACCTCATCGCCGGAAAAGAGCATCCGGCCCAGGAAGCCGCGCAGGTACTGCTCCTGGGGATCGGGGGAGAACTGGCGCAGCCACTGCACCAGATTGTCGTCGTTGTCCTGGAAGTAGGGGGTGTTGTCCTTGGGGAAGTAGGAGAAGGTGGCGGTCTGGCCCCACTTCACGGTGCCCTCATCGGGCTCCATCTCCCCGGCCAGGATCTTAAAGAGAGCGGTGTGGGCGTTCTCATTGTCACCCACAAAGGCGATCTTGTCCCCGTGGCCCACGATGAAGGACACCTTGTCCAGCACCTTCACGCCGTCGATGGTCTTGGACACGTCGGTGACAAAGAGAATGTCCTTGCCCACCTCACGGTCGGGAGAGAAGGCCACCCAGGGATAGCGGCGGGAGGAAGCGGGCATCTCCTCCACGGTGAGCTTATCCAGGAGCTTCCGGCGGGCGGTAGCCTGCTTGGACTTGGACTTGTTGGCGGAGAAGCGGGAGATAAAGTCCTGCAACTCTTTGATCTTCTCCTCGTTGCGCTTGTTCTGGTTTTTGATGAGCTGCTGCACCAGCTGGGAGGACTCATACCAGAAGTCGTAGTTGCCCACGTACATCTTGATCTTGCCGTAGTCGATATCCACGATGTGGGTACACACGGTGTTCAGGAAGTGACGGTCGTGGCTGACCACGATGACGGTGCCGGGGAAGTCCAGCAGGAAGTCCTCCAGCCAGTTGACCGCGTCGATGTCCAGGTTGTTGGTGGGCTCGTCCATCATCAGCAGGTCGGGGTTGCCGAACAGAGCCTGGGCCAGCAGCACCTTCACCTTCAGACGGGCGTCCAGGGTGGCCATGTCGTTGTAGTGCAGATCGGTGCCGATGCCAAGGCCCTGGAGGATGCGGGACGCGTCGCTCTCGGCCTCCCAGCCTCCCAGCTCGGCATACTCCTCCTCCAGCTGGCAGGCCAGCATGCCGTCCTCGTCGGTCATCTCCTCCTTGGCATACAGAGCTTCCTTCTGCTTGCCGATATCGTAGAGACGCTGGTTGCCCATGATGACGGTGTCCATCACGTTGTAGGCGTCGTAGGCGTTCTGGTCCTGCTTCAGCACAGACATACGGATGTTGGGCAGGATGGAGACCTCGCCGGAGGTGGACTCCAGGTCTCCGGACAGGATCTTCAGAAAGGTGGACTTACCGGCGCCGTTTGCGCCGATGATGCCGTAGCAGTTGCCCCGGGTGAACTGGAGATCCACGTGGGAAAACAGGGGGGACCCGCCGTACTGCAGGCCCAGATCGGTAACAGTGATCATGGTATGCTCCTTCTCTTCTCTGCGCCGGCGCGGTCCGATCCCGCGCCCAAAGCGAAAAATACTCAGGTATCATATTATCATACTCCCTGACAAAAGAACAGAGATTTATTTGAGAAAAAACGGCCAAATTTCCGGCGTAAAACTGATTTTTCTGCCAATTTTAACCCGGCGACCCGGAGAAACCCGGAAGAGGGCGGGCTGCTCGGGGAAAGAGGGAAAGGTTTTGTTCCAAATATGAATAAATCTTGACATAAACCCAGCTTGCCTTTACAATATGTACAGGACAAAAATGAAAAACTTGGGGGACGTTTTTCAGTTGTCGCAAGGATGAAAGACGCGGTGAGCGGCTTTGCCTTGCGGCTCATTTTATGCTGTCAAGTCTTTTGCCGGGATGCCCGGCAAAAACACAGTGCGCGGCCGTCCGCCGCGAAGATATGATGCTGAATTTTTTGGAGGTGTAAGAGACCAATATGATATATTATGTAATCGAAGGTATTCTGGTGGCTGTGGTGATGTTTATCGTCGGCAGCCTGTTTGGATACCAGCGGAGAAAGGCCACGGCGGAGCGTGAGATCGGCTCCGCCGAGGAAGAGGCCACCCGCATTGTCAACGACGCCTATAAGAGCGCCGAGAGCAAAAAGCGGGAAGCTCTGGTAGAGGCCAAGGAGGAGATCCTGAAGGCCCGCAACGAGTACGAACAGGAAGAGAAAGAGCGCCGCGCCGACCTGCAGAAGCAGGAGCGCCGCCTGCAGCAGAAGGAAGAGAACCTGGACCGCAAGACGGAGAACATGGAGAAAAAGGAAGAGCACCTTGCCAACCGTCTTGCCAAGCTGGAGGCCACCCAGGCCGAGGCCGAGCGCATCAAGCAGGAGCAGGTGGATACTCTGGAGCGCATCTCCGGCTTTACCGCCGAGGAGGCCAAGACCTACCTGCTGGATCAGCTGGAAGCTGACGTGACCCACGAGTCGGCCATGAAGATCAAGGAGATCGAGGCCCGCTTCAAGGACGAGGCCGACACCAAGGCCCGGGAGATCATCTCTCTGGCCATCCAGCGCTGCGCCGCCGACCACGTGGCGGAGGCTACTGTCAGCGTGGTGCCCCTGCCCAACGACGAGATGAAGGGCCGCATCATCGGCCGCGAAGGCCGCAACATCCGCACGCTGGAGACCCTGACCGGCGTGGACCTGATTATCGACGACACCCCCGAGGCCATTACGGTCTCCTGCTTTGATCCCGTGCGCCGGGAGATCGCCCGGCTGGCTCTGGAGAAGCTCATTCTGGACGGCCGCATCCATCCCGCCCGCATTGAGGAGATGGTGGAGAAGGCACGCCGGGAAGTGGAGAACACCATCAAGGCAGAGGGTGAGCGCGCCGTGTTCGAGTGCGGCGTGCGGAACCTGCACCCGGAGCTGGTGAAGATGCTGGGCCGCCTCCACTACCGGACCAGCTACGGCCAGAACGTCCTGCAGCACTCCATCGAGGTCAGCCACATCGCCGGCATGATGGCCTCCGAGCTGGGTGCGGATGTCCAGGCTGCCAAGCGGGCCGGCCTGCTCCACGATCTGGGCAAGGCCGTGGACCACGAGCTGGAGGGCACCCACGTGTCCCTGGGTGTGGAGTTCGCCCGGAAGTACAAGGAGCGGGAGGACATCATCCACGCCATCGAGGCCCACCACAACGATGTGGAGCCCCGGACCGTGGTGGCCTGTCTGGTGCAGGCGGCAGACGCTATCTCCGCAGCCCGCCCCGGTGCCCGGCGGGAGAATCTGGAGAACTACATCAAGCGTCTGGAGCAGCTGGAAACCATCACCGGCTCCTATCCCGGCGTGGATAAGGCCTACGCCATCCAGGCCGGCCGCGAGGTGCGGGTCATGGTGAGGCCCGAGCAGGTCAGCGAGGACCAGATGGTCATCCTGGCCCGGGACCTGGCCAAGAAGATCGAGGAGGAAATGGAGTACCCCGGTCAGATCAAGGTCCACGTCCTGCGGGAGACCAAGGTCATCGAGTACGCGAAATAAGAATTGCAGCAAGGCGGCGGGCCATCGGCCCGCCGCCTGTTCTTGGTTTCGAAGAAGGGTACTTCCGTCAGCAGATGGGAGCCGCCGGAGCACATAGCCTGCCTATATGGACGAATCTCCTGCAGGAAAGCGCCCTGCTTTCCTCTCAAATATCAAAGAGAGCAAGCTTCGGCGCAATATCAGTTCTGCAAATGCGGAACCAGGGAGCCATAACAGTTGACTTTTTCTCCCAGAGTGGATACAATAAATGTTCAGTGTAAACTGCGCCGAAGGACGGCGCGATCATAGAGAAAAGGATGAAGACTATGGCACAGGATAAGAGACAGGTGGACGCCATCACCGCACGGGACGTAGACTTCGCCCAGTGGTACACGGACGTCTGCAAGAAGGCGGAGCTGATCGACTACACCTCCGTGAAGGGCATGTTCATCTACCGGCCCTACGGCTACGCCCTGTGGGAGAATATCCAGGCGGAGCTGGACCGGCGCTTCAAGGCCACGGGGCACGAGAACGTGTACCTGCCGGTGCTGATCCCGGAGTCCCTGCTCCAGAAGGAGAAGGACCATGTGGAGGGCTTTGCACCCGAATGTGCGTGGGTCACTGTGGGCGGCAGTGAGAAGCTGGAGGACCGCTGCGCTATCCGCCCTACTTCGGAGACGCTCTTCTGCGAACATTATGCCAACATCATCCACTCCTGGCGGGACCTGCCCAAGCTGTACAACCAGTGGTGCAGCGTGCTGCGGTGGGAAAAGACCTCCCGCCCCTTCCTGCGCCATCGGGAATTCCTGTGGCAGGAGGGCCACACCATGCACGCCACCGCCGAAGAGGCCCGGGAAGAGACCATGCAGATGCTGAACATCTACGCGGACTTCATGGAGAACGTGCTGGCTATGCCTGTCATCAAGGGCCGCAAGACCGACAAGGAGAAGTTCAACGGCGCAGAGGAGACCTACAC
>ENA-ORTH01002898-ORTH01002898.1-human-gut-metagenome-genome-assembly--contig:-NODE-2898-length-12523-cov-7.537616_pt1 | contig 12523 bp, 9 predicted proteins | sample MGYA00241914_ERZ509192 | MGnify/ENA primary metagenome ERZ509192 (study PRJEB26280, sample SAMEA2338826) | human gut metagenome | biome: human gut; feature: human-associated habitat; material: faeces... | reverse complement strand
CCTGAATATTTAAGGTTCCCAGGAAGTCGTGACCGGGTGATTATTCATCGCTTACGATTAAAAAGACCACCATATCATAGAATGATTCGGGAAAGGAACATTTCTGTGATATGGTGGCCTTTTTAGTTGTTTAACCAAACTGCGAAGCAGTTATTTGGTTATGAGCAAGTAGCGGAAGCGGATTGCGAATATCCGATTGACTAATCGTTAATTGGAACTGCTTTCAGTAGAAGTATTATCATCTGTCTGCTTATCTGTATCGGCAGAAATATTTTCATCCTCAGAATCAGAAGTCTCGAGAGGAGAATCTGTCAAAGTACCGAAAATAGCATTTCCCAAAGTATTTCCCTCATCCTGAAGTTTCCAGGATACCCCATCATTGATTAGAACAAAATCTACATCATTGACGGTAGTAACGGTATTATCATTGATGCTGTTCAGAAGAATTTCGAAAGATTTCTCGTATCGTTTCTGGGAGCCATCGATAACTGCGTCAGCAGAAGCCAGATATTTATCAAGCTTTTCCTGATAATCAGCCAGGATCGAATCACTGTCAAAGGTTGTAATTTCAGTTGTAACAGTGGCATTGTATCCATTTTCACTGCTGGATTTAATGACATAATTAAAATTTTTATGAATCTGTTCGGCAAGTGCTGAGGCAATGGAATTTTTTGCAGTATCGGATGTATTCATGATATTTACTACACCCAGATAAGATGTCATTTCTTTCAAATCCAGTTTCTGTAGAGTGTCAAGATAGACGGTCAGGGTATCTTCAGGTGAAAGGATATCCGGATTTGCCAGATCAGCTATAAGACCGCCGACAAGGTCATCTTCCAGAGAATTGGTACGCTGGATCTTCCATTTTTCTTTTTTATCATTGCCTGTATTGACAAGCTGTATGTTACAGTCTGTCTCAGCTGTATCATAATCATTTGTGTTTAAAAGATGATTCAGGATCAGATAATGAGCCTCAAGGGATCTGGAAGAATCTTTGATACTTCCTGTTTGTGCCTGGGCTGACTCTGTGATCTGTGTCCGGAGAAGTTCTGCCTTAAAATCTCTGGCAAGAACTTTGGAATCGATTGTGGTCAGTTTGACAGAAACAGTGGCAGAATGATTGGCTGTGCCGACGATGACATCCGAAATTTTGTAATTAAATTTCCGGAAAAAGAGAGAAAAGGTTTCATTGATTTCATCAGTTAAATCAGTATTCTCTGTGGCATCGGGGAACAGCTCTGTATAGGGTATGTATTTTTGCGTAGTTTCTGAATCGAGGTTTTTTAACTGATCCAGTTCGTTTCTGACTACACTCTTTACATCTGACTCATTTTTGCGGAAACAGCCGCTGCTTACAGATACAGCAAAAAGAAAAAATAAGACACAGACAAGAGGAATCAGGTGTTTGTTTATATTCATACGTGTTCTTTCCTTTCACAGTGCTTTCTGTGCAACTGTTTGACAGTTACTTTTCTGTTTATTTTAACAGATTTTGTACTGACTGTCAAAAAAGTGAAAAAGATGAACGAAATTCATAAAAAAAACGTGAAAAAATTGTGAAAAATGTTGCCATTTGGTTACAAAGCTTTTATTTTAAGGCAGAATCTGCTATGATAGGAAAGTGAATAATAATGATATAAAAAAGTAGTAGTGTATAATAGATGTTAGCCTGAACAAGGTGATAATATCAAGGAGGCAACTTATGAAGAAGCGTATTATTATCGTTTTGGGAATCCTGATCGCAGCAGGTGGTATCGGAACCGGTGTCTGGTATCACTTTTATGGAAACACTCAGGGAAAAACCGGAGATTCAATCGTATATGTATCTAAGGTCAGCGTGATCAGCGGAACGGAAACGGCTGCAGTCAATCGTTTTGCAGGTGTGGTGGAACCGCAGAAAACTGTAAACGTAAAAATAGAAAGTGGACGTAAAGTAAAGGAAGTAGAGGTAAAGACAGGGGAAGAAGTCAAGGCAGGACAACTTCTCTTTGAATATGATCTCAGCAGTATTGAAGATGATCTGAAACAGGCACAGCTTGATCTGGACAGACTGAAAAATGAGCAGATCAGCCTGACAGAACAGATTTCTACCCTTGAAGCGGAAAAGAAAAAAGCAAAGGCAGATGATCAGCTTTCTTACACAATTGAAATTGAAACAAATAAGATGAATCTTAAGAAAAATGAATACAGCCAGAAGAGTAAACAGGCTGAGATTGACAAGCTGCAGAGTGCTACACAGAATACAGAAGTGAGAAGTGAAATAGATGGTGTGATCCAGAAAATTGATACATCAAAGATGACAAGTGATGACGGTGATTCTGTGGATGACAGCAGTACAATGGACAGTATGTCATCAAATGATGACGGTTCAGACAGCTCTGCATTTATCACGATTCTCAGTACAGGTGCTTACAGAGTAAAAGGTAAGGTCAATGAACAGAACAGAGATTCTGTTGTGCCGGGAGAGTCTGTGATCATCAGATCCAGAGTGGACAGCAGTAAAACCTGGAAAGGAACAATGGGTTCTATTGATATGAATAACGGAACTTCGGACAGCGACAGCAGTGATATGTATATGGGAATGTCCAGCACCGGTTCAGATGATCAGACTTCTTCTACGTCCTATCCTTTTTATGTGGAACTGGATTCGTCAGAGGATCTTATGCTTGGACAGCATGTATATATAGAGCGTGACATGGGACAGGATGATAAAAAAGATGGTCTGTGGCTCAGCGATTATTATATTCTGGATACAGATACCAATGAACCATATGTCTGGGCAGCGAATGACAAAAATCGACTGGAAAAACGATATGTGACTCTCGGAAAACATGATGACAGTCTTGGAGAATATGAGATTGTTGACGGTCTGACAAAGAAAGATGCGATTGCATTTCCGACAGATTCTCTGGAAGAGGGTGAGAAGACAGAAGTAGGAGATCTTGCGCAGACGATGAGCGGAGGAGCAGACGGTATTACTGATATGGATGCTGATTATGGAAATATGGATGACGCACAGATTGATTCCACAGATATGGAATCCGGCGCAGACAGCTTTACAGAGCCGGATATGGAGGAAGATTCCGCAGACACAGCAGATGACAGTTCAGAAGATATGATCGATCCGAATGAAGAACTTGTGCCAATTGATGAAGCACCTGGTATGAGTGCAGACGGCAATGTGGAGGGAATCGAATGATACTGGAATTGAAAGGCATATATAAAGAATATCAGCAGGGGAAAATGAAGGTTCCAGTGTTAAAAAATGTAGACTTTTCTATGGAAGAGGGAGAATATGTCGCAATCATGGGACCGTCCGGTTCGGGAAAAACTACTTTGATGAACATTATCGGATGTCTGGACAAACAGACAGAGGGAACTTTCTTTCTGGATGGCGTGGATATTAAGGCGTGTTCGGAGAATGAAATGTCGGATATCCGGCTGAATAAGATAGGGTTTGTTTTTCAGAGCTTTCATCTTCTCCCTAAGCAGAGTGCTCTGGCAAATGTTGAGATGCCATTAAATTATGCGAGAGTACCTAAGAAGGAGAGAAGAGAACGCGCTCTGAAGGCACTTGACAGAGTGGGCCTGGCGGACAGAGTGGATTTTAAGCCAAATCAGCTTTCAGGAGGTCAGATGCAGAGGGTTGCCATTGCCAGGGCAATCGTCAATAACCCGAAACTTCTTCTTGCAGATGAACCTACAGGTGCTCTTGACAGTAAATCAGGTGCGCAGGTTATGGAACTTTTCCAGAGGCTGAATGATGAGGGGGTATCTGTATTGATGATCACCCATGATGCGGATATTGCTGCACATGCGAAAAGGGTGGTTACGATCAAAGATGGTATCCTTCAGGAAAAGAGGTGATCTTCATGGGCAAAGTAAAGAAAATCCTCGCAGGAGTGCTTGTGGTGGTAATCGCAGGAAGCGGAATTACAGCGGGATTGATGCAGCTGAAGAAAAACAGCCAGAAAACAGTGGCGGTTACTCCTGTGAGCGGATTACTGCAGGAATTTTATACACCTTCCACCACGCTTGACGGAACCATTACATCCAGTGCAACACAGACAGTAAACGGTGATAAAGACCTGATCATTGATCAGATTTATGTGACAAAGGGAGATGCCGTAAAAAAAGGGGATCATCTGGTTTCTTTTGATACTACTCTGGTGGAAATGGAACTGAATATAGCAAAGCTGAAAAAACAGAAACTGGAGCAGGATTTAAATAAAGCAGTGAACAGACTGAACAGCCTTCAGAATGGCGGGCCTGTAGAGGAAACAGATGCGGGTACAGATGCCGATGACCTGAATTCAACAACAGGAAGCACTAATAATGATACAGGTGATGATGATATGACACCGGATGATACTTTGTCATCCGCAACAGATATGTCCGGTAATTATCTGGCAGCAGCCATGCATCCGTTTTTGTTATCTGCTTTTACAGATGGAGATGCAGTGGATAATGCGGGCTCAGACAATTCTTCATCCAAGGCAGATTTACCGGGAGATGATGCTTCAACAGATACCGGAAATACAGGCGGTTCATCAGACGGAACATCTGCGGATAATGATACTCCGGTATATTCGGATCCCTCAGCGAATGGATTCAGTGACGGAGAGAAGGATGATTTTAATTCAGGAAAAAATGATACACCGGAATTATCACCAACGCCAACGCCAACACTGGATGATCGTACCACATATTTTGATCCGTATTACCGAAAAGGTGATCCGAATATCACAGATGGTGACGAGCCGTTTTATCAAAAACTGGATGCAGATTCCGTTCCGTTTACTGGCAGTGGCACAGAGGATGATCCATATGTATATCTGTGCAGCAGTGCAAAAGAGAAAGTTACTGTGATGGGATCATTTTTTAATAAACTTGCAGGATACAGTTCTGATGGAACAAAAATTGTTCATCAGGGAGGTTACTGGTACCGTCTGGAGTTTCATCAGAATGATACCATAGAAGATTATGATAATCTGAAAACATCCTGTACAGGTTATTATCTGGTAAACGGAAGTCTTCTGGAGAAACCGGTATATGAATTTGCAGAGGTGGAATTTACACTGGCAGATGCAGATAAATATGATGAGAATCCGGATGATGGAGGCGATGATAATCCGGGCGGTGGTGATGATGAACCTACCGGAACTCCTGTTTCCAGAGCAGATGCCATCAAGTATCAGAAAAGTAAGATTGCCAGCCTGAAGCTGGACCTTCAGGAAAGCGATATCAAAATATCACAGCTGGAAAAGAAAGCGAATAAAAAGCTTATCAGCGCGAAACTGGATGGTACGGTTACTTATGTGGGAGATTCCGGAAGTGGTGAAACAACGGATGGGAAAGCCCTGATCAAAGTAAAGAGCAGTGATGGTTTTTACGTGATCGGTTCTGTCAGTGAACTGATGCTGGATGATATCAAAGAAGGCACAAAACTTGACTGCACAAGTTATACCAGTGGATCTTTTGAAGCAGAAGTTATGGATGTCTCAGAGTATCCTGTAACCGGAAACAGCTTCTATGGCAGCAGCAATCCAAATGTGTCTTATTATGCATTTACGGCAGTGGTAAGTGACAAGACACTTCAGCTGGAAGATCAGGACTGGGTTACTGTCAATTATGAAGCATCTGCTACAGAGAACAGTATGGTTATCCAGAAGGCTTTTGTCAGAAATGATAATAATAAAAACTATGTGTATAAAGATGATAATGGTATCCTGAAGAAACAGGAGATTTCTGCAGGTGCAACTGTGGACAGCGGTTACAGTGTGATTGTCAAAGGTGGGCTCAGTGAAGATGATCTGATTGCATTTCCTTATGGAAAAGATGTGAAAGAGGGCGCAAAGACAAAAGAAGTTACTCTGGATCAGATGTATGGATATTAATTGAGAAAGGAGACATTTTATGCTTGAAAATATACGCCTGGCTTTTCAGGGAATATGGTCACATATGATGAGATCCTTCCTGACTATGCTGGGTATCATTATTGGTATTGCGTCTATCATTGCAATTGTTTCTACCATCAAAGGAACCAGTGAGCAGATTAAGGAAGACCTGATAGGTGCAGGTTCTAATACAGTAAATATTTATCTGTATGATGGAGATAATCAATATGATGCGGAATATGGAAATTCTTCAAAAGCACCGATTCTGACAGATGATGTAAAAGAAGAAGTGAAAGATCTGGACCATGTTGAGAATGCAACTTTTTATTATAACAGTACCAGCGCATCTATTTATAATAACAATAACAGTCTGGAAGGCGGAAGTGTTTACGGGATTGATGTGAACTATCTGGCTACCTGCGGATATGTGATTCAGTCAGGACGGGGATTTGTAAAGGATGACTACAAAAATTACAATAAAGTTGCGCTGATCGATGATAATGCGGCACAGAATCTGTTCCCGTCACAGAACCCGGTAGGGCAGACTGTGGAGATCAATCAGGAACCATATACGATTGTGGGAGTGATCCGGCAGGATGAGAATTATCAGCCGACGATCAACAGTATTGACGAATATTACACTTATTATCAGTCAATCGTTGGAAGTGTGATGATTCCGGACAGCTGCTGGCCGATTTCCTTTAAATTTGATGTTCCTCAGAATGTAATTGTGAAAGCAGACAGCACAGATACTATGAGTACGGTGGGAAATGCAGCAGCAGATGCGCTGAATAATTTAATTGCAGCCCTGAATACAGGTGGAAATACAACCATGAAATACAAAGCTGAAGATATCATGGAGCAGGTTAAGAATATGCAGAAGCTCAGTGAGAGTACAAATAATCAGCTGATCTGGATTGCGAGTATCTCTCTTCTTGTAGGTGGTATTGGTGTCATGAATATCATGCTGGTTTCTGTTACAGAGCGTACCAAAGAGATTGGATTGAAAAAGGCTATCGGGGCACGTAAGAAGACTATTCTGGGACAGTTTCTGACAGAGGCTTCCGTACTTACCAGTATTGGTGGTATTATCGGAGTAATAACAGGAATCGGGCTGTCGAAAGTGGTGGGAAAGGTTACCGGTTCGCCTACTGCGATCAGTGTGCCATCGATTGTGATCGCAGTATTGTTTTCTACAGTAATAGGTGTGGTATTTGGACTGCTTCCTTCTGTGAAAGCAGCAAATTTAAATCCTATTGATGCGTTGAGAAGTGAATAAACACTGCACAGATAAAACAGACTTGATGTACAATACCTTTGTATATTGAGTCTGTTTTTCTGTAACATTTTTAGTTACTGTTTACTGGTAATATCCTGCAAAGCGTGTTATTGAAAACGAAGTGAACAATAACCATTTTTCTGTGGATTTTAAACAGAAAAACAATCAAATTTGTATAGATGTCAAGAAATGTGCTAAAATTTGTACAAAAAATAAAAAAATATGGAAGTACAAAGACAGGTTGTGCTATAATGAAGTATCTAAAAAGAATTATTTATACAGGAGGAAGTTCGCGGATGGTATCATTTACCTATATCATCAAAGATAAATTTGGAATACATGCAAGGCCCGGACTGCTTCTTGTGCAGGAAGCCGGAAAGCTTACGAGCAATATCACTATTTTTAAAGGAACAGACAGTGGTGATGCGAAGCGGATGTTCTGTGTTATGAATCTTGCAGTAAAACAGGGAGATCAGATAACAGTACATGTGGAAGGCGAGAATGAAGAGGCAGATGCCGAAGTAATGAGAGAGTTTTTGAAAAATAATCTGTAACTGTGAAGATGTCAGACAGTTATGCCATAATCTTTAATAAGGAGAATTGGAGTAATGAGAGTATTAGAAGGTAAGTCCGTATTTTCAGGAATCGCAATTGGAAAGATTTCTATTTTGCAGAAAGCAGACACAAGTGTAAAGCGTACGAAGGTAGAAAATCCGGAGGCAGAGATCACACGTGTGCAGGAAGCAAAAGAGAAAGCAGTTGAACAGCTTCAGAAACTGTATGATAAGGCACTCCGGGAAGTAGGAGAATCAGGTGCTGCTATTTTTGAAGTGCATCAGATGATGCTGGATGATGAGGACTATCTGGATTCTATTGATAACATTATCCGTACGGAGAATGTAAATGCAGAGTATGCAGTAGCAACAACAGGTGATAATTTTGCAGACATGTTTGCGCAGATGGATGATGACTACATGAAAGCAAGAGCGGCAGATGTAAAGGATATTTCAGATCGTCTGGTACGTGTATTATCAGGACACGATGAGGGAGATATGGATGCTGCAGAACCATCTATTATCGTTGCTGAGGATCTGGCTCCAAGTGAAACTGTACAGATGGACAAGAGCAAAGTTCTTGCATTTGTTACAAGGAAAGGTTCTTCCAATTCCCATACAGCAATCCTTGCAAGAACTATGAATATCCCGGCGCTGATCAATATTGAATATGATGACAGCATGGATGGGAAAATGGCAGTTGTAGACGGCAAGACCGGTTCTCTTATTGTGGAACCAGATGCAGATACCCTGAAGAAATATCAGGATCAGAAAGACGAGGAGCTGCGCCAGAGAGCAATGCTCAAAGAATTAAAAGGCAAAACTACAGAGACAAAGAGTGGACATAAGATTCATCTGTACGCAAACATCGGAAGCACAGGCGATGTAGCCAGTGTACTGGCTAATGATGCAGAAGGTATTGGTCTTTTCAGAAGTGAATTCATTTATCTGGAAAAAGATAATTATCCGACAGAGGAAGAGCAGTTCCAGATTTATAAAGCAGTAGCACAGAATATGGCAGGAAAGAAAGTAATCATCCGTACACTGGATATCGGCGCAGACAAGCAGATTGATTACTTTGATATGGCACACGAAGAGAATCCGGCAATGGGTTATCGTGCAATCCGTATCTGCCTGGACAGACCGGAAGTATTTAAGACACAGCTTCGTGCACTGTTCAGAGCAAGTATGTTCGGAAATATCTCCATTATGTATCCGATGATCATCTCTGTAACAGAAGTAAAACAGATCAAGGCTATTGTTGCAGAGGTTAAGAAAGAGCTGACAGAGCAGGGCATTCCGTTTAAAGATGACGTAGAGCAGGGTGTAATGATCGAGACACCGGCTGCAGTTATGATCAGTGATCTTCTTGCAAAAGAAGTTGATTTCTTCAGCATCGGAACTAACGATTTAACACAGTATACACTGGCAATCGACCGTCAGAATGCAAAACTGGATAATATTTATGATTCTCATCATGAAGCTGTACTTCGTATGATCCAGATGGTCATTGATAATGCACATAAAGAGGGAATCTGGGCAGGAATCTGCGGAGAGCTCGGAGCAGATACTACATTGACAGAACGCTTTATACAGATGGGGATTGATGAATTATCTGTATCACCTACATTTGTTCTGCCGGTACGTAAGATCGTAAGGGAACTGGACTAATTCTGGCATAAATATCGCAAAAGAATAGAAACAGGCAGTCAAAATTCCGCATGGGTCAATCTATGCGGAATTTTTTTGCAATAAATTAGCGGTTCCTGATTGTGATACATAAAAAAATATGATAAACTGAACATAGTCTGTAATTTTATGAAAAGATAATTGATACATAAAAAATCTGAAGTGGATCAGAAGCAAAGGAGATATGAATATGGGAAAAATTGCCATTGTCACAGACAGTAACAGCGGCATAACACAGGACCAGGCAAGAGAACTTGGAATCAGCGTAATTCCAATGCCTTTTTATATTAACGAGAAGCTTTATCTTGAAGGAATCACTCTTTCACAGGAAGAGTTTTATGAGAGACTTAAGAATGATGAGGCTATTTCTACTTCACAGCCGGGGCCGGCAGATGTATGCGGACTCTGGAATACATTACTGGAAAAGTATGATGAAGTAGTGCACATTCCAATGTCAAGCGGACTGAGTGCATCCTGCGATACAGCAATGGGACTGGCTCAGGAATATGACGGAAGAGTACATGTAGTAGACAATCAGAGAATTTCTGTTACGCAGAGACAATCTGTACTGGATGCCCTCACATTAAGAGATGCGGGCAGAAATGCGACACAGATCAAACAGGTTCTGGAAGAGCAGAAGCTGGATTCCAGTATCTATATTACTCTGGAAACTCTGAAATACCTTAAGAAAGGCGGAAGGATTACTCCTGCAGCAGCAGCAATCGGAACAGTTCTGAACCTGAAACCTGTGCTTCAGATCCAGGGTGAGAAGCTGGATGCATATTCCAAAACAAGAGGCAAGAAGCAGGCAAAACGTGTCATGCTCAAGGCTATACAGAATGACTGGGAGAACCGCTTCACAGAATACGTAAAACGTGGCGAAATGTGCCTGCAGTCTGCTTATACAGGAAATCAGGAGGAAGCAGAGGAATTTAAGAAAGAAATTGCCGAAGTATTCCCCGGAATTGAGATTGTGCAGAATCCGTTATCATTAAGTGTTGCATGCCATATCGGACATGGTGCTATTGCAGTTGCATGTTCAAGAAAAGTGGTAGTAGAATAAAACAATCTGAGGAGTTAGGAAAGAATGAAGAAACTTATGGAACAGATGGCGGAAGAACTTTCCGCAGCATTTGAAAAATCCGGATACGACCCATCCTACGGAAAAGTAACCGTATCCAACAGACCGGATCTTTGCGAATTTCAGTGCAACGGTGCTATGGCAGGAGCCAAAGCATACAAGAAGGCACCGTTTATGATCGCTGATGATGTAGTAGCATACTTAAAAGACAGCCAGGTTTTCTCCATGGCAGAAGTCGTAAAACCGGGATTTATCAATTTAAAAGTAAAAGGTGAATTCCTTGCAGATTACTTAAAGGAAATGGCAGCAGACGAGAAACTTTCCGTATCTGCAGCAAAAGAGCCGAAGACGATCATCATCGACTACGGTGGACCAAACGTTGCAAAACCTCTTCATGTAGGACACCTTCGTTCTGCAATCATCGGAGAAAGTATTAAGAGAATCGGTCGCTTTGTAGGACATAAAGTAATCGGTGATGTTCATCTGGGAGACTGGGGTCTTCAGATGGGGCTGATCATTACAGAACTGAAACACAGAAAACCGGAGCTGGTTTATTTTGATGATTCTTACACAGGAGAGTATCCGGAGGAAGCACCATTTACGATCAGCGAGCTGGAAGAAATCTATCCATGTGCAAGCGGCAAGTCCAAAGAGGATGAAGCGTACAGAAACGAAGCTCTGGAAGCAACTCATCTTCTTCAGCAGGGCAAACCGGGATACATGGCTCTCTGGAACCATATTATGAACGTATCCGTTACAGACCTGAAGCGCAACTATGACAAATTAAATGTGTCTTTTGATCTCTGGAAAAAGGAATCCGATGCACAGCCATATATTCCTGGAATGGTTGAGGAGATGAAAGAAAAAGGATTCGCTTATGTAGACCAGGGTGCACTTGTAGTAGATGTAAAAGAAGAGAACGACACAAAAGAGATTCCTCCATGTATGCTTCTGAAATCAGACGGAGCTTCTCTTTATACAACTACAGACCTTGCAACAATCGTAGAGCGAATGAAATTATTTAACCCGGATGAGATCTTGTATGTGGTAGACAAACGTCAGGAACTTCACTTTATCCAGGTATTCCGCTGTGCAAGAAAGACCGGGCTTGTAAAAGATGATACAAAGCTTTCTTTCCTTGGATTCGGAACCATGAACGGAAAAGACGGAAAACCGTTCAAGACAAGAGAGGGCGGCGTTATGCGTCTGGAAACTCTCATTAAAGACATCAACGAAGAGATGTTTACCAAGATTGTTGAGAATCGCAGCGTGAAAGATAAAGATGCGAAAGAAACTGCAGAGATCGTAGGGCTTTCCGCAATCAAATACGGTGACCTTTCCAATCAGGCTACCAAGGATTACATTTTTGATATTGACAGATTTACATCATTTGAAGGTAATACAGGTCCGTATATTCTTTATACAATCGTTCGTATCAAATCTATTTTGAACCGTTTTACAGAAGAAGGCGGAAACCTTGAAGAAGGCGCAATCCTTGATCCAGTAAACGACAGCCAGAAGAACCTGATGCTTCAACTGACAGGTTTCGGTGCAACTGTAGAGAACGCTTTTGAAGAAAAAGCACCGCATAAGATCTGTGCATATATTTATGAAGTATCCAATGCATTCAACAGCTTCTATCATGAGACAAAGATCCTCAGCGAAGAGAACGAAGCACAGAAAGCTTCCTTCATCCAGTTGCTGAAACTCACTAAGAAAGTTCTGGAGACATGTATCGATCTTCTTGGATTTTCTGCACCGGACAGAATGTAAAAATAAAATTCAGCAATAAATCAACTTGTTGGTATCCTAAGCCCTGTTTACATATATTGTAAATGGGGCTTTTCAAAAAGAACGAAATGTGCTATCATGTATTTATCTAATCTATACGTGATGAAATTCTTTCATCACATTTTCCATTTTTGTTTTAAACGAATTGTGAATATCTGCTTGGCTCAGATAAACTGCGGAGCAGTTATTCGGTTATGAGCAAGTAGCGAATCTGATGATTTTATCAGTTTGA
>ENA-ORTH01002879-ORTH01002879.1-human-gut-metagenome-genome-assembly--contig:-NODE-2879-length-12618-cov-3.763512_pt1 | contig 12618 bp, 9 predicted proteins | sample MGYA00241914_ERZ509192 | MGnify/ENA primary metagenome ERZ509192 (study PRJEB26280, sample SAMEA2338826) | human gut metagenome | biome: human gut; feature: human-associated habitat; material: faeces... | reverse complement strand
TGCCCAAGAAGGAAGTCATGAAGCACCTGGGCGAGATCGCCAAGCTGGAGAAGTACCTGGGCGGCGTGACCGAGATGAAGAAGCTGCCCGGCGCCCTGTTTGTCGTTGACCCCCGCAAGGAGCGCAACGCCATCAACGAGGCCCGCAAGCTGCACATCCCCATCGTGGCCATCGTGGACACCAACTGCGATCCCGACGAGATCGACTATGTGATCCCCGGCAACGACGACGCCATCCGTGCCATCAAGCTGATCTCCTCTGTCATGGCTAACGCCATCCAGGAGGGCAAGCAGGGCAAGGACGAGGCCCCTGTGGAGACCGCTGAGACTGCGGAGTAATCCAAATTCGTTTGACGGCTCTGAAAGCGCCCGCCAACAGGGCGGGCGCTTTTTTAAACCGCTCCCGATAATTTAAATGGAGGTAATTCATTATGGCTATTACTGCTAAGGACGTACAGAAGCTGCGCGAGATGACCGGCGTGGGCATGATGGACTGCAAGAAGGCCCTCACCGCTTCCGAGGGTGACATCGACAAGGCCATCGAGTGGCTGCGCGAGAAGGGCCTGGCCGCTCAGACCAAGAAGGCCGGCAAGGTTGCCGCTGAGGGCGTGTCCTACGCCATCGTGGCCGACAACGGCGTGGGCGTTGTCATTGAGGTCAACTCCCAGACCGACTTCGTGGCCAAGAACGAGGTCTTCCAGGCCTTCGTTAAGGACCTGGCTCTGGTTGTCGCCAACGAGAATCCCGCCGACGTGGAGGCTTTGAAGGCCTGCACCTATCCCGGCACCGACCGCACCGTGTCCGACGTTACCGCTGACAAGGTTCTGGCTATCGGCGAGAACATCCAGATCCGCCGCTTTGTCCGCTATGCTGAGGGCGTGAACGTGCCCTACATCCACATGGGCGGCAAGATCGGCGTGCTGGTGAACATGGAGGTCGAGGGCATCGACGCTGCTCAGGTCACCGAGCTGGGCAAGGACGTGGCCATGCAGATCGCCGCCATGAACCCCGCCTACCTGGACAAGTCCGAGGTGGATCAGGCCACTCTGGACAAGGAGAAGGAGATCCAGCTGGCTCAGATGGCCAACGATCCCAAGATGGCTGCTAAGCCTGAGAAGGTGAAGCAGGGCATCGTTATGGGTAAGCTGGGCAAGTACTTCGAGGAGAACTGCCTGCTGCAGCAGGCCTTCGTCAAGGAGAACAAGACCTCCGTTGAGAAGCACGTGGCCGAGGTTGCCAAGCAGCTGGGCGGCAAGATCACCATCAAGGCCTTCACCCGCTTCGCTACCGGCGAGGGCATTGAGAAGAAGGAGGACGACTTCGCTGCTGAGGTCGCTTCCATGATTAAGTAATTTGGCTGAGGCCATCCCCCCGCATTTTAGCCTCATTGTCCACTCAACAATGACTCAAAAGGAGTCCAAGGTAATCGTAATGATTGCCTTGGACTCTTTTTTTAAGTACAGCAATATGTGGTTGCAGCTCATCATGTGGTAAGCATCTGGCGGTATAGGAGTAGCCACGCTGTGGACTTTGGTAAGGACGTTGAGGCACCAAAATAGACCCCAATATATTATGTTGCATACTGGTCACGGTATTGTTTGGGTGTCATGCCTATAACCTTTTTAAATGCCTGCCCAAAATGACTTTGGGAGGAAAACCCTAGTTGATAGGCAATTTCTCCATACGTTGCCTTAGTGTAGCGCAGTGCCTGCAAGGAAGAATGGATTTTCTGCTCCATGATATAGTCCATCAGAGGGATTCCCTCTTCCTTCATAAACAGTTGAGAGAGATAATTTCGGGTTACACCCAACTCATCCGCCAGCTCTACAACGGTAATCTTTTGACGAAGCCGCTTTCCCACTTCTTCCTTGCATCGGGTTACCAGGGCATTTTTCTGCATTCCGCTGATATGGTCCCGAACAAGAGTGGTATAGTGCGCCTCCGCCTGTCGCGCCAGAGCAATCACTTCATCTGCATGCAGAAGCTCTTCTACCTGCAGGACATAGGCGTCGGATAAAGAATAGGCGATTTCGGATGGGATCCCGCCTGCGATGGCTGAACGGCTGGATAGGGCTATCAAGGTAATGGCTATGTTTTTAGCGTGGCGCAAAGGGTTATTGGCTAGGGTCCCAATTTCGCCCACATAGGTCTCCTGAATACTTTTGCGCAGCGACTCCAGATCGCCCCGCCGGATACTGTCCTGCTCTCGTTCCTCCTGACTATATGGATTATGGACCTTGCCTTGCCCGTTGTAATTGTCATACACATGATCCAGCTTTTTCTGGACCAGCCCTTTTAAGTGTTCCTCCTCAGTTCCCCGGGCCATGATTTCCGTCCAGCTCAGATAGATGCCGGTAAGATGGTGGTACAGCATGGACAAAAGAGAAAAGAAAAATTCCAGCGTGCAGCTTGACATGCGATAGGGCTTTTGCGGATCCATATGATGAATCCGTACCATCTGCTGTGTGATCTCCTGGCTGCGCTGCACAAGACAGCCGGGACTGACAAGAAAAATTCCCTGCTCTTTGGCATGGATGATTCCATATACCACGGCATCCAGTTCAAAATACAGCTTTGGCGCACTGACAGACGCTTTTTCCAGCAGCATGGCTTCCAAATCAGGATCACACCGCAGGGGGTCTGGGTATCCGCCTTGATCGGCATAGGTACACTGGTACTCGGCATCGGCAGTATAGTAGCGGATGGGTACATGGCTCAAATGGACCAGATGACTGCACAGCTCAGTTGTATCTAACAAGCGTATCACCCACCTTTCCATTTTATTTTACCAGGAAGGAGCTTAAAGAACTACTGTAACATGGTATTTCTTTTCCAAATCATTTACTTAAAAACAGGCGAACTATGAGGCTGTGCCCACAGTTCGCCTGTTTGTTAATCGTCTACAGGACGATCCTCGTCGGCCAGATATTCAAAGAAATCAAAGTCGGCATAGTGGCTGTGCTTCACTCGGTCGGCGCAGGTGATGCCTACCATAGTGCCGGTAAACTCTCCAAACTTGCAGTATTCATCGGAGAAATGAGCGGTGGCAAAGCAGCGGCCGATGGCATGGTACTCCTGATTATCATAGCTCCAGAAGAACTGTGCCTTACGTCCTTCAATGGTCAGACGCAGATAGATGGGGACATCGTCCACTGGGATACGGGTATTGAGAAATTCTGTTTTCTCCCCGTTTTCCAAATGGATGATAGACAGGGCGCTGCGCCCCAGGGTCTCGCTGTAATACTTGCGTAGGTTGATATAGTTCATGTTATCGTAGTAGAGAATGAGTCCGGCGCTGTGCTGGTGTACCTGGGGGATAAAGTCCATCTTGGTGGTGATCCGTGCATGGACGCTGGTAAGCTTACGGGCCAGGATACTCACCTTGTTCAGTGAGGTGCGGGACTCCTGACCACGCAGGCGCACCCAGCCGGGACGGGCCGTAACATCGGCAAACCGGAAGGGCATGATACGGGGGGCATAGTAAAAATTCCCCAGCTGTGGGCTGTCAAAGTCATCAAAGGCAGGCGGCATCTGGAGGGGAACCTCGGGCAAGTTGGACTCGGGGACCTCCATCTTGGCCAGATTGGAGCCGTCTGCCATCCGCAGCCAGCCATCCTCCGTCCACATCATCTTCTGGATGGCCGTCTCACGACCCAGGGTGCAGCTGAGTTCGGGAACAAAGGGGCGGGCGCACAGGTGTACCAGGTAGACCTCGCCGGTGGGCAGCTCCACATAGCTACCGTGGCCGGATTTCTGCAATACGGAATCGGGGTTAAAGTACTTGGGCTTGAGATGATCCGGGTCGCTGCGTTCGTAGGACACACCGGGCACGCTGGTCACAATGGGATTTTGGGGATCTCGCTCATAGGGACCCCAGACCTGGGAACTGCGGCCCATGGTGACGCAGTGGTTATAGCCCGTGCCGCCCTCAGCGCACATGATGTAGTAATACTCGCCTCGCTTGGTCAGGTGGGGCGCTTCGATGCAGCCGCGATCTGTTCCGCCGCGCCACATCCGCTTGGGGTAGCCCACGATTTCCTTCTTTACCGGGTCGTACTCCACCATGCAGATGGAGCCGGGCTTTTCATAGCCCAGGCGGGTCTCCCACTCCAGAGAGACAATGTATTTCTTACCGTTGTCATCGTGGAAGATGGAGGCGTCAAAGCCGGAGGAGTGCAGATACACTGGCTCACTCCAGGGGCCGCGGATGTCCTTGGCCGTGATCAGGTAGTTGTCCACATCAAAGTAGCGGGCATTCATAGAATTCATCACGCCATAGACCACGTAGAACAGGTCCTCTTCCTGGCAGTAGGTGAGACAGGGCGCCCAGATTCCCTTGGCGCTGGGCAGCTTTTTCAAATCCACCTTCTCGTCATCCGTGAGGACATGGGTGTAAAGCTCCCAGTGCTTTAAGTCCCTGGAGTGATAGATGGGAATGCCGGGGAACCATTCGAAGGTGGATACCGCCAGGTAGTAGTCGTCCCCCTTGCGGCAGATGCAGGGATCGGGGTTAAAACCGGGAAGAATGGGATTTTTAATCATAGCAGCACGTTCCTCCTATCAGTTACCTTCCATTTTTCTCTTTTCCAGGTCGGCAAGGATGCCGCTGAACTCCTTGTCCAGGTGCCAGAACTTCATGATGATCAGGCCGCACACATACACCACAATGGGAATCCAGACGAAACAGACCTCGATGGAGAACAGGGCTTCCGCGGTCTGTACCGCAGCCTCGCCCACATAGCCGCCAATCTCCAGGATAAGGCCCAGAAGAGCGGAACCGATGCCATTGCCGATCTTATATCCAAAGCTGCACGCGCTGTTGACCAGGCCCTCGGTGCGGTAACCAGTTTTCCACTCGCCGTAGTCAATGGTATCGGATACCATAGCCCACATGGTGGCGCCGCCGCAGGCATTTCCGATGCCGCGGATCACGCTGGACACCACGATCAGGTTCATAGCGCCGCCGGAATAGTTCAGCACCAGCATGCCCACGATGTCAAAAACCAGGCCCAGTGCAAAGACATTGCGCTTGCCAAACCGCTTGACCAGCATGGCGATGAAGAACATGCTCACGATCTGCACTACATTGAAGATGCCGTTGATGGTAGTAACCAGGTTCTTGTCCCCCAGAATATCCTTGGCATAAAAGACAGTGGCGCCGCCGTTGACAGAGTACATCAGGAAGAAGAGAGCCAGCATCCCGGTCATCATGATCCAGTACTTATTCTGGAACAGTGCTTTTACGCCTGTGGCAAAGGGCACATCCTTTGCCTCTCCATCCTTGACCGCAGGACGCACACGCTCCTCGGTTCCAAAGAAGTTGATGAGAAATGCCGCCACAGAGACAGCGCCCAGCACCACAAACGCCTTGGTCCAGGCAGAGGCGGTGTTGCCAAACAGCTCCACCAGGGGAAGGGTAAAGGTGTTGATGGTCAGCGTGCCGGCAGTGGCCAGCAGGTTGCGGAAAATACTCAGAACCGAGCGCTCATAGGGATTCTGGGTCATCAGGGCGTTCAGTGTGGAATAGGGAACGTTGATGGCCGTATAGACCACCGTGGAAACCAGATTGTATGTAACAAATACGTACACCAGCTTCGCCCCGGAGGACCAGCCTGTGGGGACGGAGAACAGCAGCACGCCGGACACCGCAAAGGGGATGCACATGCGCAGAAGCCACGGCCTTGCCTTGCCAAAGCGGGATTTGGTGCGGTCCACAATGACACCCATGATAATGTCGCTCACACCGTCAAACACTCTGGAAATCAGCATGATCACACCCACAGCCGCGTTGCTTACCCCGGCGTAATCGGTGTAGTAGAACATGAGGTATACCGACATGGCGGTGTAGATAATGTTGCAGCCAAAGTCGCCGCATCCATAGGAAAAGCGCTCCAGAATCTTACGAAACGTCAACTTCTCTTTTACCATTGTTTTTCCCTCTCATTCCTTGCATTTGTTAGCGTGGATCGTTAGGTGCCGCTGGATACCGGGAACCAGCCTTCGGAAACGCTCTTTCCCAAATCCCAGCAGTCCCAGCCGTACCAGTTGGGATCATTGGCAGGGTCCAGCAGCAGCTTATAGTTCCAGTAGTAGTGGCCGCAACCGTGGTTCCAGGCGTCCAACTGAGCCTGGGCAATGGAGCGGTAGAGCTGCTTGCGGTTTGTGTCAGAGAGGCGGTTGTCCTGCTGGGAGAAATCCATTCCATTGAGAACGGACTGTCCGCCTTTGGTATCTACACCCACGGCCAGAGAATTAAACAGGCTCCACTCGCCGCAGATAACATCCACATACTCCTGTACCTGGGCAATCTCCTTGGCGTAGTGTTCCTGGATATAGGAGAGGTAGCCCTCCTGAGTCTGTTCACAGCCCATGCTCTCAGCCATCATCAAATACTGATGGGTATCCAAAATTACGTTGCGGAAGTTTCCGTCCTGGAAAAAGTCCTTCCAGGCATGAAGCTGGAAGCCATCGTGGAAGACAACGTATTTATCCGCATTCATGTGCTTACGGATCCGGTCATAGGCCTTTGTATAGAAGTCACGGAGGAATTCCAGGGTAATGGGGGCGCTTCCCTTTGCCAGTTCCGGATCTACCGGAGGATAGCGGTTTGAAATATCAAACACATCCCATGCTGCATCAGTAAGCGGCTCATTCACAGGCTCGATCCCCAGCAGGCCCCTCCGTGTTCCGTAACGCTGAGCCAGCCGCTCCAGAACATCCAGCACAAAGTCCACTTCCTCAGGCATCTGGCTCCACTTGCACACGCCGGAAATGCCGCCGTTATCAAAGCCATTCTGGCTCATAGGAACGGTATGCAGATCCAGCAGGATGGAAAGTCCATATTTCTCCGCCCAGCAAAAGGCCTTGTCCAGCTCTTCGATACAGCCAACAAAGGGAGGCCGGTCTCCGAAAATGAAGTACGGAATGGGGATGCGGACACTGTTCATTCCCATGTGGGCAATGTGGGCAAAGTCCCGCTCAGTGATGTATTCGCTGCGGTGGATCTTCAGCCGCATCTCAAACATCTGCGGAGACAGCTGGTGGGCCAGGTAGTATTCATCTTCTGCAGTCGTGCCGTCAAACAGCGCAGGGCTCATCCACTTTTCCATGACCAACCAGTTCCCTAAATTAACGCCGTTGATCTTTTTCATCATATTTTCCCCCTTTTGGAGTGTTATCTTGGCTTAAAGTATAATTACGAACACTTTTGGGGTATATCAAAAAAGTAAGAAGCATATCAAGAACAACAGGCGAGGAGTCATTTTCGATGAAATAGATAATTGTACGCGTTGTTTTTTGTGTTTAATGACGGTTACTATTGTAAAGGACCTATACATAAGATGCCAAAGGTCTTGCTCGAATCTCCCCTGCCAAAATACCGGGATCAGCCCCGAAACGAGCCGCATGGAATGTGACATAAACTCAGGCGATTCCCCAGTTGGTAACCCCGCAAGCATAGTGGACGTTCTGCTCTGAAGGCATGTGCATTTTTTAACCAAGTTCACATCGACTTTTTCCTGTGAGTACGGTATACTTTCAATGAATGATTCGCCATAGGAAAAGCCTTTGGAAAGGAATGAGTCGTCATGGTGATTGAACCTATGAAATGCGGAACAGAAGAATTTGAGGTTCACCTGCCCGAGGAGCTGATTGCAGCAGAGCTGGAACCCAATCGGGTGGAACTTCCCCAGCGGACACCGGCAGAGCACATCCGCTGGGCTCTGGACCATCCGGTGGACTCTGCACCGCTGAAGGAGCTGGTAAAGGCCGGGGATAAGGTGTGCATTGTCATCTCCGATGTCACCCGCCGCTGGCAGTCTCCGGAAACCTATATCCCGGTGCTGATCGCGGAACTGGAATCCGCCGGCATCCGGGATGAGGACATGCTGATCATCTCCGCCACCGGGACACACCGCCGCCAGACCCCGGAAGAGCACATGGGCCTGGTGACAAAGGAGGTCTACGAGCGCATTGAGCTGGTGGATCATGTGTGTACCGATGAGGAAAACCTCTCTTATGTGGGCACCACCTCCCGGGGAACTCCGGTGTGGCTGGATAAGCGGGCTCTGGCTTGCGACAAGATCATCCTCACCGGAGGCGTGGTATACCACTTCATGGCGGGCTTCGGCGGCGGCCGCAAGAGCATTCTCCCAGGCATTGCCGGCCGGGAGACCATTATGAAAAACCATAATCTAGCTCTGAATCCCGGTCTTGGAAACGGCTCCAATCCCCAGGTCCGCAGCGCCAATATGAATGCGACTAACCCGGTCCATGCCGATATGATGGAAGCGTGCTCCATGGTCAGCCCCACTTTCCTGGTGAACGTGGTGGTCAACGATGACCAGCAGGTCATCGCCGCCTTTGCCGGCAACTGGATCACCGCCCACCGGGCGGCATGCGACCTGGTAGACCGGATGTACGGTGTACCGGCCAAGGAAAAGACACCTCTGGTAATTGCCAGTGCCGGCGGCTTTCCGAAAGATCTGAACTTCTATCAGACCATCAAAACCCTCTCCAATGCTCTGGAGGTGGTAGATGAGGGAGGCACTATTATTTTGGTGACCCGGTCCCAGGAGGGCTTCGGCAATGGGGATACCCAGCGCCAGATTGCGGGTTTTGCTACCATGGTAGAACGGGAAAAGGACCTGCGTGAAAATTTCTCCATCGGTGCGTTCATCGGTTACCTCTTTGCTGAGAGTGCCGAAAAGTACCATATGATCGTCGTCACCGGTATGGATCAGGCAGACTTCGGCACCTCTAAGATCCACGTGGTCAAAACCCTGGATCAGGCTCTGGCGCTGTCGCGGGAGCTCAATGGCGGTAAAGACCTGCGTGCCACACTGATGCCCCACGGTGCAAATACTCTGCCCAAGTTTGCATAAACTTTATCAAAAATCCGGATGGAAAACTCCATCCGGATTTTTGATAAGCCAGCCAGCTGGTCTTTGCCCCCTGCCCCACTTATAACTTGAAAACCACCCCAGGAAATGCTATATTTTATACCTGAAACAAATTTTTCTTCGATCCCATAAGGTTCAATGTAAAGTTGAAAACACTTTGGCGAGCCGCCCGTGATCAAACTATTTTGATTGGGATGATCACAAGCCAAGCACTTATATTATTCAGGCCCGAGGCAGAGCCTCGGGCCTTTTTGTGGAGGTGTCCCCATGCGTCCCATTTTGATCATCGGCGCCCGAGGTGCGGGCAAGACCACTCTCATCCGCCGCCTGCTCTCAGATGCGTCCCGCCCGGTGCGGGGATTTTATACTGCTAACCTGTCAACCGAGCCATCAGGCACGCACAGCACCTATCTGCACCCTGCCTGGCAACCCTTGGATGAGCGCATCTACACGCCGGACAATCAGGTAGGCCGCTGGAACGGACAGACCATGCGCCCCTTTCCTGAGGTATTTGACACCCTAGGGGTATCCTGTCTGGCCAATATACCTCCGCAGTCTTTGGTTGTCATGGACGAACTGGGCTTTCTGGAGTCCCAGGCTCCCCGGTTTACCCAGGCGGTACTGGACGCTCTGAGCGGCCCCGCCCAGGTCCTTGCCGCGGTGAAAGACCGGCTCGATGTTCCCTTTCTCCAGGCTGTTCTGGCCCATCCCCAGGCACAGGTATTCCGTCTGACCCCGGAAAACCGCCAAGAGCTCTATGGACAGATCCGTGCACTGTTATGACCTCTGCCGCTTCACTCCCTGGGCACTGAGGGCAGCCAGATAGAGCACCACCCCAAAGGCCGCTCCCGCCAGATTGGCCCACAGCGCTCCCGTCCCCCAGTCCTTCAGGGCGCGCACCAGCAGATTGGTGGTCAACGCCATGAGCAGGGTGGCCAACCCCGGAGCGGTGAGCCAGCGAAACAGCTCCAGCCGCAGCCCGGTGCAGGCAATCAGCCGCTGTGCACACAGCAGCAGTCCCAACACGGTGGAAACTCCGGTACTGACCACAAAGCCTTCCATCCCCATCTCAGGCACCAGCCAGGCGGTCAGGGCCAGCTGCACCCCGTCGCACAAAATGGAGATCCAGGCTACGCTCCCCTGCCGCCCCACACCGTTCAAGGCAGCGCCCAGCACCGCCTGATAGCAGCTCAGCGCCATGATGGCAGCAAGAGGGACCAGGAACTCCCCCACTCCATCCTGGTGGAACAGAGCCCCGCCCAAGTCACTTCCCACCACCGCCATCAGCCCCATGGAGGGCAGCGCCAGCAGAGACACTGTGGTCATGGATTGAGAAATATTTTCGCGGATCTCCTCCTTGTGCCCCAGGGCGGCGCAGTGAGACAGCCGGGGCACCATGACCAGATTCATGGCTCCCAGAAATACCGTAGGAAGGGCCAGCATGGGCAGCGTCATGCCGCACACCACGCCAAACTCCGCCATGGCGGCACTGCGGTCCATCCCCCCCTCTACCAATTTCCGGGGAATGAGCGTGGCATTGATAGCCCCCATCACATTGCCCAACAGGGCGTTGCAGCCCACCGGAAGGGCAATGGTGGCAATTCTGCGCCGTCGGATTCCAGCCCGCTCCCCCGGCCCCATCAGCCCCTGGCGGCGCTTTCGGCGGTGAAAAAGAGCAGAAAGGGTGGCAGACGAGAACAATTCGCAGATCACCATGCCGGTGACAATGAGCCCCACTACCCGCTCCGGATATTGGGGCAGGAAGAGAGTCAGCAGTCCCAGCACCGCCGCCGTGCGTACCAGCTGCTCCAGCAGCTCCACCACCGCCGGCGGCCCTACCAACCCCGCGCCGTAAAAGAAGTGCTTGTGGATATTCTCCACCCCGGTGAGGGCGGCGCAGGGCACCAGCAGCATCAGCCCCAGCTGGGTTCGGGCATCACCCAGGAGATAGACGGAAATGGGATCGCTGAACACAATGACCGCCGCTCCCACCGGCAAGATCAGCAGCATGAGCCACCGCAGACAGGAGCTCACGATCTGTGCTGCACCCCGACTGTTTTCCCAGGCCAGATACTGGGAGGTGAGATTGGATACCGCCGCCGTTAGTCCCACTGCGGTCAGGGACAACAGCACCGAGAAGGCGGGCATCACCAGCTGATAGAGGCCCATGACCTCCGCCCCCACCATCCGGGACAGGGCCACACGGTACCCAAAACCCAGCAGCTGGGACAGTGCCCCCAGCACAGTCAGCAGCACCACGCTGCGCCGGGCGGCGCTTTTGTATTCCTGATCCACGTCCATCCCCCCTTCCCTCCACTCTATTCGCCATCCCTGCCGGATATGTGGCCTTTCAGACCTTGCCCCGGCGGGGTTTCTATTGTATAATGTAGTGGACTAAAATGCATTCCCTCAGAACAGATGCGCTTGGCGCAAAAAATAAGGAGGAACCTGAGTTATGGCATTTGTAGATCTGGAACAGCGCGGCTCCATCGGTATTCTTACTATGAACCGGCCGGAGGCCCTCAACGCTCTGAACGATCAGGTCCTGCGGGACCTGGACGCCGCCCTGGATGCGGTGGAGGCCAATGATGAGATTCTGGTGGTCATCCTCACCGGCGCGGGCCGCTCCTTTGTGGCCGGAGCCGACATCGGCCAGATGAAGGACTTTACTTCTGTCCAGGCCAAGAAGTTCGGCGCCTACGGCAACAGCGTCTTCCTGAAGCTGGAGAACTTCCCCAAGCCCGTCATCGCCGCGGTCAACGGCTTTGCTCTGGGCGGCGGCTGCGAGCTGGCTATGTCCTGCGACATCCGTCTGGCCAGTGAGAAGGCCAAGTTCGGCCAGCCCGAGGTGGGCCTGGGCATTACCCCCGGTTTCGGCGGCACCCAGCGTCTGGCCCGCATCGTGGGCGTATCCAACGCCATGGAGCTCATCCTCACCGCCAAGGTCATCAAGGCTGAGGAGGCCAAGGAGATGGGCCTGGTCAGCCACGTATATCCTGCTGAGGAGCTGATGGACAAGGCCATGGAGCTGGCCCAGGCCATCCACGACAGCGTGGGAGAAAGCTGCTATGAGTCCATTGAAAAGGTGGCGAAGACCTGCGATAAGGAGACGAAAAAAGAGGTGCTGGCCCACAGAGGCGAGGCCATGTACCGGTTCGTGGCACCCTTTGATCCGGTGGGAATCATGTCCTTTGGCTCCACCGACGTGGGCGATGTGAGCTGGAACTGCCCAACCGCCCAGGCATATGTGGCCACATGGGCGGCAGGAACGCCGGGCCATTCCTGGCAGGTGGTCTCCCAGGGCAAGAGCGGCCTGGCCCATAAGGGACTGATCTACGCGGCCAAGGCCATGGCGGGAGCCGCTGTGGATCTGATCGAGGACCCGGAGATCATCAAAGAGGCATGGGCTGAGATGGAGGAGACGCTGGAGGGCGATACCTATCACTGCCCGATCCCGGACGGATGCAGGCCCAGGGCCATCGGAATGACAAAATAAAAAGCGGACTATATCACGGACGCCGGAGGGGCGCTGCTGGATCATCTGTATGGATGACCGGGCAGCGCCCCTTTTCACATCTACAATTCCATCTGCTCCGGAAATGCTTCCTTCCTTAAAAGCCCCCACATCCGGTCAATATAGGAGAGGGTGTAAAAGTTTTCATAGTAATGGTAATAAAAGGCTCCCTTCAGGGTCATGGAGTAGACCCCGTCCTTTTCTT
>ENA-ORTH01002874-ORTH01002874.1-human-gut-metagenome-genome-assembly--contig:-NODE-2874-length-12634-cov-2.724700_pt1 | contig 12634 bp, 8 predicted proteins | sample MGYA00241914_ERZ509192 | MGnify/ENA primary metagenome ERZ509192 (study PRJEB26280, sample SAMEA2338826) | human gut metagenome | biome: human gut; feature: human-associated habitat; material: faeces... | reverse complement strand
GGGCCGCGAGATCGGCCGGGTCGTGCACCTCGCGCATGCCCTTGCCGCCGCCACCCGCCGTGGCCTTGATGAGCACCGGATAGCCCACCGTGTCGGCGAACGCCTTGGCTTCGGACGCCGTATCGATGCAGCCGTCGGAACCGGGCACCGTCGGCACACCGCAAGCCTTCATGGTCTCTCGGGCCATACTCTTGTCGCCCATGCGCTCGATGCAGTCGGGGCTAGGCCCGATGAACACGAGGTCGTTGTCGGCGCAGGCGCGTGCGAACGCGGCGTTCTCCGCGAGGAAGCCGTAACCGGGATGGACGGCTTCCGCGCCGGTGGTCTTTGCCGCCGCGATGATATTGGACATGACAAGGTAGCTCTGGTTTGCCTGAGCGGGCCCAATGCACACCGCCTCGTCCGCATAGCGCACGGGATAGGTGTCGGCATCCTCAGTCGAGTAGACCGCAACCGTCTTCACGCCCAACTCCTTGGCCGCGCGCATGACGCGCAGCGCCACCTCGCCTCGGTTGGCAACCAGGATCTTGCTAAACATTATGCCGTCTCCGGCGCCGGGGCGGGTGCACCATGAGGCTCGATGTAGAACAGCACCGTGCCGAACTCAACGGGCGAAGCATCCTCGAGGCATACCTCGCGCACCGTACCCATCTCCTCGGCGGCTATCTCGTTCATGAGCTTCATGGCTTCCACGATACACAGCGTCTGGTTGGCGGCCACTTCGTCGCCCACCTGCACGAACGGCGGCTCGCCGGGTCCGGGGGACGTATAGAACGTACCCACCATGGGCGCGGTAACGGCATACCAGTTGGCCGGACGATCGGGTTCGTCGGCTGCAGGGGCCGAAGCCGGTGCGGCAGGCGCGGGCGCAATGGCGGCAACGGGGGCGGCCGCGGCGACAGCGTCCGACGACAGCGTGCCCGGCATGCGCACGGCGATGCGCGTGCCCTCCTCCTCGACTACGATCTCGCCGACGCCGCTCTCCTCGGCGACGCGAACCAGCTCGCGAATCTGATTGATGTCCACGTAATCGTCCTCCTTGGTATGGCTCGACTCCTGCTCCATGAGGAAGTCGACCTTCTCCGATGTGCGGTGCTTGCTCAGGTACGTGCGCGCCTCGTTCGGGAACAGGGCGTACATGAGCACGTCCTCCTCGCTCTTCGCGAGGTCGCCGATCTCGTCCTCCACCTGGGAGTACGTAGTGGTTACGAGCGAGCCGGGGGCCACGTCGGGCGGCAGCATCTCGGAGTTGCCCACCACCTTGGCTACGATGTCCTTGTCCATGCGGCCCGGCGCCTTGCCGTAGTAGCCGCAGATGTAGTCCTTCATCTCCTTGGACACGACGCTCCAGCGCTTGCCGGTGAGCACGTTGAACACGGCCTGCGTGCCCACGATCTGCGACATGGGCGTGACGAGCGGCGGGTAGCCCACCTCGGCGCGCACCTTCGGGATCTCGGCCATCACCTCGGGCAGACGGTGCGCGGCCTTCTGCACCTCCAGCTGGCTGATGAGGTTGCTCATCATGCCGCCGGGCACCTGATGCGAGTACACCTGCATATGAATGAGCGAGGACACGCCGCGCTTGTAGTGACCGCGCTTGCGCATCTCCTCCCAGTACTCGGAGATCTCGAACAGCAGATCGAGGTCGAGGTCGGTGTCGTAGCGGCTCTCCTTCAGGGCGGCCACGATCATCTCCACCGCCGGATGCGAGTTGCCGAACGCGAGCGGCGCATGGGCCGTGTCGGCCACGGCCACGCCGGCCTCGGCGGCCTTCAGGATGTTGGCCGGGGCCATGCCGCCGACGTAATGGCAGTGGATGTGCACCGGCAGGCCGATTTCCTCGTTGAACGCCTTCACCATGCGCTCGGCGCGATAGGGCGTGAGCATGCCGGCCATGTCCTTGATGGCGATGGTGTCGGCGCCCAGATCCTTCAGCTGCTGGCCGTACTCCAAGTAGGAGTCCAGCGTGTGCACCGGCGAGATCGTGTAGGAGATGGCGCCCTCGAACAGACCGCCGCACTCCTTGATGGCCTCGGCGTTGTCCACGACGTTGCGGATGTCGTTCAGCGCGTCGAACACGCGGAAGACCTCGACGCCGTTGCGGTGCGCCGCGTTGATGAAGCGGTGCACGATCTCCTTGGAGTAGTGCTTGTAGCCGACGAGGTTCTGCCCGCGCGAGAGCATGGCGAGCGGCGTGTTGGGCGTGTTCGCCTTGATGGCGCGCAGACGCTCCCAGGGGTTCTCGTCCAAAAAGCGCAGGCAGGAGTCGAACGTCGCCCCGCCCCACGCCTCGATGGCCCAGTAGCCGACGCGGTCCATCTTCGGCAGAATCGGCAGCATGTCGCCGATCTGCATACGGGTGGCCCAGAGGCTCTGCTGACCGTCGCGGATGGTCGTGTCCATGATCTGAAGCCGTGGCATGAACTCACACCTCCTTATACACAGGTTAGTCAAAGATCAAGTTTCGGATTATAGGGGAAGCCTACCACGGCCCTGCGCCGCGCCGTCCGATTTGCCGACAAGAAACATCAACGAAGCGGCGGGAGGGGCGAACGCGGCCGAAGGGTTGCGCAGGGGCGGCATCGGCAATCCTTAATCCAAGCGCTCCCTTCGCTCAACCACCGCAGTTCAACCACCGCAAGCCTCAAAAACCAGAGACGCCTTCTGCCCGCTTGGCATTTTTCGGAAATAGATGGGAGTTTCGATCACAATCGGGAAATAGATGGGAGTTTCGAGCGCCATCGGGAAATAGATGGGAGTCTCGAGCGCCAAAACCGCCTCTCTCGTAAGCAAAACGCTCCGAGAAGTACGCAAAACTCCCAGCAACTTCCGATTCTCCCGTCCCGGCTGCGCGAAACTCCCAACAACTTCCGATTCTCGCGATCCTCTTCCGCAATATCCCGGAATCGCCCTCTCGACATCCCCGCCACCTTAAATCCAACCCCTTCGATAATCCGCATCCGAATCAACGATCAGGGCCTTTCCCATCACGAAACAAGAAGGAGTTGTGATAGCTCCTCAGCTGCTTGCGAAGCCGCATGTGCCGATCCAAATGGCCGGCCCCTCTTTTCTTCTTAGGTTTGCCCATTCTCGCTGACAGCTGATCAAGGAGCTCAGCGCATTGGAATACATTGCCGAGCTGAGAGCCCGTCATGGTGACCAGATCATAGCCCGCCAGCAGAAGCGCGTCCTTTCGCCGCGCATCGCGGCTGACCCTATCGTCTGTCCCGTGGAACCTCTTACCGTCATACTCCAAAATCAGACGCTCTTCGGGCCAGAGAATATCGCACACCGCACGCCGACACCCGCAGGCTCGCTGGATGCTCTCGGAGAAGTCAATGGGCTCGTTCAGGCGACCGCGCCGCAAACCCAAACCACCTTCGCGCGAAGAAATAAACGCCAAGGCTGCAAGCTCGGTTTCCATAGGGGATGCCGACTTCGCCATAACATGCCGCACGGCACGTCTGGCCAACTGAACGCCATCGTGGTTGCGGGCGCGCGCAACGAAGGCCGACAGGCGGCTCGGCGTCGTCAACGGCGAGCGCACCAAAGACGACGACAGCTCGTCGGAAAGCGGGTAGCAGCCGCACAGTTCGAACCCGAGCGCGACCATCTCTCCAAACGCAAGCGCCTTGGCCATCTGAAGGAACAAGAGCTCGGGCGAGCTGACGAGAACGCTTGGCGCGACCTTGACGAACGACCCGCGAGGGAAGGCGACCGTTGTTCGATGCTTCTTAACTACCGGCGTGTCTCTGGCTCCCTGCGAACCCTCGACAAGCACGTGCACAGGCGCTGGACAAACGTCAATGCCCGCATCGCGTAAGCAGTCGATAACGTCCTCATCGCGGAAAGCGCATTGACGGAGAGACGGAACGAAAAGGACGGGAAACGAAGGCGTATGCCCAGTCTCGCCTGGCCGCATGTCGTGAAACACCCGCAGCGCGAGCGGGTGAGAAGAAGACCACCAGCGCCAGAACTGAAGAGCCGATATGTAACCGAGGTAAAGCTTCATGGCGCACCACAATAAACGGAATTGTCGCGGAATAAAGCTGGCGGGATCGCCTCGACAAAACCAACATTCATGAGCGTATAAGTCCTGGTCATAGGATAGAAATGCGACTCTATTACGGCTTGCGGAAGACACGCTCTCCATAAGCCCCCATGACAGCCCCGCCGCATAGGAGCGCCTCGCGTTTTCCACCGCATCCGACACGCCAAGTTTTCCACCGCGCTTGCTGAGCCGCGCTTCCATCGCATTCAACAACCGTTTTTCGCTGCGTCCCCTCCCCGCCCAACCTTTCGCTCTCCTTTCGCCTTCATCTCGTCGCCAACCGATCCGGCAGCATGATGCCCTTCCATATTTGCCGCCCCCCTTTCTTTCGACTCTCACCCAAAAACTCCTCCTCCCGCCCCATTACCTTCTATCCCCCTCCTTTATCGCTTCCCTCCTCCCCGCTTTCCTACCCCGCCCCCATCAGGCTAAACGCGAAGTTTACCCCGCTGGGGTAATAGCTTTTCGGGGCGGCGCGGCGCACACTGGGCGCCATCGTTTCTAACACAAGTAAGGAAGGGAGAAAACGATCATGAGCATCGACGAAGAGAAGGGGGCCGCGGGCGGACCGGCTCCCAAGAAGCGTCCCAAGCGCGGGTGGATCGTCGCCGGCCTGGTGGCGGCCATTATCGTGGTGGCCGGCGCCGGGTTCTGGGTGTGGCACGAGCAGCCGAGCTTCTGCAACGCCATCTGCCACAGCCCCATGGACTACTACGTGGAGACCTACGACTCCGGCGACCCGAACCTGGGCGTGACCGTGCACGCGAAGGCCGGCGAGTCGTGCCTCGACTGCCACACCGCCGAGCTGACGACCCAGATCTCGGAGGTGTGCGCCTGGGTGTCCGACAACTATCCCATGACCGAAGACGGCACCATGCTCGCCACCGGCAAAGAGTTCGCCAGCGAGCAGTTCTGCGCGCGAGCCGAGTGCCACGGAGGCAAGTCCTTTGACGAGATCACCGCGGGCCTGTGGGGATTCGCCGGCAACGACGAGAAGTACAACCCGCATTCCAGCCATCAGGACATGGCCTTGGAATGCGGCGACTGCCACAAAGCCCACGAGAACCAGGTGCTCGTCTGCAACGAGTGCCATGATCTGACCCTGCCCGAGGGATGGGAGGCTCCCAATGTCCAGTAACGTAACACGTCGCAGCTTCTTCAAGGGCGCGGGCCTTGCGGCCCTGGGCGGCCTGTCCGCTGCGGCCCTCTCCGGCTGCGGGCACGGCTACGCCGCCGCCGAGCCGACCAATCCGAGCGCCGGCGACTTCGGCGGCCCCTCCTGGCTGGGAGCGCCGCCCGTCATCGATGAGGCCGACATCACCGAGACCATCGACACCGAGGTGCTCGTGGTGGGCATGGGCACCGGCGGCATCCCGGCCATGATCTCGGCGGCCGAGAACGGTGCGAAGGTGCTCGGCATCGACCGCCAGGGCACCCCCCATAACGTCCGCGAGGACATCGGCGCCATCGATTCGCGCCTGCAACAGGCCTCCTTCGACGAGTTCCCGGAGTTCCGCATCGAGAAGAAAGAGGCCGTCGAGGACATCGTCCGCTACGCCAACGGCTTTGTGAACTACGACCTGGTGAAGCTGTGGGCCGACGAGTCCGGCGCCATGGTAGACTGGCTCACCGACATCATCCAGCGCGACGGCAAGCTCGTCATGGAATTCGAGGGCGGCGTGGGCGACACCTCCGACCCGGGCCGCGACAAGGCCTTCGCCACCGGCCACAGTCCGCAAAAAACCGATGCCGTGGCCGAGGACGAGGAGTGGGGCTTCGCCGAGTCCATCTTGGCCTACGCCGCCGAGCAGGGCGCCGAGACGCGCTGGTACTGCGAGTTCATCAAGTGCGAGACCGACGAGGCCGGCCGCGTGACCGGCGTCATCGCCCGCGACGTGCAGGGCGACCGCCACTACCTGCGCATCAACGCCAGCAAGGGCGTGATCCTGTCCACTGGCGGCTACGGCAACAACCTGGAGATGATGGAGGATCGCCAGGCCTGGAACCAGAAGATCCGCATCGCGGCCCCCGGCTCCGGCGGCAACCCCACCGGTTCCGGCATTAAAGCGGCACTGTGGCTCGGCGCCACTATGGACCCGATCGGCGCGGCCTGCACCTTCAACCGCGCCTGCGTGAAGCCCGACCAGTACGCCGGCGACGGCGTGCTCGGCCGCTGGTTCTGGTTTGGCGAGCAGCCCTTCCTGAAGCTGAATCTGAAGGGCGAGCGCTTCTGCAACGAGAGCGGCCCCTACGACTACATGCTGCACTCCACCATCATGCAGCCGCACCAGACCTACGTGGACATCTGGGACGCGAACCACGCCGCGCAAGCTGAGGCCTTCGACGAGGTGGGCTGCTGCCGGCTGTTCCCCTTCCCCAACGGGGCGAAGAACAACATCCCCATGCAAGTCGTGGACGGTATGATCGAGAAGCTCATCGAAGACGGCTACGTGCAGAAGGCCGACACCATGGAGGAGCTCGCCGAGAAGCTGAACCTGCCCGTGGAGACCACCGTGGCCTCATGGAAGCACTACAACGAGATGGCCGCGGCCGGCGAGGACACCGACTACTACAAGGAGAAGCATCGCTTGATGGCCATCGACACGCCGCCCTTCTACGGCGTGCGCACCGGCGCGTGGTTCTTGGCGACGCTGGATGGCGTAACCATCGACACGAACATGCACCCCTGCGACGAGAACGGCGACCCCATCGAGGGCCTGTACCTCACCGGCAACGACTCGGGCGGCTTCTTCTCGGTGAGCTATCCAAACCTGCTGACGGGGCTCGCCTGCGGGCGCACCATGACCTTCGGCCGCCGCGCCGGCATGCTGGCGGCAACCGGGCAGGCGTAAGGCGTCCGCGTCTTCAAGGCCCCTTCGCCTTCGCGAGTCGTTTATTCCGCAACCCGCGAAGGCAGTTCGTCAAGCCCTTCCCAAGGGATACCGCCGGTCGCGCCTCCCCTCCAGCGACCAGCGGTTATAAGAGCGAACCCCCTGTCCCGCGCGGACAGGGGGTTTTCGCGTGTAGAATGGAGGGAAGCGGGAAGGAGCGAAAGGGAGCGACATGGAAACGGAATGCACTGCAGAAAAGGCGAGCCCCTTGTGCGGGTTCGTCGCGCTGCTTTTGACGCTCGGCACCACCTCTCTTATGAACGGCTCGCTCTTCCCGCAGTTCGACGCGATCTTCATGTTCGCCCGCGACATCTCCGTCACGTTCTCGGCAGCAACTTTGCTCGGCCTTGGACTTGCGGCCTACCGCGCCCCGCGCCTTCTGCGGGAGCGCGCCATCGTCGCCGTGGCGGTGGCGTGTCTTGTAGGCGGCGGCGCGCTTCTGGCCCTGGGGCTTGGGTTTTCCGCGCCGGCGCCCCTCGTTGCGGGTGCGAGCCTCGCCGCCATCGGCCGATCGGTGGCGACCATATCGGTGGCGCTTTATCTCGCGCGCCTCGAAATGCACGCGACGGCCGTGATCATCGCTGCGGCCTACACCGTTCAGCTGGCGGCGAGCCCCGCGTCATCGCTTCTGCCCCCGTGGGTCGGAACCGCTCTCTTCCTGGCTTTCCCCTTGGCGGCCATCGCGCTTACCGCCCGGGGGGCGCGCCTCTACTTCGCCGTGGCCCACGACCGGCCTTCGCCGAGCGACATCGCCGTCACGCGGCCGGCCTCGTTCCTCGCGCCGTTCTCGGCCCTGTTCGTGTGCTTGTTTTTGTTCCAGGTGGCCTTCGGGTTCGCCCTGCGTTTCGGAGAGGTGGCGGGCACGCCGCGCATGTCGTTTCTCTCGGCCATCCCGCTTGCCCTCGTGGCCCTTTACGTGATTTGCTCGCGCCGGCGCTTTCCCGCCGACGGTCTCGTGCAGCTGTCGGCCCTCGCGGTGATGGCCGGGTTCCTTCTGGCAACCCAGCCCCTGCTCGCCGCCGACAGCGGAGCGGCCGACGTGGCGCTGCTGAACGCCGGCAACGGCCTGTTCATCATGGCCGCCCAGATGGCGCTCATCACCATTGCCGCGCGCAATCCGCTCGGGGCCATCACAACAGTAGCCTGGGGAAACGGTGTCTCGGCCTTAGGATCGCTTACGGGAGCCGCCGCGGGCATGCTTGCCAACAGCGCCGCGGCAAGCATGCCCGCCCTGCGTGTGGCCACCCCCGCAGTACTGCTTTTGGTGTTCGCCGCCTACGTGACCATCGGGCTGAAACGCTTCACCTTCGCCGGAGCCATCGACGGCATCGATCCGGTGCTGGTGGGGGCAACGGCCGCCGGGAAGGGAGCCGATGCGGGAGCAGAAGCGGTACCGGGCACCGGAACGGGGCCAGTGCCGCTGCCGATGCCCGCGGCCCGCACCCCCGAGGAGGCCTTCGCCTCCCGCTGCGAGGCCATCGCAAGCGAGTTCTCCCTCACCCCGCGCGAGGCCGAGGTGTTCGCCATGCTCGCCCGGGGCCGCGACCGCGCCTACATCGAGGAGGCGCTCGTCGTGTCCCGCAACACCGTGAAGGCCCACGTGAAGCACGTCTACGCGAAGCTCGGCATCCATTCCCACCAGGAGCTGCTCGATCTAGTGGAAGGTTGAACACCTCCCAGCGGCCACGTTTGCGGCGGCCTGTCAATCGAGAAACTGTTGCCTAATTATGAACAATTTACTTGCCTTTTCCTCGCTTCAACAAAGCCCCGTGTACGGACGATAAAATATGCAAGAAAACAATTGACACGGGAGGCATCGTGGCCATTCGCATCATCGTGGACTCGTCGGCGGACATGGAAGAGGACTACGCCGCCGAGCACGACATCACCATCATCCCCATGACCATCGCGTTCGGCTCCGAGCAGTTCGCCGAGGGCGTCGATCTTTCGCGGGAGGAGTTCTTCGAGCGCCTCGTAGAAACCGACGAGCTGCCCCGCACGAGCCAGATCCCTCCCATGGTGTTCCAAGACCTCTTCCAAGAGGCCGTCGATGCCGGCGACGAGGTCGTCTGCATCACGCTTTCCAGCCACATCTCCGGCACCTACCAGAGCGCCTGCATCGCTGCGGCTCCGTTCAAGGAGTCGGTCTTCGTGGTCGACAGCGAGAACGCCACCATCGGCGAGCGCATCCTCGCCGAGCGCGCCTGGGCCCTGCGCGACGAGGGGCTTTCCGCCGCCGACATCGCCTACTGCCTCAACCAGGAAAAGAAGGACATCCGGCTCGTGGCTTCCCTGGACACGCTGGAGTATCTGCGCCGCGGCGGCCGCATTTCTGGAGCGGCGGCGCTCGTGGGCGGCATGCTCTCCATCAAGCCCGTGGTGGGCGTCGTCGATGGCGACGTCGTGGTGCTCGGCAAGGCGCGCGGCTCCAAGCAGTCGAAGAACATGGTGTTCCAGAAGATCGACGAGGCCGGCGGCATCGACTTCACACGGCCCATCTGGGTGGCCTACTCGGGCCTGTCCGACGCGACGGCCCGCAAGTACATCGCCGACAGCTTGGCACAGGCGAAAGCCGCCGAAGAAGCAGCCGCCGACGAGTCCGCCGCGCCGGACGATCTGCCCCTCACGCAGGTCGGCGCCGTCATCGGCACCCACGTCGGCCCGGGCGGCGTCGCCTTCGCCTTCTTCGCCCGGGAATAAAAGAAGCCTCCCGAAGGAGGCTTCCTCAACCTACGAGCTTTCCGCAGCTGCTACACGCGCTTGATGACGCGGCCGTCGCGGGTGTCGATCTGCAGGACGTCGCCGATCTCGATGAACGTCGGCACCTGCACCTCCTTGCCCGTCTCCAGGGTGGCCGGCTTCAGCGTGTTGGTGGCGGTGTCGCCCTTGAAGCCCGGCTCGGTGTGGGTGACCTCGAGCTCCACGAACATCTGGGGCTCCAGGCTGATGAGCTCGTCGCCGGCGTACAGCAGCGTCGCCTCGTCGTTCTCCTTCAGCCAATCGGCCGCGGAGCCCACCATATCGGCGGAGACGGGCATCTGCTCGAACGTGCTGTTGTCCATGAACCAGTAATCGGCGCCGTCGTTGTAGAGGTACTGCATCTTCTTGGACTCAAGACGCACGGAATCGAACTTCGTGCCGGCGTTGAAGGTGTAGTCGACCACACGGCCGGTCTTGATGTCCTTGAGCTTGGTGCGTACAAACGCGCCGCCCTTGCCCGGCTTCACATGCTGGAACTCGACGATGGTGCACATCTTGCCGTTGTTGATGATGCACATGCCGTTCTTGAAATCGGCGGTAGAAATGCTTGCCACGGATGCTTCCTTTCCTGCTCACGCGCCGTGGCAAACCCTCTGGCCGCCCGCCGCGTTTGGTTCAAACTGGTACAGTATAGCCGTCTCGCGCCCTCTTCGCAAAGAAAATATAGCTCAAGGGGGTTTCCGTAGGCTTCCTCGCTTTGAATTGATTCGCGACTTGATCCGTGCATCTCGTTTAGCCCTCATTTTCAGGGCGATTTTTTCGACTTGTTAGAGTCCACGCTTGGCGAGGTCGCCCCATTGGGACTCCATTTTTATGTTATTCGCTAACTGAATCCCATGAGACTCGGCGTTTCATCCTCCTGAACTCTAACAAGTCGAAATTTTCGTCCTAAACGGAGCTCACTCTTGGCTGGAGACGCTGCCTCGTTGAACGAGTGGATCGGCAGCGCTTTCTCCGCGTGCCTTCGATCGGGCGCGGGCGGCGTCGCGCAACTTGCCGTAGAGGCCCATGTAGATGTTCACGATGACGCCGGTGAAGGCGGCGCAGACGAAGGTGCCCTCGCGCACGCCGGCCAAATGACCCACGAACAGGAACGCGCACAGGCACGCCAGGGCCGCGCAGGCGAGATCGAAGCCCACCTTCACGGTGCCGAACCGGGCGCCGGTCTTGCGCACCACGGCCTGCACCACAGCCTCGCCGCAGTTCATGACCGTGCCCGAGACGACCGTCGTCACAATGCCCAGCGCGAGAACGGCCATGCCGCCGACAAGCCACAGCCACGAGGCGACATAACTCGTCGGCGCAGCGGGGCCGAGCAGTGCCATGAAGGCGTCAATGCACACGCCGAAGAACACCGAGATGGGAATCTGCCACAAGTCCACCAGGCGGAACTCCCGGCGAAGAAGGGCGATTTGCACCAGCACGAGAAAGCACTGCCACCCCAGCATGAACGTGCCGAAGCTCACGGCCGTGAACCCGAGGGAGAGCACGTTGGGCGTGGCGGAGATGGGCGAGTTGCCCAAATCGGCCTTCACGATGATGTCGATGCCCAGGGCCATGACCGCGATGCCCGCCAGCATAAGTGCGATGCGGCCCGTCAGAAACAGGGCGGCGCGCAGCGTCAGCGATCGCTCGGCGAGAGCGGCGGGCGAGCCTTCCGCAGATTCAGTCGAAGGCGGAAGACCGTCTTGAGCGCCTCGGACGCATTCGGCCGAAGACGCAGCCTTTAAGCCACCGGCTTGCGGCGAGGGTCTGTCAGACGGATCGGCAGATGCGCCCGAGCGCTCGCGCCCCATGGATTTTCCCTTGGTCCGAATCTCGCTCCCACGATTGATCTTCCGTTCCGTCATCGTCTCCTCACCGTCCTTTCCGGTGTCGAAATTGCCTCTGTACGGTTTCAGTTATAGCACGGGGAAGGGCGCAGCTCGCGGAAATTACGCAAGCACAACCACGCAAAGGTTAGACGGTGGAAACTCAACCGCTCGCCGCCGGCAAGCGGCGCCCTAGATGACCACGAGGTCGTGGGTGGAGTTGGTGAACACGTCGAAGCCGTCGTCGGTCACGACGCCGAAGTCCTCCAAGCGCATGCCGAACTTGCCCGGCAGGTAGATACCGGGCTCCACGGTAACGACGTTGCCGGCAACGAGCGGCCGCTCGTTGCGCGGGGCAAGCACCGGTTCCTCGTGGATGTCGATGCCCACGCCGTGACCGAGCCCGTGCCCCATGCGACCGCCGAAGCCGGCCGCCGCCAGCACCTCCTCGGCTCGCTCATGGGCCTCTTTGCCCGTGACGCCGGGCCGAAGCATAGCTTCCACGGACTCGTTGGCTTCCCGCAGCGCGTCCCACGCCGCCCGCATCTCCGGGTCGGGCTCGCCGAGGAAGACCGTGCGCGTCATGTCCGAGCAGTAGCCGTAGGAGCGGGCACCGAAATCGAGCACGACGCACTGGCCGGCCTCCAGCATGGTGGCGCCGGGAATGGCGTGCGGGCTCGCGCCGTTGGGCCCAGTGGCCACGATGGAGGGGAACGCCAGGCCCTGGGCACCATGGCGCAGCATGAACTCCTCGAGCTCCAACTGCACTTGGCGTTCCATCATACCCGGGCGCATATAGCGAACGATGTGTTCGAAGGCGGCGTCGGTGATGGACTGGGCGCCGCGCATCCGCGCGATCTCGTAGCGGTCCTTCACCGCCCGCAGCCCCACCACGACGCCGTCGGTCTCCACAAAGGGCTCCTCCGCGTCGGCGTCGGCGAACGCCTTCTGCAAGCGGCGGTACTCGGCGAGCGAGACGCCGTCCTCAATGCCCAAAAGCGCATCGGCGGCCCCGGCGGGCCGGCCTCCCCACCGCTTGGCGGCAAACTGCGCGTGAGTCTCGCGCTCGGCGCTCACCTCCAGAGGCTTGTGGCGTGCGGCGTTCTCGCAGGCCGCCACAT
>ENA-ORTH01002862-ORTH01002862.1-human-gut-metagenome-genome-assembly--contig:-NODE-2862-length-12692-cov-7.174567_pt1 | contig 12692 bp, 7 predicted proteins | sample MGYA00241914_ERZ509192 | MGnify/ENA primary metagenome ERZ509192 (study PRJEB26280, sample SAMEA2338826) | human gut metagenome | biome: human gut; feature: human-associated habitat; material: faeces... | reverse complement strand
GGTACCAGGATTCGAACCTGGGACCCCCTGCTCCCAAAGCAGGTGCGCTAACCGGACTGCGCTACACCCCGTTTTGCAATTTCTTTTATTTTTGATTGCGATGCAAAGGTAGGTATTTTTTTTTAACTACCAAATATTTCATTGTTTTTTTTATTTACGTACATTCGCATCAGTTTAGGAGATCATTACAACATGTATACCCCCTTTATCAACTTTTAGAATGAACATATTGCAAACCAATCTGTTATATATCAAATGATAAAACAAAATTTAAATAATAAAAAATATGACAATCGCTTATATACGTACATATTCAAATAAACAACAAACAGAGAGCCAGAAAAACGCAATCGAACAATTTGCAAAAGCAAAAAAAATTGAGATTGACAAATGGCTGAAAGATGCTAAAAATTCTTCCAAAGAGAAAAACCGACTCGAAGACGTAATAAAAAATTTACAAGAAGGCGATATTCTTATCGTTGCCGATGTCACTCGACTCAGCAGGAAACTAATGGAGATAATGCATTTGATTTTGTTGTGTATTGAAAAGAAAGTGGCACTTTACTGTATCAAGGAAGGTTATTCATTTGAAGATAACGTGAACAGCAAGACGTTGGCATTTACATTTGGGCTTGTTTCTGAGATTGAAAGCAAACTTATTTCTGCCCGTACGAAAGAAGCATTGACAGCCAGTAAAAACAAAGGAACAAAATTAGGACGTCCTTTGGGAAGCCCCAAAACCGAATTTCTCCTTTCCCAGAAAAGCCAGATCGAAAGAGAATTGAAAGAAGAAAATGCAACATATGCCGAATTAGCCGATTATTATAAGGTTTCTTTAAGCGGTTTCAAGCGCTTCATTCGGGAAAATATACCGAACTTACCTTCAAGAAGGAAAAAGAAAAACGATACCGAATAAATATAAAAAAGCGGGATTTTCAGATATACTTAAAGATAATTACGATTATGTTTAATAAGATTGTTGAATTTCTTTTTTGCGCAGACATAATAAAAACCCCGAAAGTTTTTTGTCTAACTTTCGGGGTTCATTATATGACATATTTTCTTTTATCAAATAAATCTTATCCGATCTATTATTTATTCATTTCTGCTTCAATAGCTTCTAATTCCGGCCCCATGTTCAGATTGTAATAGATACCTCTCAAAGCGATCATGTTGTCCATTTTTTCAGGTTCAGCTTCATGAGCTTTTTTATAATAAGGAAGAGCTTTTTTGAACAAATCTTTTGCCATGCCTAATTCCTCCTGGTATTTCTTACTATCATTAATCATATTGGCTTCGCTTAATTTGTTCACTCCTTGATTGTAATAGATACGACCAATGTTAGAAAGCGCATCTGTCAAATTCGGATCTTTTTCCAAAGCAATCTGGAAATTCTTTTCAGCATTGGCATAATCTTTTAATCCGGTTTCATAAACACGTCCCATTACATTGTAAAGGTTTGCATCATTTGGATTTTTCTGGATTGCAACATTCAACATTTCCAATGCTTTTTCATTTCTATTGGAATAGATGTATGTATTGATCAAGTTATTCAAGAAGAATGCCGAATCTGGAAAAACCTGCATGCCTTCTTCGAATGTTTTTTCCAACATAACAGAGTCCTGAGCAGTTCTTGCCTCTCCGTATTCGTAGCAAAGATACTGATAAACATCATATTGACGATAAGGAGTATTTTTAGCACGTTCCAAAGCGGCAATAGCCAATCTGGAATCTTTAGCTAAAGAAGCTGCTGCTGCTGCATAGAACTGAACTGTCATGAATGTAGAGTCTTTTTCCGCAGTCTGAGTCCCTGCGAACATTGGCAGTTCGGATATTTCTACATATTGGTTGAAGAAATCGTATGCTTTTTTATACTCTTGTTTATCGAAATAATATGCACCACCATTGAACAGATATACATGGTTTGCACTCAAGATACTTTTGATATCTTTTGTGTATTTAGGTTTCACTTTACCTTTTTCATTAGGCAACTGATCCAGTTCATAGGCTTTCTGAAAATAAGGTAAAATACCATACAAAGCTTCGTACATAACCGGCTCGTTGGGTTGCTGTCCCAAGATTTGTTTAGCTCTTTCAGCATTGAACTGCTGATCTTCAATAAAACCTGCTACATACCAAGTTTTAGCGTCATCTTTAGTTTCCGGATTTTCCAACGCTCCTTTGATCAAGGTTCTGGCTTCTCCGAAATCTGCGTTACTTCCTTTCGCAATACTCTGTGCCTCGTTCACAACTTTTTTCTGTGCGAAAGAGGCAGATGCTGCAACACATAGTGCAACTGTCAATAATACTCGTTTCATTTGTGATAGTGATTTGAGATTAATATTTCTATTTGTTTAAATTATTCCTCAGTTGTTCCTTCTGTATCGTCCGCATTTTCATTGCTTTCGACATCATCAGAGACATCTTCGAAATCGGTATTCTCTATTGGATGTTCATGAATTACCACACCTTCTAAAGCTTCACGCTGTGCTTTTTCTTCAGCGATCTCTTCTTCTGTCTGTGACAGCACCTTGCATACAGAGGCGATTTCGTCATTACGTTTCCCTAAATTGATCAGGCGTACCCCTTGTGTTGCACGTCCGATGACATTCAGATCAGATACCTTCATACGGATTGTGATACCGGATTTATTAATGATCATAATATCGTTTTCCTCCGTAACATTCTTGATGGCAACCAGTTTACCGGTCTTTTCCGTAATGTTGATGGTTTTGACACCTTTACCTCCACGATTCGTAATACGATAATCTTCGATATTAGAACGTTTTCCGTAACCTTGTTCGGACACAACCAGTACAGTTTCTTTTTCTTTGTCCTTAATGCAAACCATTCCTACAACTTCGTCGTTAGAATCGTCATCAAGTGTCATACCTCTTACACCGGATGCAGTACGCCCCATAACGCGCACTGCATTTTCATGGAAACGGATAGCACGTCCGTTACGGTTTGCAATCAGAACCTCATTATTACCATTTGTCATACAAACTTCGATCAGACCGTCGTCTTCACGTAATGTAATGGCATTTACACCATTCTGGCGAGGACGGGAATATGCTTCCAATAGAGTCTTCTTGATCACACCTTTCTTTGTACAGAACAACAGATAGTGCGAATTAATAAACTCGGTGTCTGTCGTCAGCTTCTTTACGCGAATGAAAGCGTTGACCTTGTCATCCGGTTCGATGTTCAACAAGTTCTGGATCGCTCTACCCTTTGAGTTCTTCGCTCCTTCCGGAATTTCGAACACTTTCAACCAATAACATTTTCCTTTTGCCGTAAAGATCAGCAAGGTAGCATGCATGGAAGCCGGATAGATATATTCTACAAAATCTTCGTCACGCGTTTCAGAACCTTTGGCCCCTACTCCGCCGCGTCCCTGAGCACGGAATTCACTGAGCGGCGTACGCTTGATGTATCCCATGTGGGAGATGGTAATGATCATCTCATCATCTGCATAGAAGTCTTCAGGATTGAGTTCTTCGGAGGCATAAACGATATCTGTTTTACGTTCATCTCCGTACTTGTCCTTGATTTCCTGCAACTCGTCTTTGATGACTTTCATACAAAGATCGTCATTTTCTAGAATTTCCTTCAAATATGCGATTAATTTTTCGATTTCTTCATACTCTGCACGAAGTTTATCCTGTTCCAGGCCAGTTAACTGGCGAAGTCTCATTTCTACAATGGCACGAGACTGTATATCCGACAGGGAGAAACGTTCCATCAAACGTTCGATAGCTTCAGCAGGGCTTTTAGACGATTTGATGATTGCAATGACTTCATCAATATTATCGGAAGCAATAATCAGACCTTCTAAGATATGGGCACGTTCTTCGGCTTTCTTCAAATCGTATTTCGTACGGCGAATCACAACTTCATGTCTATGGTCGACAAACGCTTTGATCAAATCTTTCAGATTGAGCAGTTTGGGACGCCCATTCACCAACGCGATATTATTGACGCTGAAGGAAGACTGCAATGCCGTCATCTTATATAGCTTGTTGAGCACAACACTCGAATTTGCATCCCTTTTTACATCCACGACGATTCTCATGCCTTGGCGGTCCGACTCGTCATTTACATTCGATATGCCGTCTATGCGCTTTTCATTCACTAAATCGGCAATATACTTGATCAGTTCGGCTTTATTTACACCATAAGGGATTTCCGAAATGATAATCTTCTCATGATTATTTTCCGTCTCGATTTCTGCTTTACCGCGCAAAACAATACGTCCCTTACCTGTTTCAAAGGCGTCTTTTACACCAGCATATCCGTAGATAGTCGCACCTGTCGGGAAATCAGGAGCTTTGATATATTGCATCAAATCAGCTACTTCCATTTCTCCACGAGTATCAATGTAAGCCATACAGCCGTCCAGCACCTCGCTAAGGTTATGTGTTGGCATATTTGTCGCCATACCAACGGCGATACCAGATGCTCCATTTACCAGCAAATTCGGAATACGAGTCGGCAATACGGTCGGTTCTTTCAGCGTATCGTCGAAATTCAGCTGGAAATCAACCGTATCTTTGTCGATATCGCGAAGCATTTCTTCGGCAAGTTTACTTAATCTTGCTTCTGTATAACGCATGGCAGCAGGACTGTCACCGTCCACCGAACCAAAGTTTCCTTGTCCATCCACCAACGTATAGCGCATAGACCATGTCTGTGCCATACGAACCATTGCGAAATAAACAGACGAGTCACCATGTGGATGGTATTTACCTAAAACTTCACCAACAATTCTCGCAGATTTTTTATAAGGTTTGTCGGATGTATTACCCAATTCATTCATTCCAAACAAAATACGACGATGAACCGGTTTAAAACCATCCCTAACATCCGGAAGGGCACGTGAAACAATGACAGACATTGAATAGTCAATGTATGCCGATTTCATTTCCTCTTCGATGTTAATCTTAATAATTCTGTCTTGATCAACCATTTAGTCTTATATTAATTACACTCAATATCTCACCTTTCAAAAAGTGCACTAAGGTAAGGCTTTTCCGTGTATCACGAAAGCTTTTGACTCGAAATTTTAGAATTTACTTGTCAGAAGGCATCCGGTTTCAAACCATCAAAATGAAACTGCCACCCTATGAAAATGGGATTAAGAGTACATGTATTTGGAATTACACTTACGGGTAATATTTTTTAATGTTTCTTTATAACAAGATAAAGCTGTTTTTTGTAATATATGACAAGCCTGCCTTCAATACTTTATTTTCTTTTAAGGAATAATGGCATGGATTTTGTTAGATATATGACGAGAGTTTATTACATTTGCACTATCATAGTACATTATTATAATATGAAAAATAACTATTCAAAGAGATTAATGGACGTTATTGAATATAGCCGTGAAGAAGCAGCTAGGCTTCAGAACAGTTATATTGGACCGGAACACTTAATGCTTGGAATTATCCGCGACGGCGAAGGGAAAGCCGTGCAGGCCCTGCGCGAACTAAATGTCGACGAATGGGATATCAAAAGAAAGATCGAACAGGAAATTAAAAATACAATCGATGCCGAAGATGCTGTCCAGCATGATATCGCTATTAGTAAAACAACCGAGCGCGTACTGCGTATGAGTATGCTTGAATCGCGCTTGTTCAAGAAAAAAGAAACCGGAACGGAACATTTGCTTCTGGCCATTTTGAAAGAAGAGTTTAATGTTGCGGCAAAGGTGCTGAACGAAGCGGGCATAACGTATCGCAGTATATATAATTACCTGATAAGCGGCACAGGTTTGAAGCACATGGATGATTTTATTGGAAAAGAAGATGCCGAACATTTTGAAGGAATCAGTGATGGCTACACCGATGATGATGAAGACGATGACGATGATTACTCTTCCCGCCGGGAGTCTCCCCGCTCCTCTTCCGGAGCCGGCTCTGCACAACCCAAATCACCGAACGACACGCCTGTATTGGACAACTTCGGTACAGATATGACGCGTGCGGCCGCTGAAAATCGTCTCGATCCGATTGTCGGACGTGAGAAGGAGATCGAACGCTTAGCTCAGATATTGAGCCGTCGCAAAAAGAACAATCCTGTCTTGATCGGTGAGCCAGGTGTCGGCAAATCGGCAATTGTGGAAGGTTTGGCACTGCGTATCATCCAGCGCAAAGTTTCCCGCGTTTTGTTCGACAAACGTGTGATCAGCTTGGATATGGCATCTATCGTGGCTGGAACCAAATATCGCGGTCAGTTTGAAGAACGTATCAAGGCGATTCTGAACGAACTGTCGAAGAACCCGAATATCATCCTGTTTATCGATGAGATCCATACGATCGTCGGTGCAGGTTCCGCTTCAGGTTCAATGGATGCCGCCAATATGCTGAAGCCGGCTCTGGCCCGTGGTGAGATACAATGTATCGGTGCTACGACATTAGATGAATATCGTAAAAATATCGAGAAAGATGGAGCTTTGGAACGTCGTTTCCAAAAAGTGATCGTCGATCCGACAACAGCGGAAGAAACTTTGCAGATCCTGCAAAATATCAAGGCCCGCTACGAAGAACATCACAATGTGATCTATACGCCCGAAGCCCTGCAAGCTTGTGTAAAACTGACAGAACGTTATATCAGTGACCGCAACTTCCCGGACAAAGCAATTGATGCGTTGGATGAAGCCGGTTCTCGCGTACATATATCTAACATAACGGTTCCGAAAAGCATTGAAGAACTGGAAGCCAAGATCGAGGCAACCAAAACAGAGAAGCTTGCTGCCGTTAAGTCACAAAACTTTGAATTGGCTGCCAGCTTCCGTGACAAGGAACGTCAGTACCTCTTACAGTTGGAAGCAGCCAAAGCCAAATGGGAGCAAGAATTGCAGGAGCATCGCGAAACGGTGGATGAAGATAAGGTGGCTGAAGTTGTAGCCATGATGTCAGGTGTCCCTGTCCAGCGTATCGCAAAAGCTGAAAACCTGAAATTACTCGAAATGGCGGAGAACCTAAAGAAGAAAGTAGTCGGCCAAGATGATGCCGTTCAGAAGATCGTAAAAGCAATTCAGCGCAACCGCGTTGGCTTAAAGGATCCGAACAAGCCGATCGGAACATTCATGTTCTTAGGGCCGACAGGTGTCGGTAAGACTCATCTGGCCAAAAAGTTGGCGGAATATCTGTTTGACTCGGCCGACGCTTTGGTCCGTATCGATATGAGCGAGTATCTCGAAAAGTTTGCGGTGTCCCGCCTGATCGGTGCGCCTCCGGGATATGTAGGATATGAAGAAGGCGGACAATTAACAGAAAAAGTGCATCGTAAACCATATTCTATCGTCCTGCTTGATGAAATAGAGAAAGCACATCCCGATGTGTTTAATCTCCTTCTTCAAGTAATGGATGAAGGTCGCCTAACTGACAGTTATGGCAGAATGGTAGATTTTAAAAATACGGTTATTATTATGACTTCCAATATTGGAACCCGTCAGTTGAAAGATTTTGGTCGCGGGGTCGGATTTGCAACACAAAGCCGTCTGGATGACAAAGAATTTTCGCGAAGTGTCATACAGAAAGCTTTGAATAAATCATTCGCGCCCGAATTTATCAACCGTGTAGATGAAATCATAACATTTGACCAACTTTCCTTGGAAGCTATTACGAAGATTATTGATATTGAGCTGAAAGGATTGTATGATAGAATCGAAGCTATTGGTTATAAACTTATTATTGATGATAAGGCGAAAGAATTTATTGCTGGAAAAGGGTATGACGTACAATATGGTGCCCGTCCTTTAAAGCGAGCAATTCAGACATATTTGGAAGATGGATTATCTGAACTTATCATATCTTCTTCTTTAAAAGAAAAAGATATAATTCAAGTCTCTCTTAATGAAGAAAAAGGAGGTTTGGAGATGAAAGTCGTTACTCCTCAATAAAGGAATTATTTTCAATAAGGGCACATAAGATATGCCATAATGTCAGACCTTAGGGTCTGGCATTTTTTTTGTGTTTATCTGAACAAATATATCAACTAAAATCAATCAAATAGATAAATTTAAAAATATACGTATTATGCAAAAAGGTAATATTGGGGTTACAACAGAAAACATTTTCCCTATCATCAAAAAGTTTTTGTACAGTGACCATGAAATTTTTCTTCGTGAATTAGTATCCAATGCAGTAGATGCCACTCAGAAGCTAAATACACTCGCTTCTATTGGTGAATTTAAAGGTGAACTAGGCGATTTGACTATTCATGTTGAATTAGGTAAAGACACCATTACTATCTCCGATCACGGTATTGGTCTGACTGCAGAAGAAATCGAAAAATACATCAATCAAATCGCATTCTCAGGAGCTAATGACTTCCTGGAAAAATACAAGAATGATGCAAATGCTATTATCGGTCATTTCGGACTTGGGTTCTATTCAGCATTTATGGTCGCCAAGAAAGTTGAAATCATCACCAAATCGTATAGAGATGGTGCACAAGCTGTAAAATGGACTTGTGATGGTAGCCCAGAATTTACTATTGAAGAAGTAGATAAAGCAGGTCGTGGTTCAGATATCATCTTATACATTGATGATGACTGCAAAGAGTTTCTTGAAGAATCCCGTATATCTGAGCTTTTGAAAAAATATTGCAGTTTCCTTCCTGTTCCTATTGCCTTTGGAAAGAAAAAAGAATGGAAAGATGGCAAACAAGTAGAAACAGCCGAAGATAATATCATTAATGATACTACTCCTTTGTGGACACGCAAACCAAGTGAACTTTCGGATGAGGACTACAAATCGTTTTATAGTAAGTTGTATCCGATGTCTGATGAACCACTTTTCTGGATTCATCTGAATGTGGATTATCCATTCCATTTAACGGGTATCCTCTATTTCCCTAAAGTAAAAAGTAATATTGAACTGAACAAGAATAAAATTCAATTATATTGCAACCAGGTGTATGTGACAGATTCAGTTGAAGGCATTGTACCGGACTTTTTAACTTTATTGCATGGGGTCATAGATTCTCCGGATATACCATTGAATGTTTCCCGTTCATATTTGCAAAGCGATTCGAATGTGAAGAAGATATCAACATATATCACGAAGAAAGTTTCCGACCGTTTGCAATCTATCTTTAAGAATGACCGCAAACAGTTTGAAGACAAGTGGAATGATTTGAAAATATTTATCAATTATGGTATGCTGACTCAAGAGGATTTTTACGAGAAAGCGCAGAAATTCGCCCTTTTCACCGATACGGATAGTAAACATTACACATTTGAAGAATACCAAACTTTGATTAAAGATAATCAGACAGACAAAGACGGAAATCTGATTTATTTATATGCTAATAATAAGGATGAACAATATAGTTATATAGAGGCAGCTACCAATAAAGGCTATGATGTTTTGTTGATGGATGGTCAATTAGATGTAGCTATGGTAAGCATGTTGGAACAAAAATTCGAGAAATCTCGTTTTACCCGTGTGGATAGTGATGTTGTTGACAATCTTATTGTAAAAGAAGATAGAAAAAGCGAAGTGTTGGAAGCAGGCAAACAAGATGCTATTACAATCGCCTTTAAGAGTCAATTACCTAAAATGGATAAGGTTGAATTCAACGTTATGACACAAGCGTTAGGAGAAAACACAGCTCCAGTAATGATTACCCAAAGTGAATATATGCGCCGTATGAAAGAAATGGCAAATATTCAGGCTGGAATGAGTTTTTATGGAGAAATGCCTGATATGTTCAACTTAATATTGAATTCAGATCATAAGTTAATAAAAGAAGTGCTTAATGAAGAAGAAAGTGCTTGCCAGGCAGAAGTTGCCCCAATACAGTCGGAAATGGATGCTGTCAATAAACAACGTAATGAGTTGAAAGATAAACAAAAAGGCAAAAAGGACGAAGATATCCCAACCTCTGAAAAAGACGAATTGAATGATTTGGATAAGAAATGGGATGATCTGAAAAGTAAAAAAGAAGCTATTTTTGTTGGTTATGCCAGCAATAATAAAGTGATTCGTCAACTTATTGATTTGGCTTTGTTGCAAAACAATATGTTGAAAGGTGAAGCTTTGAATAACTTCGTAAAGCGTAGTATCGAGCTGATTTAATATCGCCCCTTTATCCATTATATAACTTCAGGAAAGAGCATTCGACGTTAAAACACGTCGTAATGCTCTTTTTCGATTTAAAACGGTTGATAAAATATCGATTAATTGAAAAGTATTGTATATATTTGAACGTTTAAAAAGACAAAAGTTCAACTGTTTGATTTGGGTTATGAGAAAAATTCTTCTTGTGTTTATTACTTTATGGTTAATCGTACCAGCTATCTATGCCCAAAAAGTAGGTCTTGTATTAAGTGGAGGCGGTGCTAAAGGATTGACACACATTGGTATTATTCGTGCTCTGGAAGAAAATAATATCCCTATCGATTATATTGCAGGTACCTCCATGGGGGCCATAATCGGTTCTCTGTATGCTATGGGATATTCTCCTGATGACATGGTAGATCTTTTAAAGTCAGAAGACTTTAAAAGATGGTATTCCGGAGAAGTAGAAGAGAAATATGTATATCACTTTAAAAAGAATCTTCCTACTCCTGAGTTCTTCAATATTCGTTTCTCCTTTAGAGATTCTCTAAAAAGTTTGAAACCTCAATTCCTGCCCACTAGCGTCGTAAATCCAATTCAAATGAATCTGGTTTTCGTTGATCTGTACGCACGTGCCACTGCAGCATGTAAAGGTGATTTCGACAAACTCTTTGTTCCTTTTCGCTGTATTGCCTCCGATGTATACAATAAGAAGCAATTAATCATGAAAGAAGGCGATTTAGGAGATGCTGTCAGAGCATCAATGAGTTTTCCGTTCATGTTCAAGCCCATCGAAATTGATAACGTATTAGCCTATGATGGGGGAATTTATAATAATTTTCCGACAGATGTCATGAAGAACGATTTTCATCCGGATATTATTATCGGAAGTGTCGTTTCGGCTAATCCCACTAAACCTAAAGAAAATGATCTCATGAGCCAGATTGAAAATATGGTAATGCAGAAAACTGACTACTCTATTCCGGATTCAATGGGGATTTTGATGACATTTAAGTATGATAATGTTGGTCTTATGGATTTTCAACGTGTTGACGAATTACATGATATAGGTTATAATCGGACTATCAGTATGATGGATTCGATAAAAAGCCGCATACATCGACGCGTAAATCTTGATAATATACGTCTAAGAAGAATGGTCTACCGAAGTAATTATCCTGAATTACGATTCAAGAATATCATTATTGACGGTGCCAACACACAACAGCAAGCATACATAAAAAAAGAATTTCATAAATCAGATAACAAAGAATTCAGCTACGAAGACTTGAAACAAGGGTATTTCCGTCTACTTTCGGATAATATGATTTCCGAAATTATTCCACACGCTATCTATAATCCGGAAGATGATACTTACGATTTGCATCTGAAAGTCAAATTGGAAAATAATTTTGCCGTAAGATTAGGAGGTAATATATCCACATCTAATTCCAATCAGATTTATCTGGGGCTCAGTTATCAGGATTTAAATTACTATGCCAAGGAATTTGTTTTTGACGGCCAACTTGGAAAGGTATACAATAATGCCCAGTTTATGGCTAAAATAGACTTTTCTACTGCTATACCTACTTCATATCGCTTCATCGCATCTATCAGTACTTTCGACTATTTCAAGAAGGATAAACTTTTCTCCAGAAATGACAAACCGGCATTTAACCAAAAGGATGAACGATTCCTAAAGCTACAAGTAGGCCTGCCATTTCTTTCAAGCAAACGGGCAGAGTTTGGAATAGGGATTGCAAGGATAGAAGATAAATATTTTCAGAAAAGTGTAATAGACTTTGGAAACGATAAGTTTGATAAAAGTCGCTACGATTTGTTTGGTGGTTCTATCAGTTTTAACGGAAGCACATTAAACTCACGACAATACCCGACACGTGGTTATAGAGAAGCCCTCATTGCCCAAATTTTCATTGGAAGAGAGCGATTCTATCCGGGAGAAAGTGCTACTGGAAATAATAATAAGGAGCACCACTCCTGGTTGCAATTATCCTATATGAAAGAGAAATACCACAATATGAGTGAGCATTGGGTGTTAGGGTGGTATTTGAAAGCATTATATGCCTCTAAGAATTTTTCAGAGAACTATACTGCAACAATGATGCAGGCTGGTGAATTTTCTCCCACACAGCATAGTAAGCTCACTTATAATGAAGCATTTCGTGCCAACCAGTTTGTTGGTGCCGGTATCCGGCCTATCTATCGTTTAAACCAGATGTTTCATCTTCGAGGAGAATTTTATGGTTTTATGCCCATTTATCCGATTGAAAGAAATTCATTGAATAAGGCATATTATGGAAAAGCCTTCTCTAAATTCGAATATTTAGGAGAAATATCTGTTGTGTGTCAATTACCATTCGGAGACATCTCGGCATATGTAAATCATTATAGCTCACCGAAAAGAGAGTGGAATGTCGGACTGAGTATTGGTTGGCAACTATTCAATTACCGATTCATTGAATAAATTTTCTACAAAAAAGTCGTTGAAATGCTTGCTAATTCGGGAAAAGTACGTATCTTTGCACCCGTTAAAACGAAACAATGGTCGCGTAGCTCAACTGAATAGAGTAGCTGACTACGGATCAGCCGGTTACAGGT
>ENA-ORTH01002853-ORTH01002853.1-human-gut-metagenome-genome-assembly--contig:-NODE-2853-length-12738-cov-2.358984_pt1 | contig 12738 bp, 9 predicted proteins | sample MGYA00241914_ERZ509192 | MGnify/ENA primary metagenome ERZ509192 (study PRJEB26280, sample SAMEA2338826) | human gut metagenome | biome: human gut; feature: human-associated habitat; material: faeces... | reverse complement strand
TCCCAGCAGAGCTCGCATTGGGGGAATGACGGCGATGGCGGGGTGCTGTGAGAGGCTGCAGGTTGCGCGGCGTCCGCCGTGGCATTGGAAATCGAGGCGGCTCCCGCTTGTGCCGCGGCGATGGCGCGCGGGTCCTTTTCGGGCTTGGACAAGTTGATGGTCATCTCCAGAGTGCCGTAAGGGCTCGCTGCGGTCCAGCAGATGTTCCGCGCAACGGCCCTTTCGTCGATGTAGCCGCTCGAGGTTCCGAGGCGATGCAGGTATGCCACCGCGGCCTCTGCATCCAGCGCGAGCAGGCGGTCGAACTCCGCGCGCACCTCAGCTGGCGCGGGCAGCGGCGCGCTCATCGGATGAGCCTCCTTGCACGCACGCCGGGTGCGCCGATGGTCACCGGCATGCAGGCCTCGTAGCCCAAAAGCTCGTCCATCCTCGCGCGGAACATCTCAGTCTCGCCCTCGGGCACGAAGGCGAGCACGCTGCCGCCGAATCCGCCGCCGTGGATGCGGAACGCCCCGCGATTGCCCAGAAGATGCGCGCACAGCGCAAGCGCAACCATGGCGCTCTGCTCGGAGCCCGTGTGGTCGGCGCGCGGCGACACGTTCTGGAGATACTGCGCCGACGAGGCGCCCGACAGTCGAACGAGCTCGAGGAACGTCGCAAAGTCGCCGGCTTCGAGCGCATGCTTCTGCGCGGCGACGCGATGCGTCTCCTCGAAGAAGTGGAGCGCGCGCAGGGCCGCCCGATCGCCCAGGTCGGCGCGTACGCCCGCGAGTTCGGAGAGGAACGCTTCAAAGGGAACGTCTTGGAGCCGCCTGCGCCCGAAGCGCCGCGCGACGGCGAACATGTCGGCGGGGACGGCTACGAACTCGTCGGTGTGCCGCGTGTGGTCGCAGCGGCTGTCCACCAGCAGCAGCGAGTGCCCGCACGCGCTCATGTCGAAGGCGACCGGAGAGACGCGTGGCATCTCGCCCGCGAAGTCGAGCTCCGCGATGCCGCCGAAGGCGCTCGCCAACTGATCCTGCGCGCCCGAGGGCTTGCCGAAGTAAACGGCTTCGGCCCATGAGCCGTCGAGCGCGAGCTGGACGACGCTGCGGCGCGGATCCAAGCTGTCCGGGCCGCACACCGTGCGGATCAGCATCGCCAGCAGCATCTCGAAGGCGGCCGACGACGAGACGCCGCAGCCGGAGGGGATGTCCGAGCACGTGACGGCGTCGAAGCCTCGCAGCTTCCCGCCTCCGCGCGCGGAGGCGGCGGCCATGCCGCGCACGAGCGGTAGAGGCGTGCCGCGCTCATCTGCACGCGGCGCAAGGTCTTGCACGTAGACGCTCGCCTCGCCGAAGCCCTCCATGCTCACGCGGATCTCATCCGTGCCGTTTGGTGCCGCCAGGGCGAACATGCGCCGGTCGATGGCTGTGGAGATGGTGCGTCCGCCCTGGTGATCGGTGTGATTCCCAGCCAACTCCACGCGTCCCGGTGCGGATGCGAATGCGAACGCGCTGCGGCTTGCGTCGCCCGTGCCGCCGAATCGTTCCGCGAATCGCCAACGCAGCAGGTCCAGAGCTTCGCCTTCGGTCCGCGTCATAAGCACTCGCCCTCCTCGAGCTTGTTCACGCGTCGGTCGTAGGTAATGAGACCGTTCGTCTCCTCTTCCACGTCGGAAAGTTGGGTGTACACGTAGCCGGCTAGTCCTTTGGCCTCGAGCGCGTTGGCCTGGGCGAGCACCGAGCGCACGCCGGCCCGAAACGACGTGAGGTTACCGAATGAGCCGTATCCGTACGACGTGGGAAGCGCGCTGTGCCCCGGCACGCGAAGCGACAGCCCACCGAATTCCGAGATCACGAACGCACGGTGCGGCCGAGCTGCATCGGCGTACACCTCGAGTGGACGGAAGTAGTTGTGCACGCTCAGAAAGTCGCCGCAACGTTGGTCGTACCAACCGCTCACGGCGTCGATGGGGCGCGTCGGATCGAGACGGCGCACAAGTCCGACCGCCCGACGGGCTTCGAACTGCCCCCACGCCTCGTTGAACAGCACCCAGGCGCAGATGCAGGGGTGGTTGCGCAGGTGCTCCACCGTGCCTTCGCACGCAGCGATCCATTCTGTGCGAAACATCGGATCGTCGGCGGCCAGACCGGGGAAGTGGTGCGGGTCGTCGTCGGCGTAGCGGCTCCACGATCTGCGGAAGAACGTGGGCTTGTAGCTGGAATGCCAAGGGCTTGGAGTTGCGCCGCCGCTCACCATGTCCTGCCATACGAGCATGCCCAGCTTGTCGCACCAATAATAGTACCGATCGGACTCCACTTTGATATGCTTGCGCAAAAGGTTGAAGCCCAACTCTCGCATCGTGCGTACATCGAAGGCGAGCGCCTCGTCGACGGGCGCGGTCATGAGGCCGTCGGGCCAGTAGCCTTGGTCGAGCACGCCTCGCAGGAAGAGCGGCTTGTGGTTGAGGTGGAAGCGCGGTACGCCCTGCGCGTCCGGCTCGACGCTCACGGTGCGGAAGGCGCAGTAGCTTCTCGTGCGATCGTGTCCGAAGGAGAGCTCGAGGTCGTAAAGGTGCGGATCGTCCGGGCTCCAAAGATGCGGTTCGGGCACATCCAGCGCGAGCTCGCAGCGCCCATCCTCTGCAGGCGCTTCGGCGCACGCTATCGTGGCGCCGTTGTCGAGGAGGCGCACGGCCAGCGTCGCGTCTCCGTGCACAGTCGCAGCGATCGCGAGTTTTTCCTCGTCGGGACGCGGGTCGATCGTAAGTGCGACGATATGTTCCTCGGGTATCGTCTCTACCCACACGCTTTGCCACATGCCGCTCTGCGCGGTGTACCAGATGCCGCCTCGTGCACGTCGCTGCTTGCCGCGCAGCTGAGTGCCCGCGTCGCTTGGGTCATGCACGCACACGACCAGCTCGTTCCCCGTGTCTTCCAAGAGGTCCGTGACGTCGAAGGAAAACGGCAGATAGCCGCCCACGTGCTCGCCCGCGCACGAACCGTTCACGTAGCAGGCGCACGCGTGATCCACCGCCTCGAAATGAAGGATGACGCGCCTGTCGTCGGTAAGATCGGGCGTGGCAAACGTCCGTCGGTACCACAGAAGCTCGTTTGGCTGCACCTGCCGGTTCACGCCCGAGAGTGGTGCTTCCGGCGAGTAGGGCACGCGTATGTGCCCGTCCCACGTCTCCGGTCCATCCGCTCGCCGCCATGCGTCGGCCGCTTCGTCGGCTGTTTTGATCGCGTAGTCCCACCAACCGTCGAGCAGCTCGAAGTTCTCGCGTGCAAGCTGAGGCTGGGGATGGACCGCCTGGCGTTCGTCTCCCGCTGCCAGTGCCTCGCCCCATGGCGTGAAGAGCTCCTGCAGCTCAACGTCCTCCGGCTTGTGCGGTGCGCTCGCCAGCATGCGCTTGATATCCAGCATTGCTACGGCCTCCTGTTCGCACGTGCCACGCGCCGAACTTGTCCTGGATGCATCCTACCGGATTCCACCTTCCCGCGCACGTCCTTCTGCGATGCCTGATCATCTCGACCCAAGAGCCATGATCGAAGAGCGGAGCACGCGCAGCGCCCGAACAACGCATCCTCGGTCCAGCTGATTACTCCAGCTCGTTTGCGGCCGCTTCGGAGACGCGGGAGGCATCGACGGGGCCTTCGGCGTTGCGATGCGCAGTCATGCGGACGAGCATCAACGCCAGCGCGGCTGCTGCGAGGGCCAGCACGGCACCTGTCGGCCCGGTGGCCAGCAGGCCTCCCGCGTTCACCACGAGGCCTCCCGCGAACGATCCCAGCGCGATGCCCGCGTTGAACGCCATGGGGTGCAGCGAGGCGGAGAACGTGAGGGCGCTCGGGTAGTCGGCGCGGGCGACGTCCTGGAACAGCATCTGCACGGTGGAGTTCATCACGTACATGAGCAGGCCCACCGCGAGGATGTTCGCGATGCCGACTACCCCGGCGGGAAGGCTCGCGGCCAAAAGCGCCAGCAAGGCCGCGTGCACCGCGAAGACGACGGGCAGCGCGCGCAGCCCGAAGCGGCCCGCCACCCAGCCCGACAGCAGGTTCGAGCCCACGCACGCAGCGCCGAACAGCAGCAGCACGAGGCTCGCGCCGGGCGCGTCGAGGCCGACGACGTCGGCGAGGACGGGCGCGAGATAGGTGTAGAACACGTAGGTGGATGCCGCGCCCGCGAGGATCATGGCGATGTTGGTCAGCACGCGGCCGTCGGCGAGCAGACGCAGCTGCGATCGGAGGGTGGGGTCCGCACTTTCGGCGCGCGCGTGCCCGGGCGTGCGGGGGAGCGTTGGCAGCAAGACGGCGCTCACGGCCAGGCCGAGCGCGAACACGCAGGCGTAGGCCGCCTTCCATCCGAGCATGTCGGCCAGCGCAGTGCCGATGGGCACGCCGACGACGCTCGACACCGAGAACCCGGCCAGCACGAGGCCCAGCACGGCGGCCACGCGCTCCTTCGCCACGATGTCGGGCACGTAGGTGAGCGCGAGGGCCAAAAGCGTGCCTGATGTGGCGGCGGGCAGCATGCGCGAGACGAGCAGCAGCGCGTAATCGTCGGCGAACAGCGTGAGCAGGTTGCCGACGCAGAACACCGCCAGCAGCGCTGCCATCACCTTGAAGCGGTCGGCGCGCGCCGTGGCGAGCGCAACGACGGGCGTGGCGACGGCGCAGGCGAGCGCGTAATAACCCACGAGGTCGCCGACGAGCGTGAGCGGCTCGCCCAGCCCCTCGGCCACGGCGGTCTTGCGCTCGAGTGCGAGCGCGAACGCGAGCGCGACCAGCAGCGCCGCCGCGAACGCGGTGCGCCGGGGGCTCGCGAGGTTTCCGGTGCTCATAGAGGCCTCCAACGAATGGTCCCTGTCTTCCTTATCCACCGTACCGCCCTCGTGGTAAAATAGCCAATGCTTATAATGAAAGTCTTTATATGCCTATCGGGTATAGAGAATCGGAGGACGACATGGAGCTTCGGACGCTCAGGTACTTCCTCGCCCTCGCGCAGGAGGGCACCGTCTCGAACGCGGCGAAGGCGCTGCATGTGACGCAGCCCACGCTGTCGCGCCAGCTGGCCGACTTGGAGCGGGGCTTCGGCAAGCAGCTGTTCGAGCGCGGGGCCAAGCGCATCGTGCTCACCGACGAGGGAGTGCGCCTGCGCGAGTACGCCGAGGCCATCGTGGAGCTGGCCGACAAGGCCGAGGCCGAGCTGGCCCAGCCCGAGCGCGCCGTGGCCGGCGACGTGTACGTCGGGTGCGGCGAGTCGGACGCCATGCGCATCATCCTGCGTGCGGCGAAACGGGCGCGCGACGAGCATCCCGGCGTGCATTTCCATCTGTTCAGCGGCACAAGCGCCGATTTGATGAACCGCTTCAACGAGGGGCTGTTCGACTTCATGGTGGAATTCGAGGCCGTGAGCCGTCCCGACTGCCTGTCGTGCCCGCTGCCGACGCTCGACACCTGGGGCGTGCTCATGCGCGCGGATTCCCCCTTGGCGGATCTTCCCGCCGTGCGCGCCGACGACCTGGCCGCGCATCCCGTCATCTGCTCGCGCCAGGCGCTCAAGGCGGGCGTCATGCAGGCGTGGGCGGGCGAGGCGTTCGATTCCTGGGACGTGGTGGCCACGTACAACCTCGTGTTCAACGGGGCGCTCATGGTGGAGGAGGGCCTCGGGTCGGCCATCTGCTACGACGGGCTGGTGAAGACGGTCCCTGGCGGCCCGCTGTGCTTCCGGCCGCTCGACCCGCCGCTCTCCTCGAACATTGACGTGGTTTGGAAGAAGCATCGCCGCCTCTCGAAGGCCGCCGAGACGTTTCTAGGCTGCTTGCAGGAGGAATGCGGCTAAGACGAAGCGGCGGCGCGCGCGAGCCCGTTCCGGCGATTGCGAAGAAGAGACGACGCATAGCCGACTGGCGGCCGTTTTCGACGGAAATTCGTCGTCGATCGGGTCCTCGGGGATCCACGCTGTTTAACGCTCAACACTGAGCTGGTAAAACGTAGACGCGAGGCAATCCGCTCGCGGTTTCGACTGCATCGCGCTGCCCAAGGCGGTGAATTTCCGTCGAAAACGGCCACGATTCTCTAAATCGGTGGCGCGGACGGAGCGCGCAAGCGGTTATTCCCGACGTAGCCATTCGTCGCCGGTTTCGACGTATTTTCCATCGGTCCGGTAGCTGGCGATCTTACCGTCGAGGCGCTGTACGGTGACCTTCATCTCCTCGAGCTTCGCGTTCAGTATGTCGCGTTGCTCGACGAGTATCTCAAGACGTGCGGTGGTGATGCGCTCGCCTATCTGGAAGAGCCCACGTATTCGACAAGGGCTTTTATCTGCACATCCGATTCGCGCATGCAACGGATGAACTCCACCTAGCCGCAATCGTATTCGGTGAAGTTGCGGGTGTTGTTCGGCAGGTGCGTGACATGAGGGATGAGTCCTATGCGCTCGTAGTAACAGATGGTTTAAAAAAAATCAAGCGCAAATCTTCGGGCAGCGAACGAACGCAGGCAAGCCCGGGAAATCTTGGCGACCTTCGTTCGGCCGCGCCGTTTCGGATGAGGAAGCGCGCGCCGGCTGGGCCTTTCTGCGCTTCCGTGAAATTACCCGTTGACTTCGAGTTCGCTCCAGGTACTACGATGGGATCGCAACCGATTCGAGCAAAAGGAGACCCTCATGGCGAACGACAAGAAGATCCTCGTGGCGTACTTTTCCGCAAGCGGCGAGACGGCGCGCCTCGCGCGCACGCTGGCGGACGTCACCGGCGGCGACCTGCACGAGATCGAGCCCGCCGTGCGCTACACGGCGGCCGACCTCGATTGGAACGACAAGCGAAGCCGCAGCAGCGTCGAGATGAACGACCCCTCCTCGCGCCCGGCTGTCGCGAGTCGCGTAGGCAACATGGACGCCTACGACATCGTGTTCGTCGGCTTCCCCATCTGGTGGTACGTGGCGCCGACGATCATCAGCACGTTTCTGGAAGCCTACGATTTCTCGGGCAAGACGGTCGTGCCCTTCGCCACGTCGGGCGGCAGCGGCCTGGGCGGCACCGAGTCCATCCTGCACGCTTGCTGCTCGCCGGCGACGACGTGGAAGCCCGGCAAACGCCTCTCGAGCCACGCAAGCGAGGCCGAGGTGGGCCGCTGGGTGGAGAGCCTCGGGCTGTAACGCGTGGGTCGGACGCCTCCCGGGGCGATCTTCTGCCTGCGGTCGCCGGGGCGGCCGCCGAGCCGAGGGGTCCGGACGGCGTGCGCGAGCCTGCAGTTCGATGGAAGTGATTCGGGGGGGGGGGGGCGTCCGAGCCTCCGCAGCCCCTACCGGCGCCCGCCTTCCCCCGTGAGTCTCTGACTTCTCGTTGGACGATGGGCGAATCGAGTTGAGAACCGCTCCAAGAATGCTTCAAGTTGCAGAGGGACGTTTGGTTGGAGTACGCATCCTGCGCGTGTCGTCCTTCAGCTCATACGGCAATTCCCTCGAGGTCAGCGCCCTGCCGTTCTGATCGTGCGAAACGGGTAGAAAAAATCTCGCGATAACGGCAGCTATGCATGCGGACGGCACCGTGAGGAGTGCTTTTTGGCAGAGATTACGAGGTATGTGATTTTTGTCCCAGTGAGGAATCACCGAAAAATGGGAATGCGCATGCAAAAAGCCAGGTCATGCTTTGCCATCCGATCATTTCTGCTTGGACAGTCTGAACAGAAAATCACACTCCTCGAAATCTCTGCCATTTTCGCAATCTTTGCCGCGGATGTCGCCTGCGGCCGCGAGGAAGAGCGGCTCGCATGCGTCTGGGGCGTGCGCCGTCGGGGAGAGGGCGATCTGCATGCGTCTGGCGCGCGCATTCTTGAAACGGTTACGTACCGTATGCGTCTGAGGCTTGCGCCCTTGCGGAGATTACGGTCCGCATCGAGGCCACGTGGCTGCACATGTTGAAGCGCTACGAGGGCTGAGGGCGCGCCGGCCGTTCGACGTGCGCGGCGGCCCCCCTTGTGGCCCTTCGCCCTCCTGTGGTATAAACGACGGCGTCAACACTACTTGAGGAGCATGACTTTTGTCACAAGGATGTAGCGTGGAGATTGTCGCAAGCCGGGAGGTTTGCGAGCGCTAGTCTCCGCTGGAACCTCCCAAACAGGGCAACGACCATCAACGTTTTGGGAGAACCACCGTGGAAAAAATCAAGAGAGGCACCGCCTTCTACCAGGCGCATGCCTGCATGGACAGCTTCATCTGCAAACAGTGCGGCCAGCTCGTCACGCCCGACGAGGCGGGGAGCCGTCATCGCAACCACTGTCCTCAATGCCTGCACAGCCTGCACGTCGACGAGCGGCCCGGCGACCGGGCGTCGTGTGCGAAAGCATCATGGAGCCCATCAGCGTGTGGGTGCGCAAAGGCGGGGAATGGGCCATCGTGCACCGCTGCAAGCGCTGCGGTCACCTGAGCTCGAACCGCATCGCCGCCGACGACAACCCCGTCAAGCTCATGTCCATCGCCGTGAAGCCGCTGGCAGAGCCGCCGTTTCCCCTCGAGGGCCTACAAGCGGACGCGCCCGGCTCGCAGGCGCGCGAGGGAGGCGAGGCGTGATGGCGGCCGTCGACCTGCGCGCCTACGGCATGACCGACGCGATCATGCAGCGGGCGCGCGAGGCGTCCGGCTTGGAGGACCCCGTCGTGGGGCGCGTCCTGTCCCAGGCCCACGAGCTGTACCGCGTCGTCGGCGAGCAGGGCGAGCTCTTCGCCGAAGCGGCGGGCAAGCTGCGCCATGCCGCCCGTTCGGCCGCCGACTTTCCGGCGGTTGGCGATTTCGTCCTCTTGGACCGTGCGGACGACGCGGGCGGGCGCGCCATCGTCTCGCAGGTGCTTCCGCGCACGAGCGCCTTCGTGCGCAAGGCGGCCGGCGCGTCGTTCGAGCAGCAGGTGGTGGCGGCCAATATCGACACCGCGTTTCTGTGCATGTCGCTCGTCGGGGACTTCAACCTGCGACGGCTCGAGCGCTACCTCGCGCTCGCGTGGGAGGGCGGGGCGGTGCCCGTCGTGGTGCTGACGAAGGCCGATGCGTGCGAAAGCCTGGGGCGACGGCTGCGCGCCGTGCAGTCGGTGGCCTTCGGCATCGACGTGCTGGCCGTGTCGTCGATGGAGGAGGGCGGCTGCGAGGCCGTGCGCCCCTACCTGCAGCCCGGCAGGACCGTCGCGCTTCTGGGTTCGTCGGGCGTGGGCAAGTCGACGCTGGTCAACCGCTTGCTGGGGGAGGACGTCCTCGAAACGCGCGACGTGCGCGCCGACGGCCGCGGCCGTCATGCCACCACGCGTCGCCAGCTCGTGCTGCTGCCGGGAGGCGGCCTCGTGATGGACACGCCCGGCATGCGGGAGCTGGGGCTGGGGGACGTTACCGAGGGCCTCGAGCAGGGGTTCGCCGACGTGGAGCGCCTGTTCGCCTCGTGCCGGTTCTCGAACTGCACCCACACCTCCGAGCCGGGGTGCGCCGTCTACGAGGCCATCGCGGACGGCGAGCTGTCCGAGCGCCGCTGGCAGGCGTACCGCAAGCTGAAGGCCGAGGCCGCGTTCGCCGAGGACAAAGCGGGCTACCTGGCCCAGAAGGAACGGAAGTACAAGGAAATCTCGAAAGCCGTGAGGCGCCTGCCTGTGAAGCGCTGACGTGCGGGCAGCGCCGCCGCCCCGTCCGAACACGGGTGAGGCGCAGCTGCTGCGTCGTCGTCCCGTTCCGCGCCGTCCTTGTTACTTGCTGGCTTCGAGCACGGCCACGATCTCGTCGCGGTCGAGCACGTGGTAGCCGCCGTCCATGACGAAGGAGCCGTCGGCGATGCCATCGATCATGTCGTCGGTCACGCCCAGCTCGGAGATGTTCATCACGAGCCCCAGCTCGCGCATCCAGTCCTCCATGTGCTCGAGGCCCTCGGCGGCCGTCTCTTCGTCGGTCTTGCCGGAGGCGTCCACGTCCCACACCGCGGTGGCGAATCGAGCGAACTTCGGCAGGCCATAGGGCATGACGAGTCGGTAGTACGCCGGCGAGATCGCCGACAGCGTCATGCCGTGCGTGGTGTCGGTGTACGCGCCTATTGCCTGGCCGATCATATGCACCATCCAGTCGGTGGACTTGCCCTTCGCGATGAGCGTGTTCAGCGCCCAGGCGGACGTCCACATGATGTTGCTGCGCGCCTCGTAGTCCTCCGGGTCGACCGCGGCGATGCGCGACGAGTGCACGAGCGAGCGCATGAGGCCCTCGGCAAGGTAATCCGACGTGTTGTCGTCGTCGCCTGAGAAGTACTGCTCCAGGATGTGCGACATCACGTCGAAGATGCCGGCGACCATCTGGTAGCGCGGCACGGTGAACGTGAGGCGCGGGTTCAGGATGGCGAACTTCGGGAACACCTCCTCGCCGAACACGTGGCCGATCTTCTGCTTCGTCGCGCGGTTCGTGATCACCGAGCCGCCGTTCATCTCGGAGCCGGTGCCCGTCATGGTCAGCACGCTGCCCACGGGGATGATGCGGTTGTCCGGCTCCTCGAGGCGCGCGTAGTACTTCTCCCATGGATCCTCGTCGCACCAGGCCGACACGCTCACGGCCTTCGCGTAGTCCACCACCGAACCGCCGCCCACGGCCAGGATCAGATCGACGTCGTTGTCGCGCGCGACCGTGCATCCGGCGTAGAGCTTCTCCACGGTGGGGTTCGGCATGACGCCCGGCACCTCGAACACCTCCTTGCCGGCGGCTTCGAGGATGCCGCGCACCTCGTCGTAGAGGCCGGTCTTCTTGATGGAGCCGCCGCCGTACGCCAGCAGCACGCGGTCGCCGTAGCGCGCCAACTCCCTGGGCAGGGAGTCGAGCGCGTCCTCCCCGAAGTACAGCTTGGTGGGGTTCGTATAACTGAACGTTCCTAACATGTGCATCTCCTATCGTGAATCATGATCGTTCGTCATTGCTTCGACGCCTATCATGAACCCTGGAGCGCGCTCCAAGTCAAGCACTATTTCGAACCTGTCAGAAGCATCCATGTATCGGTTGCCTATTTGCAGAAAGACTAAACCGCAATCGTCGTTCATTGATGAATCAGCAAAAGGCTCTAGGGATGGGAAAGCGCTCGCTCTGTCTCCATCTTGTTCTTGACAAGTCCATACCCGCACAGTGCGCTTTTGAATATGATCCTCCAGTGCAATCAGCTCAATTCGACCAACATGCTCGTTCGAAGCGGTCGCGTCCTCTTTATTCCGAGTGCGTTTCGCACTACCCCTTTGAGCTGGCGACACGATCCGGACGAAGACAAGACGGACGCCCACTGAGGAAACGTGAAAGCAGATCGAAGAAAAGCGATCGGTTGCGATCCGCAGCTCGCATAGACGTCATTGTTGTGCGCTTGGGTGCGCCCCCGGCTCGTCGACAGAAGGCCATGGCTCCTCAAGTTCCTTGATGCGAGCGCGTGCGTCAAGGACGCCGTCGCGGACGGCGCGCCTGACCACCTGATAGCCGAGAAACAGGATGAACAGAAAGACGAGCAGGTACATGACCACGATGAAAAGAATGGGAAAAACCTGTTCAAGCATCATGCGGGCCACCGCCTTCCCTCGAGGATGGCTCTATTGTACCAAAAACGCTTCGCCTGCGATATGCGGGCGGGGCCAGGCAGCCGAGCGGTCGAAGCTCTCCTCGATCTCTTCGAAGCCTCAGGAGCTCATGCGCGTGATCTGCTTTTCGGCGAGCGTGTCGATGGCGATGGCGAGCGTCTCCCGCATCACGCGCGCCATGCCGTCGTCGATGGCGGCCGTATCCCTTGCTCTGCTTCGCTGGGCATGCTTTTGAGGCCGTTCGAACAGGTGGCAAAACGTGTTCTACGCTTTGCGAACCGGGCGGATGTATTTGCAGAACCGCTCGGGGTCGAAGTAGAGGTAGATCACCTTGCCGTGCGCCGTGTCGAACTGCCAGCCGTTGTCTGCGTTCTCGAACGCGGCCATTGCGGTTTCGATCTTCTCTTCTACAGTGCGCATCTCCTGGTTGTAGTTGAAGGGCCCGTGCTCGAACACGGCGTACTCGCCCGCGTCCACGTCCATGATCTGCAGGTTCGGCGGCACCTCGCCCGCCCAGTCCGCTGGCAGGCGTGCCCCGTGGCACTCGACGCGCGGGAAGCCCCAGGCGCACAGGCGGCCCTCGGGGTCGCTCATGTAGGCCATCACTTGGCCGCCGCCAGCATGCGCCTCGGCGCCGCCTTCGTCGTCAAGCTTGCCTTTTACGCTGTCCAAAAAGCCGCAGACGGTGGCCATGTCCTGTCCGGGTATCTCAGCCTGCTTTTGCCAGAAGTCCCAGTAGCCGTTGCTCTCGTAGTTTCTTACGTGCAAGAACCGGTGCGCTGGTACCGTGACGAAGTACTGCTCGATGCGGTCGTTCGATTTCTCCATGCCGATCTCTCCCATTCCCAGCACGTAACGGTCGAAGGCGGTGATCTTCGTACGCAGCACCACGGGCCGCGGATCTTTGCGGTAGGCGCTCGGCGTCGTGCCGAACGCGCCTTTGAACGCCCGGGTGAACGCCTCGTGCGACGAGAACCCGTGGGCGAGCGCGATGTCGAGCAGAGTCGTATCGCTGTCGCGCACCTCCTTGAGGGCGAAGGCCAGCCTGCGCCCCTGCAAGTAGTCTCGCAGTTGCATGCCGGAAACCTCTCTGAACTTTCGCGTGGTGTGGAACTCGGAGTATCCTAGCCGACGCGCGAGAGCGCGCAGCGTGAGCGCCTCGTCGTCGTGGCTCTCGATGCTC
>ENA-ORTH01002850-ORTH01002850.1-human-gut-metagenome-genome-assembly--contig:-NODE-2850-length-12773-cov-5.916260_pt1 | contig 12773 bp, 14 predicted proteins | sample MGYA00241914_ERZ509192 | MGnify/ENA primary metagenome ERZ509192 (study PRJEB26280, sample SAMEA2338826) | human gut metagenome | biome: human gut; feature: human-associated habitat; material: faeces... | reverse complement strand
CATAGCCTGTCACCACTGTAGTCAGCAGTTTGGACTATGCTAATATCATACCAAAGGAGATGATTCGTACTGATAAAATATTTTGATATCTTTGCAGGAATAGGCGGATTCCGATCGGGACTTGAAAAAGCAGGCGGATTCAAGTGCGTCGGTTATTGCGAGATAGATAAGTATGCAAAGAAAGCTTATGAAACTTTGTATGATACAGAAGGTGAGGTGTTTTATGATGACGCAAGAAAAATCGACCCAAACAAGCTGCCTGATCTCGACCTTATATGCGGAGGGTTCCCTTGCCAAAGCTTTTCGATCGCTGGAAAACGAAAAGGATTCAGCGATACCCGAGGAACTCTCTTCTTTGAGATCGCCAGAATTGCCGCCATTAAAAAGCCTAAGTATCTGCTCCTTGAAAATGTTCCCGGACTCCTATCACATAACGGGGGCAGGACGTTTGCGACCATCATCGGTACGTTGGATGAATTGGGGTACGATGTCGTATGGGAAGTGCTTAACAGCGCAGATTTTGGTGTTCCCCAATCCCGAAAAAGAGTGTATATTGTCGGATTTCATAGAGAAAAGTGTTCCGGAAAAGTATTGTCTTTCACAGATGCAAATCCAAAAACTCTTGTCAAAAGAATTTCAGGCAGAGAGGGAAACAGGGTATATTCAGCCGACGGACTGAGCATAACCCTTACAAGTCAGGCTGGCGGTTTTGGAGGAAAAACAGGTCTTTATGAGATAATCGGCCTGCCGATAAAATCAAAAACTAAGTCGGGCTATCAGATAGCTCTGCCCGGTGACAGTATTGACCTTGCATACCCAAATATGAATTCAAGGCGTGGGAGAGTAGGAAAGGAGATAGCTCATACCCTTACAACAAGCTGTAATCAGGGGTATTACGCATTGGGGATAGATATGAATCCCGAACCGAAAGTTACAGAGCTTGCAAGATGTATAACCGCAAGGCAGGACAGCGGTATAGGTCATCATAAGGGTGAGAAGTCCGCAGTGATACTCGTTACCGAGCCAATAGCTGTGCTTACCCCTGCAAAGGCAGAAGTAAGACAGGAGGGACGAAGATTTAAACTTCCCAACGAGCCTATGTTTACGATAACTGTAACGGACAGACACGGCGTTGTTTACTGCGGATATATCCGAAAGCTTATGCCTTTGGAGTGCTGGCGTTTGCAGGGCTTTACCGATGAGCAGTTTAACAAGGTCAAAACCACAGGAATGTCCGACTCTCAGCTTTACAAGCAGGCAGGAAATGCGGTGACTACAAATGTTATCGAGGCTATTGGAAAGTATATTTCAGAGATCGACAAGGAGAATGGAAATGGAACAGAAGATAAAAATATTTGAGAACGAAGAGTTCGGCAAAGTAAGAACGGTCATAAAGGACGGCGAGCCTTGGTTTGTGGGAAAGGATGTTGCCAAGATTTTGGAGTACAGAAATACGAAAAAGGCATTATCTGATCACGTTGATGAGGAAGATAAGTATCAAGGCGATGGGGTAACAATTCGTGACCCCATGGGCAGAGTGCAGCATCCGACAATAATCAATGAAAGCGGACTATACAGCCTAATACTTTCAAGCAAGATGCCAAGGGCAAAAGAGTTTAAGCACTGGGTAACATCAGAGATACTCCCGACTATACGCAGAACAGGCGGTTATGTTACAAACGAAGAAATGTTTATTGAAAACTACCTGCCCTTCCTCGACGAACCGTACAAAAATCTCTTCCGTCTGCAAATGACGTTTATCAGCAAATTGAATGAACGGATCAGAAATGATAAGCCTTTCGTGGATTTCGCTTTGCACGTTGCCAACAGCGAGGATCTCATAGATATGAATGCTATGGCAAAGCTTGCGGCTGATGAAAATTTCAATATCGGCAGAACAAGACTGTTTCGCTGGCTGAAAGAAATGGGAGTGCTTATGTCAAACAATCTGCCGTATCAGAGATATATTGACCGCAGATATTTTGTTGTAAAAGAGTCGGTGTTCGAGGTCGAGGGTATGAAAAAGACTTATCGGCAGACATTTGTTACGGGAAAGGGTCAGCTTTTTATCATAGGTCTGCTGAGAAAATATTACGGAAAGGAGATGTCGTGATGTCCAAAAAGCCAAAATGTCCGCTGATAGGTCAGGACGGAAATATATTCAATCTTATGGGCATTGCTTCAAAAACGCTGAAAAGGAACGGAATGTATGATGAGGCAAAGGAAATGTGCAGCAGAATAACTTCTTCGGGCAGTTACTATGAGGCCTTGAATGTTATCGGCGAGTATGTTGAGATCACTTCTATCGATGATGAACAGACAGAAGATGAGGATATGGAAATGGAGATGATGTAAATGACGTATTTGTTCATTGGAATGATGATAGGTGTTATCATCGGAACAACGATAGGTTCTCTTGCCGTGGCTTTTAAGTCTGCTGAAAAAGAGATCGCACGTCTTGATAAGGAGGTCAAAGATGCACACAAACAGAGTTAAAGCCAAAGTAGACTTCAAGTTCTGTATTGGTAATATTCCTGCAATGCTGAGAGCAACAAAGCCTGTGCTTTCGGAAAAGCAGTACAAAGAATTATGTACTGAGGTCAACAAAGTTGACGGTTACCTTGAACAGAAACGCATTATATTCAGCTACGTCGATCCAATGATCAAGGGCTGAAGAAAACACAATTAAATAAAAACTAATGTCGTTTTGCCAACAGCAGATAAATAAATCTGGTGCTTGCAAAGCGACTTTTTCGTTTGCATACTTCTTTTCTGCTGTTTGGCAAGGAAAGGAGCTTAATGAACAGTTTTATGTCTTGGGTAGGTGGGAAGAAAAATCTTCGTGACGAGGTTCTTGCAAGATTTCCGCCTTACTATGAAAGGTATATCGAGGTGTTTGGCGGTGCAGGCTGGGTGTTGTTTCATAAACCACCGGGTATGGATTTTGAGGTGTACAATGACTTTAATTCAAATCTTGCAAATTTGTACCGCTGCGTTCGTGATAAGCCTGCAAAGCTGAAATACAAGCTTAGGTATGTGCTTGATTCAAGAGAAGATTTTGAATACTTAGCTATACTTCACAAACGTGGTATTTTGCCAAGGCTTTATGACGTTGACAGAGCGGCTAAGTTTTATCAGCTTATACGTTACAGCTATGCAAGCGGTCTTGACAGCTTTGGAAGTCAGCCGCATTCGATGTGGTCGGACTTCCCTATGATCGACCTTGCCGCAAGGCGGTTGCAGAAGGTAGTAGTTGAGAATAAAGATTTTGAAAGGCTGATTAAGCAGTATGACAGACCTGTAAGCTTTTTCTACTGCGATCCGCCGTATTTTGCTACAGAGAATTACTACAAGGACGTAGGTTTTACTGCAAAAGATCATATCAGACTGCGTGACGCTCTTCTTGACATCAAAGGCAGATTTTTGGTTTCGTATAATGATTGTCCTGAGATCCGTGAGATATGGCATAAACCAAACATTCACATTGAAGAGATAAGTAGGCTGAACAATTTGGCACAGCGGTATGACGGCGGCTGTCAGTATGCAGAGCTGCTCATATCAAATTATGACACAAGCGAACGTGCGAAAGCTATCAAACAGCTTTCGCTTTTTGATTAGGAGGTTTTTATGAAGAAGATAATATTGGCACAGGTTTTAACGGCAAAAGGCAAAACAGAATTTTCTGGGCTTTATGACAGGCACGGAAATGCTGTAACGGTGGAGGTCGAACGTGACAGCAGCGGTGTTTCACTTATCGTATGGCAAGACGAACAGAAAAAGCAGCATTTTGACTGTGGGATATCCGAAGAGGAGATACAGCGTACCTGTGCAATGTTTGATGACTGCGGCGAGTGTCCGCTGAAAGAGTATTGTGAAAGTGAGGCAAAAGAATGAGGATACTTGTGTTTGAACCTCTGAAAGAACCATATGTAAAGGATATTGAAGATGATATCCATGCCATGCAGGAAGTTGTGGGAGGAAGCATTGAACCTATATATTTTGAGCAGACAAATGACGCACTTTGCTGGTGCAATGATGAGTTTCTGCTGAACGGTTCAAAGCCTAACAGGATAGTTGGAAATACTCTTGTTCACGGCACTTTCTATATTTCAGGCAATTATCGTAACGAATACGGCGAATGGGACAGCTGTTCACTTACCGATGAACAGATAGAAAAGTACAAACAGCAGTTTGATCATATCATAGTAGATCTGCCTGGAATCGGGCTGGTTGCTGTGAGAGAAACAAGGCCTGAAGTGATCCAACCGCTTGAAGAATATGAAGAAGAACCGGAAATCGAACAGACAATGTAAAGGAGAATGAAACTATGAGAATACACGCATCTATCAACAGAATGGTAAACAAAGAGGATTCAGCAATCAAGGCATATGCCAGCGTAACAATGGACGGTATGTTCGCCGTTCACGGACTTAGGGCCATTGAGACCGAAAAGGGCAGATTTGTCAATATGCCCTCCACCTCATACACCGATAAGGACGGCAACAAGCAGTACAGCGACACCTTCCACGCCATAACCAAGTCGGCGAGAACTGCCGTAAATCAGGCTGTGCTCAATGCTTATGATCTCAAGCTGCAGCAGGTTCAGCAGACGGATATCGAGGTGGAGAACACTCCCGATGAGGAAATGTCGGAGCCTGAAGATGAACCTGAACCGGAGCTAAGTATGTAGTTTGCTAAAGCATTTGCTGTGTATCTTGTAACAAAGGTAGAACTTTTGCAAAAAGTATAGATTTGTGGACGGATATATGATATATTGCTTGACAAGGAGCGTGATGATATGAAAAGAGCGATATATATTTCAATACTTTGCACAGTAATGCTGACTGCCTGCGGGAATGTATCGGAGTCAACGAAAAGTGCAGAAACCTCAGATGTGAGCCAAACTGCGGTCACGGTAACATCGGCAAAGGAAGAAATGGATACAAGTAAAACCACAACGACCATTAAAAAGATTTCGCAGACGGTATCATCTTCCTCAAAGCTGACAGATACTGAAGTAACTGCGGTTAAGAAATCAAGCACTTCAAATACAGGCGGCAATTCAGTTCAGGGGCAGAATAACGCTGTACAGGGTAATAACCAAGCTGTGCAGAATAATACTCCATCCAACAATTCTCAGGACAATAACTTAGCGGAGCAGAACGCTCAGCCGTCCAATGAGAAGTCTCAGAATAACGAGCCGTCTGCCACCCGATCAACAACGGCAAAGCAGTCAGCATCGGCAAAGCCTGCGGTAACAAATCCGCCTGACACAACGACAAAGCCGCAGGCTACAAAAGTTCCGCAGACTCAACCACCCTTGCCGGTGCCCACTGAGGAAGAACGATATATGGATATCGGCAGAAGCTTATCTCATAACGGCTCTGATTACAGCAAGGCAGAGGCAGTATACAACTGGATGACTGAAAACGGTTCGGGCACTTGTGTGAATTATTCGTGGCAGACCTACTATTTGTGCAAAGGTACAGGTTTGGAATGCTATCTTGCATGGACGCCGTCAAAACTGTATGGTCATGTAGCAAATGTTGTTAAGGTAAACGGAACATGGTTTGTTCTTGATACACAGGGACAAGGATTTCTGCTGAATAACGACTGCGGATTCAGCGAAATAATAGATATTGATGAATCATATGTGTCAGGGGCGGATTTGATAAGCAGCCAAAGATATGATGAAATATATTAAAATGTGCAAACGAAAGAGCCGAAATCAGGCTCTTTTTCTTTGCAAAAATGAAAAGGAGAAATGCACTTTATGTTCAAAAAATCGAAAATATTAAAAAAACTCAGCGCAGGGTTCATGGCAGGACTCTGTGCTTTTTCTATGTTCGGTTCATCTATGAGCGGAGCAATCACAGCAAGTGCCGCAAGCTCATCGACTGAAAACCCGGCATTCCCGTCAGCGGATACGGTGATCGCAAAGGCGGCGACCTTGCTGGGTACACCGTATACCTATGGAAACAAGGGCTACTGGTATGCGTATGATCAGGGTCAGTACACTCCGCTGTCGGTGCAGACGATCAACAACCTCGGTATCGACTGTTCGGGTCTGGTGTACTATACGCTTACACAGCTTGGATACAAAACATCGGGATTTTCATGGAACAACCCTGTGCCTGTTGACACAGATCATTGGCTTACAGTCAATGATAACTGCACCATAACTTACGACGGAAAGACTTCAAAGGTCGAAGTCGAAAAGAAAAACATCAAGACAACGGACCGCCCGTATTGGGAGTGTGCTGATGGTTCGGTTATTACAGCAGGTTCTGTGGTGGTCGCTCAGAATCCGGGTGGTGAGGATCACGCTTGGATATATATGGGCGAATTTGATTCAAGAAATGATGTAATAAGCTATCTGAGATCTATTGGTGTTTCGGAAAAATTCATAAACTCAAAGACAGTTGGCGATGGAAAAGGTGCAGGCGGAAAGCATTGGAGAATAGAATCCAGCGGTTCGGAGGGCGTTGTTATCAACAACAAAACTGACGGTAAGACTGCTACCGCTATGAATATGTCGGCGTTCAGGATAACAAAAAATGATGTAAAATTTGAAATAACTAAGGTTCTTGCTTCAGACAGAACGGTTAAGATTTCAGGCACAAGCAAGGTAGACGGCACGGTTGCAAAATACGGAGTATATACCGATAAGGCTTGTAAAAACAAGGTCGGCGAGATCACTATCGGCAAGGACGGAACAGGCTCCATTCAGTTACCTGAAAAGAAGTATTACGTTAAGGAGATCTCCGCACCGACAGGTTACAGTATCTCTGAAGAAGTGTTCGCATTAAAGGCTGACGAAAATATATTTGTGACCGAAGATTTTACGAGAGGCACAATTAAGGTCAATAAGACCGCCGAAGATGGGATCGTAAGCGGCAGAGAGTTCAAGGTCACAGGAAACGACGGCAGCAGTTACACCAAGAAAACCAATGCAAACGGCGTTGCCGAATTTAGCGGATTAAAGGTATACAACACATCTACGGGCAAATCGATCACCTACACCGTATCCGAGATCAATGTAGATACAAGATACGAAGTTCCTAAGGCTCAGAATGTTACGCTGACAAGCGGAGATGTTGATCTGACTGTGAATGTGAAGTTCAACAATCAACTTAAAACGGGCTCGATAAAGATCAATAAACAGTCTGAGGATAATCAGAACGGAGACAGAGAGTTTACTATTACGGGCAACGGTAAGACCTACACAATTAAAACAGGTTCGGACGGTGTTGCAATTCTTTCCGATATTCCTGTTTACAACAGCAATAATGAGAAGATCGTGTACACCATTTCCGAGAAAAATGTTCCCGTAAGATATGTAGTTCCAGCGGATCAGACTGCAACCCTTACGGCAGATGCGACCACAACCAAGACATTCAAAAATATCCTCAAAAAGTTTACAGTTGAGGTAACAAAGCAGGATTCTGAAACAACATCAGCACAGGGCGACGGAACGCTTGCAGGAGCAGTTTACGGCATTTATCGTGGCGGCGAGCTTGCCGATACCTATACGACCGATGAAAACGGATATTTCAAAACAAAAGAGTATGTCTGCGGAAACTACACTGTTCAGGAAATTTCGCCAAGTGAAGGCTATCTCCTTGACGAAACAGTTTATTCAGTGGGTGCAGAAGCTGAGAATTATTTCATTGAGCATAACCCACTTTCTATGACAGTGACTGAGGACGTTATCAAGGGAAATATCGCAATGATCAAGCATTCCGATGACGGCTCTACTCAGATAGAAACTCCAGAAGTGGGAGCTGAATTTGAGGTTTATCTGAAATCTTCGGGTTCTTATGCAAATGCGAAGGATTCCGAAAAGGACTGCCTTGTGTGCGATGAAAACGGATTTGCACAGACCAAGGATATGCCATACGGCGTTTACACTGTGCATCAGACAGTCGGCTGGGAAGGTACTGAGTTTATTGCTGATTTTGATGTGAATATCAGCAAGAACGGACAGACCTATCGCTATCTCATTAACAATGCAAAGTTTGAAAGCTATATCAAGATTGTAAAGGTGGATTCCGAAACGGGAAAAACAATTCCTTACGAGGGTGCTGGCTTTGAGATCTATGATTCAAACGGTCAGAAGATTTCTATGACTTTCAGCTACCCGACGCCAACCACGATCGACACTTTCTACACAAACAGCGAGGGCTATCTGATCACTCCCGAAGTTCTTCCCTACGGTGAATATTCGCTTGTTGAGGTTCAGGCTCCCTATGGCTATGCACTTGACAGTACGCCCGTGTCTTTCACAGTTTCTGCTGATAACGCAGAGAAAGAAAATGCCCTGACGGTTATTAAAGTCCGCAAAGAAAACACCGCTCAGAAAGGCAGGATCAGCGTTCAGAAAACAGGCGATATTTTCACAAGCGTGACAATGGCGTCCTCCGCTTACACAGATGAAAACGGTGAAATGATCGTGAATCCAACAACTTACACTCCCATGTTTGCAGACGGAGATCTCAGCGGTGCAGTATTTCAGGTGATCGCTGTAGAGGACATTGTTACGCCCGACGGAACAACAAGAGCTTATGCCAGAGATGTTGTTTCAGAGATCACGACAGACAAAAACGGCTATGCCGAAACTGAGCCGCTTTATCTTGGCAAGTATGAGATCAGAGAGATAAAAGCTCCCGAAGGTTATGTGCTGAACAATGAGCCTAAAGATGTTGAGCTGACATATGCAGGGCAGGAATTTGAGGTGAGAGATACTGTGAATACAGCTTTTGAAAATGAGTATCAGGGCGTGAAGATCTCGCTTTCTAAGGTTATGGAAAATGATGAACTGTTCGGTATCTACGGCAATGACTACTATACAAGCGTTCGTTTCGGACTATTCGCCGCAGAAGATATTACTGCCGCTGACGGTTCTGTTATTCCTGCGGACGGACTGATTTCAGAAGTTTCACTTGATGAGAATATGACCGCAAAATTTGATGTACAGATACCTTTTGGCAGGTATTATGTTCAGGAAATTGCAACCGATGAACACTATGTTCTTAACGGTGAAAAGTATCTTGTGAATTTCGAATATATGGGTCAGGACATCCGGACTGTGGATATTGACTGCGGACAATTCGTAAATCTTCTCAAGCGTGGCAGGATAGAGGGTCACAAGGTAGATGACAAGAGCGAACCTCTTGAAAATGCTGTGTTCGGTCTGTTTACTGCCGACTGTGTGAAGTTCAGCAGAGATACTGCAATAATGACTGCCGCCTCAGATAAAAACGGATATTTTGTGTTCGACGAAATCCCATACGGCGAGTATATTGTCAGAGAAATCGAAGCTCCGACGGGATATATTCTCAGCGGTGAAAGCTATCCCGTAACTGTTTGCGAGGACGGCGAAACTATCACAATTCGTACAGTTAACAAGCCTATTACCGTTGAAGTGTCTAAGGTTGATGTATACGGCGAGGAATTAATCGGCGCAGATATGCAGCTTGAAAATGCTGACGGTGAAATCATTGACGAATGGATTTCCGATGGTACAAATCACGTTGTTTCAAAGCTTGGTGCGGGTGAATATGTGCTTAAAGAAATTGCCGCACCCGACGGTTATGTGATTGCAACTGACATTAAATTTACTGTTGATGTTTACGGCAATATTACGGTAGAAAACGTTGAAGCCACAGTGACTTCGGAGAACGGCAATCCGCTTATCGTTATGGTAGATGACACAACAAAGGTGCAGATTTCCAAGCAGGATATCACCACAGGTGAGGAACTGCCCGGCGCAACGCTCCAAATCATTGACGAGGACGGAAATGTTGTTGAGGAATGGGTATCTACAGACGAAGCTCACTTCATCGAAGGCAAGCTGATTGCAGGCAAGGAGTACACACTTAAAGAGATTATTGCACCTGAGGGCTATGAGATAGCAAATGAGATAAAGTTTACTGTGAATGCTGACGGAACTGTGACCGAGGTCGTTATGTACGATGAGCATACGCCTGATCTTGAAACCCCTCCTACGGTCACAATAGATACTCCTCATACAGGTGTATCCGCAGACAATGGTGCTGAACTTTATCTCGTAGCCACAGCGGTTATTATGGCTTTCGGTATGCTCATATGCAAGAAGAACGATAAGAAACAAAGAAAGGATGATGTGAAATGAGATCTAAAAAGAAATTGATCGCAGCAGCAAGTTCGGTGTGCTTTGCGGCTATGATGTCGCTAACCGCTTATGCTTCAGGCGATGTTGCGGGTGCGGTCACAAGCACCTGGACTACGGCAAGATCGCAAATAGTGTCGGTGGTGAACAATGTTGTTTTTCCGTGCCTTGATGTTATCCTTGCGGTATTGCTGTTTGTGAAGATAGGTGCGATGTATATGGACTACCGCAAGCACGGGCAGATAGAATGGACTCCTGTTGCGATAATCTTCGCCTGCCTCATATTCACCCTTACCGCTCCGCTGTATATCTGGTCTATTGTGTAAGGAGGTATGACAAATGAAGAATATTCTTATACTCGCCGTACTGTCTGCGGTGATCCTTACAGGCTGCGGAAATATCTCGCCGCCGTTCAAAGCCGAGCAGACAACGGTCACAACAGCCGCACCGACAGTAAGTGCGGCTGCCTCTTCGGAGGCTGAAAGTACCGTCGATGAAGAACAGGTAAAATATGATACCTTTATTGCGGAGTTTTTCGATTCAAATATATGCTTTGCAGATACAAGCACATTGGTAACAGAAGCAATGAAAGGCTGTTCATTTGAAACGCAGACAGACAGTTCAAACGGAGTGCAGAATATATCGCTGAAAGGCAAAAACGGCGGCGGAATGATCGATGTTCTGTGTATTGATCTAAGTCAGAGTGATCTTGATCACGATATGGAATATATCCTCGAAAACTTCGGAGATTATTACTTCGGACAGACCTCCGCACAGATGAGCGGTATCACCGAAGATGACTTTGTTTCGAGTTACCGAATGACAAGCAGTGTTGTTTCAAAGGGCAAGTATCAGCAGTACGGCTCTGTTCAGAAATCCGACGGTATGGCGACTCAGTTCGGATACACAGAAACCTATGCTGTGCTGAGTGAAAACAAGCTTACCGTTGTATCGGGTGCATTTCTCAGTTCGGATATGATGGAAAGGCAGAGTTTTTCACAGCTGATGGCTAAGTTTGCGGAGAATGTGAAGTACTGATTTAAAATGAAAAAAGGGCTGAGGTTGGCTCAGCCCTTTGGTTTTGGGGAGTATAAATCAGAATTTATATATTAAATACTTCTTTTGCGTATGATGTCCACCCACCATGTGTAATCATTACGCAAATTACAGCAAGTGTTATATACAATACGATAGGGATAAGCAGATATGCCTTGCCTTTACTCAATGTTTTCCGAAATACATAGATATTTGAGGGAAATGATAAAGCAAGCCAAATCAGTAGCTCAATACAGCCAAGCATAATAGAAACATCTTTCTCCGAGCCTAAATCATAGCTATAGCCTTTTGAATGTCCAGTTATATCAAGAAAAATCCAGCCGAAACATATTGGAAATGAAAATGCAATAAAACTCGTCCAGAGAAAATTCAGACAATAGATAATTTTACTTTTCATGGCTATCTCCTACAAATTCCAATTTACCCGTAAAATTTTGATTCATCTTATTATCCATTATACCACATCTTTTCTTAAAATTCAATCCATGAAAGGAGTTTTTCATGCTATATATCCCATTTACAGACGAACAAAAAATCCTTGCCAACAGCGTAAACCTTGAAGAATTCCTGAGAATGCGAGGAGAAAAGCTTGAACGTGTTGGCAGAGAGCATAAGCTCATTTACTATGACAGCTCAGGCAGGCACGACAGCATAACTATCCACGGCTCTACCTGGTTTGATCATAAAAATCAGGTCGGCGGCGGAGCGATAAAGTTCATGCAGGAATTCTATGACATGGACTTTCAGACGGCGGTGCAGGAACTGTTGGGACAGAGGGTAACTCCGCTGTCCCACAGTCCGCCGAAAGCTATCGCAAAGGAAGAAAAGAAAGAGTTCAGACTGCCCCAAGCAAACACAAATATGCATAGGGTTTATGCCTACCTGATAAAGCAGAGGTTCATTTCTCCCGATATTATATCGTATTTCGCAAAACAGCACACGCTTTATGAGGACAAGGAACACCATAATGCGGTGTTCGTAGGCATTGACGAAAACGGCGTTCCAAGGCAGGCAAGCAAGCGTTCAACAAATTCCTACGGCAATAGTTTCAGGATCACTTGTCAAGGTTCTGACACAAGATACAGCTTTGCACATTTCGGTGAAAGCAAAAGACTCTATGTGTTTGAGGCTCCCATAGATATGATGAGTTTTCTTACGCTTTATCCGAAAGACTGGCAAAAGCACAGCTGCATTGCAATGAACGGAGTCTATGAAAATGCCGTTTTAACGGCTTTAAAGAATCATTCTAACCTCCGTGAAATTGTGCTTTGTGTAGATAACGATGAGGGAGGAATCGAGGCGGTGGACAGGCTTAGAGATATTCTTCATGAGAACGGATACCCAAACGTTAAACGTCTTGCACCTGAGTTTAAGGACTGGAACGAATGTCTGAAATCTCAGAATGGTGTTGAGCCATTGCCTGCTGTTCCGCATAAAAGGAAAGACGAATATCTGAAAGAAGTAAGCGAACTGGGGTATTTAAAATGCCGTCCCGATAAGCTGACCTCGCAAATCTATGCAACGTTAAAAAACAGACAATACAAATATCTGGCTGAGTATGCTTTGG
>ENA-ORTH01002845-ORTH01002845.1-human-gut-metagenome-genome-assembly--contig:-NODE-2845-length-12793-cov-2.846522_pt1 | contig 12793 bp, 9 predicted proteins | sample MGYA00241914_ERZ509192 | MGnify/ENA primary metagenome ERZ509192 (study PRJEB26280, sample SAMEA2338826) | human gut metagenome | biome: human gut; feature: human-associated habitat; material: faeces... | reverse complement strand
CCGACGTCAGGTCGATGCCCAGGTCGACGGCGCGGTGGCGGCCGCGCTTCGCGCTGCGCATACGGTCGCCGGCCACATCGAGCAAGCCGACGATGTCCGTGCACGTCTCGTGCCAGACGGAGCCGAGCGATGCGGGAATGCTCTCTTCAAGAAACCGCCGGATTGCACGTTCGGTCAATTCGGCAAAGCGATCGCAGTCGATAGCGGTCGACACGGCGCAAAACTCGTCGTCTCCGATCCGATACACGCGGTCGAACACGCTTTTCATGGTCTTGGCGATGTTCTGCAGGATGCCATCGCCAGCAGCCCTGCCCCACTCGCAGTTCACCAGCGCGAGCCCGTCGGCATCTGCAAGCACGATACCGAGGCGTCCGAACTCGCCTTGATCGTAGTCGCGGTGAAAGGCTGCACGCGAGCGTACGCCGGTCAGCGTATCGTTCCAGATGAGTTCGGCCACCTTGCGTTGCGCTTCGTCGCGCTTCATGCGAGCCGTCACGAAATGGGCCAGTCCGAGAAGCAGCGTCACAACCACGTCGAGGCGTCCCCCGAGCCGTGGGTTCTCCACGCCGATGCAGCCGATCAACTTGCCGTTGTCCACGAGCTGAACCGCAACGAGCGAGCTAACGTGCCGCTGGAGCAGCATAGAGCACTCTTCGGCATTCCCGCTCTCCCGCAAGCTGTCGATGTCGTCGATGACCATGGCTTCGCCCACCGCGAATGTTTCCACCCAGTTTTCAATAAGCGACACGGGGATATCCTGGAAATGATCCTTATGGGTCTCTGCCTGATCGTTGCACCACTCGCGCATGTTCGCCACGCGGGCGCCCTCAAGTTCGAACACGTAGGCGCGATCCGCGATGAAAAACGTTCCGAGGCGTCGCAGCACCTCGTCGAACGCAAGGTACAGATCGTCATCGGCCTCGAGTATACGAATGCAGTCCACGATCATCGCACTCGCGTCCACCATGAGCGCGAGCGCCATCTTCTCGTTCTCGCGCTCGGTTATATCGAAGGCTATCTCCAGGCGCGCCAAGACGCCATCCCAATCTATGAGCTTGTCGCGCAGCACATAGTGGCGGTTCGTCACCGGGTTGGTGGCTTCCCACTCGAAGAATTCCTCGGTATTCAGCAACTGATTCGTACAGAACTCGCAAGGAGCTTCGCGGCCCTGCAGCACCCGATAACACGGCTCGTGCTTCTCGACGGCCCGATCTCCATACACGGACCTGCCCGCCTTATTGAGATAAAGCAACTCGTGCGTAGCCGGATCGCACACATAGACCAGCTCGGACAGGCCGTCGAACAGCGCATCGACCATCGCCTTCATCTCGCCTTGCCGCCCCTTCTCGCCGAATTCTTGTGCGAACGGCAGATAGTTCCTCTTGGATTCTAAAGAAACAAGCTTCCGATCGCGCTCGAGCCGGCGCGAACCGGCTTCATACATCCTTCTGAGAAGAAACTATACACGCAAGCTCAAGGGGGATACAAGAAAAAACTTATCGACACCCCCCTGAGTTTATCCTGTTCAAACAGCTTTTTTTGCCCCGTATCGGTCGTAGTAGGCATCGAGCGCAGCCTTCACTTCGTCGTCGATGACAACCTTGCCCTGAACCTCGCGATTATGCAGATACGTGGTCACCTCGGTCATGTCCACGATGGACGCCGTGGGAAACCCGTAGCGCTCCCGCACCTCGTCGAGTGCGCAGATTTCGCCGCCCTTGCCCACCTCCATACGGTTGAGCGATACCATGAGGCCCTTCACTTTCACGTCTGCCTGCGACATGAGAATGGGATGCGTCTCCTCGATGGATTTGCCGGACGTAGTCACGTCCTCCACCATCACCACTCGATCGCCGTCGCGCAGTGCCGAACCGAGCAGAATGCCCGTGTCCCCGTGATCTTTGACCTCCTTGCGGTTGGAGCAATAGCGCACTTCGACGCCATAAAGCTCGTGGATCGCCATCGTGGTGATCACCGACAGCGGAATGCCCTTGTATGCCGGCCCGAATACGACGTCGAAATCCAGTCCGAAGCTATCGTGGATTGCGCGAGCGTAGAACAGTCCGAGTCGATGGAGCTGATCGCCCGTCACATAGGCGCCCGCGTTCATGAAGAAGGGGGACTGCCGTCCGCTCTTCAGCGTGAACGAACCGAACTTGAGCACTTCGCTCTCGACCATGAATTCGATAAAATCCTGCTTGTACTGCTCCATGGACCATCCCTTCTCCTGATGACGCATACGGCCGCCACGCTCCCAGCGCGACGGCCGTTCTATGATACCCGAATACGATTGCGTCCGGCGCCGGTTCGCGCTACTCGATCCAGCCTTTCGCCTGCCAAGCGGTCGCTTGGTCGATATCGTGTCCGAAGAACACTTCGGCTTGGTACGTTTGCTCCATGATCTTAAGCAGCTTGAGGTTTTCAAAGAACTCGTCGTCCGTCTCGTTGATAGCGCCGCCGGGAGGCAGCTGCTGCTCGTAGGCTTCGCGGGTGTACACGGTGTCGGAGCAGAAGATCACCCAGCCGCCGTCCAGCTTCACGCGCATGCCGACAAGCCCGGCGGTGTGGCACTTCTGGACGAACAGAACTAGATCGTCCGCGAGCTTCATCCCCTCGTCCGGCACCGGTTGGAATGAGATGCCCGGAAGGCAGTACAGGGGCCGGATGTAGGCGCCGGAAATGCCGCCCGGAGCCGTATACGCTTTGTACAGCGCATCGTGCAGCTCCGTTTCCGACGCCATGACCTGCCCGCCGGCGCGCGTTCCCTCGAAATGCCGCAGCCCGCCTGCATGGTCGAAGTGCAGGTGCGAGAGGATCAGCAGATCGATATCGTCGACCGTAAGCCCTTCTTTCGCCAACGCCTCTTCGATGCCGACCAGCTTCGTGATCGGATAGGTGGCCTTCATATCGTCGGAATACGTGGCCTCCCACGCTTCGTCGTTGCCGGTATCGTACAAGATACGTCCCAGCTCGTGATGCTCGATCAGCACCGCTTGCGCCGGCGAAACGATCATCGCGGCCTCGTCGGGCGTGCGCACCAGCTCCTTTTTCGAGAAGGTCATGTTCCCCAAGTCCAAGACGCGCACACGGGTCTTTTTCATCGCCATCGCTCCCCTTCCGATCCGCCATCGCTCTCCCGCGCCAAACGCCCGACACAGGCGTGCGCCCGGCGCGCTGCCGCCTAGTCCTCTACGCGGATGAGGCTCGGTTCATCGCGCAGAATGTCGTCCAATTCCGCAATCTCGGCCAATACGTCGCGGACGCTCTTCTCGCACGCGGTATGCGTGACGTACACGAGATCCACCGTGCCGCCCTCTTTTTTACCACGCTGCACCACCGAGTACACGCTGACGTTGTGCTTGGCGAATACGCCCGCCATGGCGGCTAGCACGCCGGAGCGGTCGGCCACTTTGAAGCGAATGTAGTACTTGGTCTTAAGATCGTCCATCGGCACGATGGGAAGCTCGTCGGTACAGGTGCAGCCGACGATGGGAGCGATGCCCTGCTGCACATGGCGTGCCACCTCCAGCACGTCGCCCATCACAGCGCTGGCAGCTGGACCGGCGCCCGCGCCCTCGCCGAAGAACATCGTCTCGCCCACGGCGTCGCCCACCACGTAGATGGCGTTGTACACGCCGTTCACGGTGGCCAGCTGGTGGTTCGTCGGGATCATGGTGGGATGCACGCGTACATCGACCCCATCCTCGCGGCGATGGGCGATGGCCAGAAGCTTGATGACGTAGCCCATGTCGCGAGCAGCCTCGATATCCACCGGCGAGATATTCGTGATGCCGTCGGTAAAGACATCGTCCAAGGTCACGCGCGAGTTGAAGGCGATGGAAGCCAAGATGGCGATCTTCGCCGCCGCGTCGAACCCGCCCACGTCCGCCGTGGGGTCGGCCTCGGCGAAGCCCTTCTGCTGCGCCTCATGCAGGGCATCCTCGTAGGACAGGCCGTTGTCGGCCATGCGGGTGAGCATGTAGTTGGTGGTGCCGTTCACAATGCCCATGACCGAGGTGATTTCGTTGGCGATGAGCGAGTGCTTCAGCGGATCAATGATGGGGATGCCGCCGCCCACGGACGCTTCGAAGGCCAGTTCCTTGCCAGCAGCCTCGGCGGCTTCCATAACCTCCTTGCCGTGGGTGGCCATGAGTGCCTTGTTGGCCGTAACCACGTTCTTGCCGGCAGCGAGTGCGTTCAGCACGACCGTGCGGGCGATGGTGGTGCCACCGATGAGCTCCACCACGATATCGATCTCGGGATCGTTGATGATGTTGTTGAAGTTGTCGGTGAACAGGTGGCCGACCCCGTGGGCCTCGGCCTCGGCCGGCGACAGCGAGCACACGCGCGCCAGTTCGATATCCACGCCGAAGTGGCGCAGGAAGTCGTCCTTGTGCTTCTGGATGATGTCGATGCACCCACCGCCAACGGTGCCGGTGCCCACCAAGCCGATTTTCACTGCCATGTTACGTCCTCTCCCGAGCGCGAAAGTTCTCTGTGATCGGACGATTATACAAGCACCGCGAAGGAAGTCGTGCATCAGAGCGGGGAGAGGGCGGTTTCCCAGACCTCTGCGCGCCCCCTGAAGAACGCGGCCATTAAGAAACAGCTTCCACATCAGCAGCAACGATGTCGGGATGGTACCGACCCATGTGCGTCATCTTCTCTGCTTCTTTTGCCGCATTCGCAGCAGGATCAAGCGATAAGCGGGCGACGAGAGGGCGTTCTCCTTCGCCACCCGCATTACCGAGTTGCTACATATTCACGCAGTGGGTCTTCTCGCCGCGCTCGAGGTAGGCCATGACTTCCTCGACGGCCATCTTGGCGCAGTTGTCCTCGGCCTCGGCGGTGGAGGCGCCCAGATGCGGGATGACGATGGCGCGCTCCATCTTCACGACGGCCGGGTTGGCGAAGTCGGTCACATACGCGGCCACCTTGCCGGACGCCAGGGCCTCGGCCATGGCGACATCATCGACCAGCACGTCGCGGGAGAAGTTCAGGAACACGACGCCGTCCTTCATCTGAGCGATGGCGTCGGCGTTGATCATACCCTTGGTGGCGGGCAGCGCCGGCACGTGGATGGTGATGAAGTCGCTCTCCTTGAGAACCTTCGGCAGGTCGGCGAACTCCACCGTCGGGGAAATCTGCTCGTGCACGGTGATCTCGTCCATGGCCGGATCGTAGCCGATGACCTTCATGCCCAGCGCCTCGGCGGACTGCGCCACCAGCTTGCCGATGGCACCCAGGCCAATGACGCCCAGCGTCTTGCCAAGGATCTCGCCGCCTGCGAACTGCTTCTTGGCCTTCTCGGCGGCCTTGCCCACGTTCTCGTCATCGGCGTTGTCGCGCACCCACGCCACGCCGCCGATGATGTCGCGGCTCGCCAGCAGCATGCCGGCCAGCACAAGCTCCTTCACGGCGTTGGCATTGGCGCCCGGCGTGTTGAAGACGGCGATGCCGGCCTCGGCGAACTTGTCCAGCGGGATGTTGTTCACGCCAGCGCCGGCGCGGGCCACGGCCTTCAGGTTCGCGGGCACTTCCATCTCGTGCATGTCGGCGGAGCGCACGAGGATGGCGTCGGCCTCGTCGATGTTCTCGGTGACCTCGTAGTTGTCGGTGAGCAGGGCCAGGCCCTCAGGAGAGATGTTGTTCAGGCAGTAGATCTTGTACACGAAAAGCTCCTTTCAGTAGGCATCCCCAGCATACCGCGAACTTTAGCGCGCTAAAGCAACAGTTGCGCTGACGGAGAAAAAGCGGTTTCGTGCGGCGGCGCACGCGGGTGGTGGCGCGCAAGGACGGCAGAAGCCCCGGCCCCCTACGCGTTGGCGTGGTGCACGTAGTCGCAAATGCGTGCGGTAAGCGAGCGCTCCGCCGCCGCAAACGCCTCGGCGCAGTCGCAGCCTTCCTCGGCGCGCTGTTCGGCCTCGCGGATGTAGTGCAGCGTCGTCGTGAGCACCATGCCCACCACGGCCACCGCCTCGAACGCCGCATCGATATCGCCGCGAATGCTGCCCTCGCGCTGCCCGCGCTCGATCTGCCCGCGCAGCACCGCCAGCAGGCGCTCCTCCAAAGCGCGCATCGGCTCGGACCATTCGCGCCCGCGCCGCCACAACTCCGACACGAGGATGCGCCCGAATCCGGCGTTGCGGAAAATAGTCGCGGCGAAAGAATCCATCATGGCCGTAAGGGCTTCCACGGCCGAAGGGGCCTTACCGGCGATAGCCACAAAGTCGTCGACGATCTCGCCAATGCCCTCCACGAGGATGCAGGTGGCGATATCGGCCTTGCTGGAGAAGTGGTAGTAGGCCACGCCCTTCGAAACGCCCGCCACCTCCACGATGCGCTCCACCGTCGTGTCTGCGTAGCCGCGTTCGGAAATGACCTCGATCGCCGCATCCAGCAATTGGCGCCGGGTGGCGTCCGCCTTGCTCGTTCTCCCCTTCTGCTGGGCCATGCCCCACCTTCCCGCCCGCGCAACCGACAATGCCGCGTGCAAAACGCCTCGACCGGCTCCGCGCCGTCGGGCAACCACTCATTTTGGTCATCGCAGCGCAGCTGCGGCCATTAATCTCTCATCAACGAGGAGAGACGCTGCTGCGATGATAATACCGGGCTCCCGCAAGACCGGGCGCCCCGGCGAAAGACTCACCAAATCCCTTGAATTCCTGACTTATTTACTTAGTGTAAATAGACACCTTATCCCTGCTTGAAGCTACTTTTTCGGCCAATTTCAACCATTTGATTTCCCTTAGGGAAAACTCCTGTTACAATGCCCCCGTCATGAGGAGGACGAGAAAGGCTCGAGTCGTGACCGCCAAGATCATCGAATTTCCCGGCCAATGGTGGCGCGCGCCCGAAGCGGCCCCGTGCGAGGGGGTCTTTTCGAATGCTGCGCTCACCCTCGTTATCGGGCCGGCGGACGACTCCTCCCCGCAGTGCAGCGCCTTCATGAGCGCCGACGAGACCCTTGCCGACCTGCATCGGCTCATCATCCAGCACTTCGGGTGGGACGACGCCCACAACTACTTCTTCAGCCAGGGCTGCGACCGCTACGAGGATCCGTTGCTGTTCGCCACCCAAGATCGCGTCTCGGCCCGCTGCCGCCGCATCTACTGCGCCGCCGACGTGCCGCTGAGCCGCGTGTTCAGCCGTCCGGAGGAGCCGCTCTACTATACCTACGCGCTGCCGAATGGCCGCGAACTGAAAATCGTCCTCGACGACACCGTCGCCTTGAAGCTATTCGGCTGAACCGCCCCGCAGCGCCTCGTCGCGCAGCGGCTCCGACGTTCCCGTGCGCTTAAACGCGTGCTTGCCGGCCAGCAGAGGCGGAGCCTTCCGCACCCAAATGGAGCCGAGACGCAAGCCCAGCAGGCGGGCGCGCGACCGAATGGCCTCCGAGTACGCCTCCACGATCGGCTTTGTCTGCGCCACGTCATCCACGTAAAGAAGCAGCCGGTAGCGCTTCTCCCCCTGTCGCTTGCCATCCCGAACTGCCGTCTCGCCGGTTGATCCCGCGGCGAACATCTCCCGCACCGAGGCACCGCGAACTTTCTCGAGAAGAGCCCAGGCCAGCTCGGTGTCCTCGAAGACGAGAAACACGGCCCGCTTCACGATATCCAAGGCCCGCGCCTCGTCCTGGTACTTGAGCCCGTCACGGTTGCCGGGAACGCAGGCGCTCTCCCCCTCCTCCCACAATTCCGGAAACAGCCGCCGCTGGCGCATATCCCATTTCGCAGGGAAGAAGCGCAGCTCGTTGACGGCGAAACCCTCTTGCTCCAGGTTCATGAGCAGCACCGACTGCCAGGCGTCCACCTCGGTGCGCGCCACGGCGTCGTCCAGGTACATGCCGAAGACCCACCAGTCCTTGTGGCGGTCGGGCCCTTTGCGGGGGCGCTCGTCCTTGGCGATGTAGATGCCGTTGGTGTGCATGAGGACAAACCGTCCCACGTCCGGGCGCAAGCGCCACGTGCGCTCCACGGCCGCGCGGAAGCGATCCTTGTTCCGCGAGCGCTTGAGAGCTGCGGCGGCTTCAGGGCCCCAACCGGCAATGGTTCGGTCCAGTTCGGTGCCTAGCGTCTGCACAAGCGCCCCCTCACGTCAGATCTCCGGAACCGTTCAGCGATACCGCCTCGCCGGCCGTGTCCACCGGCACCTGCAGCAGCGCCGCGTAGAAGTCCTTCGTGCGAGCGAGCACCTCGCGGATGCTGTAAGCCCGCTGGTTGTCGTAGGCCCCCTTGTCGCAGGGCACGCCCCACACCTGCATGCCCAAGCAATCGGCAGCGAACATGGCGCGATACAGATGATAGGCCTGGGTGGCCACGATGATGCGGTCCGCCCCGAACACGTGCCGCGCCCGCCACATCGACTCGTAGGTGGTGTTGCCCGCATGGTCTACGTACACGTCCTCGCTCGGCACGCCCAGCTCCACGCAGTACGCCTTCATGGCGTCGGACTCGTTGTAGTGGGAGGTGCGGTTGTCGCCGCTGACGATGATGGCCCGGGCCGCACCGCTCTTGTACAAGTCGCAGGCCACTTCCAAGCGATCAGCCAAAATATCGCTCGGCGTGCCGTCGGCGTACACGCTGGCCCCCAGCACCACCACGGCATCGGCAGGGTCGCTGGCCAGCGCCGATGCGGCCCCTTCCACGGTGACCACCCGATCGCGCGTCGCGGCCACGGTGACCACGTTGGCCACGCCCACGATAAGCACCGCCAGCGCGCAGACGGCCAGCAGCACGCGAGCGCACCAGCGCCACCAGGGCACGGGTCGGGCGTTGTCGCGGGCCACAGGCCACCTCCTTCGTAGCATCGGAAAAGCGGGGTACACTATAGCAAAAATTCAAACTTGTCCAGCGGTGCGGGAAGTCATCCCTGATAAAGTTGGTATACTACACAGGTTGAGAAACCGTTTCCTCGTTGTTACGGCAACGACACGTTGAGCAACTCCAAAGGACGCGCGCCATGTACCATTGCCCGGTGACTTTCTACCTCGTGGGCCTGCCCGACGAGATCGCACGCATTATCGAAGATGCGCAGCCGCAGCCAAGCTTCACGCACCATTTCACGCGCAGTGACGAGCCCGAAGAGGCGCTCACCGCCCAGGCCAGCGCCATTTTCGCCGATGCCACGGGCCACGATGCCGCCGCCTGGGCCCGCGTCTTCGCCGCTCACCGGCAGGCCACCACAACGGTCACCCTCATCGTCACCCACGACCAAGTGCCCGCCGTCGAGCCCTACTTCAACGACATCGCCGACCTGTGGATCGCGCCCTTGAGCGCCGCCGAGGCATCCTGGCGCTTCAACCATTGGCAGCGCGCCTGCAAGCGCTACGCCGACTCCTGGGAGACGAGCCAGTATTTGGAAGCCACCATCAATTCCATTCCGTCGCTCGTGTGGTACAAGTCCAAGGACGGCATCCATCACAAGGTCAACGACGCCTTCTGCGCCACGGTGAACAAGACCAAAGAGCAGGTTCAGGGCCGAGGCCACGCCTACATCTGGGACGTGGAGGCAGACGATCCCGCCTGCATAGAATCGGAGCGCCGGGTCATGGCCGCCAAGTCCACCATTGTCTCGGAGGAGACCGTGCAGACCAGCGATGGCACGCGCCTGCTCACCACCTACAAGTCGCCCCTCTACAACATCGACGGCTCGGTCATGGGCACCGTCGGCGTCGGCATCGACGTCACCCAAGAGCGCGCCTACGAGGATGAGATCGTCGAGAAGAACCACACCATGGAAACTATCTTCACCACCATGGAATGCGGCGTCATCACCCACTCGCTCGACGGCACGCGCCTGCTCGGCATCAACCAGGCGGCGCTGGACATTTTGGGCTACGATTCGGCGGAAGACCTCATGGCCGCCGGCTTCGACATGGTGGCCCCCTCGGTCGTCGACGAGGACGCCGGAAAGATGCGCGAATCAATCGCCACCCTGAAAAACGTCGGCGACTCGGTGAGCACCGAGTACCGCGTGCGCCACGACAACGGCGACATCGTGCATGTCATGGGCAACGTGAAGCTCATCGAAAGCGATGGCGAGCTGCTCTTGCAGCGCTACCTGCTCGATTACACGGACAAGAAAAAGGAAGAAGTGCGCAAGGAGCGCCGCCAGCGCGATCTCATCCAGGCGCTTTCCGAAGATTACCTGCTCGTGTGCTCCTTCAGCCTGGACACCAAAGCGGGCGAGGCCCTGCGCGTCAGCGGCGACAGGCTTCGCAAGCTGGACGAGCTGTTCGCCGGCGAGCTCAATCTTGACAGCTGCCTCGGCGGATACATCAATGAAGCTGTCGTGGAAGAGGACCAGGCCATGCTGCGCGACGCGCTTTCGGCGGAAAGCCTCATCACGCGCCTGACCGACGAGAGCCGTATCCATGTGAACTATCGCATCAACCACGGCGACGCTACGGAGTACTGCCAGGCCACCGTCGTGCGCGGCGGCGATTGGCCCCAAGCTCACAACATAGTGCTGGGCCTGCGCAGCGTCGACGTGCAGACGCGCGAGGAGATGAAGAAGAAGGCCCTGCTGGAAGAGGCGCTGACCCAGGCCAACAAGGCCAACGCCGCCAAGAGCGCCTTCCTCTCGAACATGTCCCACGACATCCGCACGCCCATGAACGCCATCGTGGGCTTCACCACTCTGGCCGCCAGCCGCCTCGACCAGCCGGAGAAAGTGGAGGAGTACCTGAACAAGATCAAGTCCTCCAGCACGCATCTCTTGAGCCTCATCAACGACATTCTGGACATGAGCCATATCGAGAGCGGCAAGGTCTCGCTGGACGAGCAGCCCTACAACCTCATCGACCTTCTGGACGACCTTTACAGCATCATCCAGGCCGAAACGAGCGCGCGGCAGCTGTACTTCTCCATCAACACCGAGAGCGTCCGTCACGCCGACGTGCGCTGCGACAAGCTTCGCATCAACCAGATTCTTTTGAACCTGCTGGGCAACGCCTTGAAGTTCACCAACCCCGGCGGCTTCATCAAGGTGACGCTGGACGAGCTGCCCGGCGCGCCGGTCGGCTACGGGCGCTACCGCTTCACCGTGTCGGACACGGGCATTGGCATGAGCCCCGAATTCGTCGAGCACATCTTCGACCCCTTCGAGCGCGAGCGCACTTCCACCATCAGCGGCATCCAAGGCACCGGGCTCGACATGGCCATCACGAAGAACCTCGTGGACATGATGCACGGCACGATCTCCGTGAAGAGCACCCAGGGCAAGGGCACCTCATTCACCGTTGAGCTGACCTTGCAGCTGGCGTGCGAGGGCGCGACCGCAGCGGCCCAAGAGGCCAAGACCCAGCACGTCGACCCGAGCCACCGGCTGCGCCACAGCCGCATCCTGCTCGTGGACGACAACGACCTCAACCGCGAGATCGCCATCACCCTTCTGGAGGACGAGGGCTTCACCGTGGAATATGCCGTGAACGGCTGCGAGGCGGTGGAGAAGATCATGGACGCGCCATCGGGGCACTACCAGCTGGTGCTCATGGACGTGCAGATGCCGGTCATGAACGGCTACGAGGCCACCAAGGCCATCCGTCGCCTGAACGATCCGACCCGCGCGCAGGTGCCCATCCTCGCCATGACCGCGGACGCCTTTGAGGAGGATCGCCAGAAGGCCCTGCGCAGCGGCATGAGCGGCCACCTCACCAAGCCCGTCGAAATCGACAAGCTCTTCGAAGCTTTAGACGAACTGCTCAGCTAGCATCGCTCGCTGCGGGAGGGCGAACCCGCTCGCAGACCTCTGGGCACCCTGCAGAGATGCGCATCCTCTTCCATAGGGGCTGACCTTGGTCAGTCCTCGCGAGCGGGTTATGGGCGCACGACAAAAAGAGGGGCGACCAAGGTCGCCCCCTACGGATTCTGCTTGCGAGGAGTTGCAGCTACACGGCGACGATGTTCACCAGACGGCCGGGGACGTAGACTTCCTTTTTCACCGTCTTGCCCTCAAGGGCGGCGGCCACGGCCTCGCGAGCGGCGGCGAGCACCTCGGGCTCCGGAGCGTCGGCGGCCACGGTCACGCGGCCCTTGATCTTGCCGCAGATTTGCACGGCCAGCTCCACTTCGTCGGCGCGGACCTGATCGGGGTCGTAGGTCGGCCACGGCTGGTCGTAGACGAAGCCCTCGCGACCCAGCGCCTCGCGCCACAGCTCGTCGGCCAAATGGGGTGTGAACGGCGCCACGAGCTTCACCAGCACCTCGGCCACTTCCGCGTCGAGCGCGCGATGGTCTTCGCAGGCGGCGCGGTCATCGGGGCTGAACGCGCGCAGGTACTCGCCGGCGGCGTTCGACAGCTCCATGATGGCGGCGATGGCGGTGTTGAAGTTGTTGCGCTCGATGTCAGCCGACACCTTCTCCACCACGCGATGGCGCTCACGAATGAGCTTCTTCGCCGCGCCCACGGCCGCCTCGTCAGCCGGCTTCTGCGCGAACAGCGTCTCGTCGCCGGCCTTACCGCACAAGTCGTGCACCTGGCGCCACAGACGGTTCAGGAACTTGTACATGCCCGGCAGGCCGTCCTCGTTCCACAGCTTCTCCTTCTCGGGCGGCCCCAAGAACAAGATGTAGGCGCGCACGGCGTCGGCGCCGTATTCGGCGATCATCTCCTCCGGCGAGACCACGTTGCCCTTCGACTTGCTCATCACATCGCCGTGGGCGTCGAGCACCATGCCCTGGCACAACAGGTTCGTGAAGGGCTCGTCGAAGTCGAGCAGGCCGCAGTCGCGCAGCACCTTGGTAAAGAAGCGGCTGTAGAGCAGGTGCAGAATGGCGTGCTCGATGCCGCC
>ENA-ORTH01002842-ORTH01002842.1-human-gut-metagenome-genome-assembly--contig:-NODE-2842-length-12800-cov-2.508592_pt1 | contig 12800 bp, 13 predicted proteins | sample MGYA00241914_ERZ509192 | MGnify/ENA primary metagenome ERZ509192 (study PRJEB26280, sample SAMEA2338826) | human gut metagenome | biome: human gut; feature: human-associated habitat; material: faeces... | reverse complement strand
GCTATCGACACAGCGTCTGCGAGGCCACCGACCCGGCCGCGCGCGGCCGGGTCGGTGGAGAGCAAGTCCTCCTCCGGCGCTGCGAAGCTGGTAAAACCCGTCGCGCGCAATGTTGTGCCGAAGCCAGGTAAATTCGCATCGCATCCGATAGCGACGGCAGTCGTTGCCGCCCAGGTTGCTGCAGCTACATCGTCTGCTGTGTCGGCCAAGCGCGCTGCAGGAAAGCCCGCGGCATCTGCCGTTCAAGTCGCGGCAATGAGCGGAAAGCCGGAGGAGCCTGCCGGGAAGTCTGCGGCATCTGTCGGGAAGCCTGCGCCTGATGAGAAGCCTGCCGTGAAGTCCGGGTCGCCGACCGAAAAGCCTGCTTCGCTATCTGAGAAGCCCGCAGCATTGACTGGGAAGCCCGTCGCGCCTGTTAAGAATCTTGCGGCGTCCTCTTCGGCAGGTATCAAACCGCAGACAGCGCTCGCAGTCGTCACCAATTCGGCCGGTTCGATCGCTTCTCCTTCGAGCCCATCCAATCCAACGACCGCTCCCGCGAACTCGTCGGATTCGATCGCGACAGCCTCGGTCGTTGCGATCTCCGCACGCGAGTCCGCAGCGCGCGACGATTCAAATGCTGCATACGCCTCGAATCAGCCTGCGGGAAAGCCGGAAATTCCAAGCTCCAACGCCACCGAGGAGTCCTATGCTCCCCTTATTCCTGCGAAGCAGCCTGCGCCCATCGCATCGGACGGTCTGGTCGTCGAGCCGACAATAGCGCATCCTCCTCTCGCATCCGAGGCTGTCGATGCCGGCGGTGCCGCTTCGGGCCGTAAACTCGTTTTCGTCGGCATGACGTTCGTGGCGGCGGCTGCCTTGTTGGGGGCGGCGGCGCTCGCCGTCGCGCTCGACGGGGGGAAGTCCATTGCCCAGGGCGAGCCGTCTCCGCTGGCTGCCCTTGTAGCGGGCTACGACCAACACTGCGCGGCCGAGGCCGAATACGCCTACAAGGTGCGCGCTGCGGATGGCAGTGTCGGCCAGGTTGCCGAGAAAGCCGTGTTTGGCGAAGACGGCTTCCTCATGAAAAGCGAGCTGTCGGTTCGGTTCGACACTGAGGAACAGGCGAACGCCTTCCTCGAAGAGGCGCGCGGCGGGTTCGGTGCATCGTTGCTAGACGGCCGTGTCGACGGGTCTTTGGCCTTCATCGCCGTGGACGCCGAAGGGGAGCCGGTCGATCGAGCGGCCTACACGGAGCTTTTACTGGCGGGCACCATCGACTGCGAGGTGGTTTCAGAGGGGTGACGACGCTCTCGCCCGTACGCGGCTCCTGTCGTGTTCAGCCTTCCGTGCGCCTGTTGTCTGTCGCCTTGTGTTCGCAGCCGTCTGTCCGCGAGGCTCGCTTGTTTTCTCAGCTCACAGCATCCCTCTTGCCTTCCGCTTGCAGAACAAACGACCGCCCTGGCGCTTCAGCCGTGACGGTCGTTTCCGTTTCAGATGGTTGCAGCGGGTTTCGCCCGTGCCGCGCGAAAGGTCGCGCGCAGGCTTCGCATGGGTTGTGCGCAACGTTGCGCAGACTCCGGGAGGTGCTACCTACTGCGCGGCGGCGCTCGCCTTCACCACGCGTTCGGCGGCTTCGCGCAGTGCGTTGTACACTTCTGGCGCGAGCATCACGCAGGAGATCTGGTTGTCGGATACGAGCATTTTCACCTTGTCGCTCCTGATGCTGCGGACGAATTCCGCCTCCTTCACGCTTCCCAGGTCGGCGGAGGTGATCAGCAGGTTAGTAAGGTTGTCTAGGCTTGGCAGGTTGTCGGTTGCCATAAAAGCTCCTTCTCTCGTGCAGAATCGGTAACATTGTTGGGATTATATGCGACCGACCGGTAAGGGCACGGGGGTCTCAAGAAATGATGAATATATTCCACATATCGCAAGTAATCTGCTAGTATACGTGTCAAAAAGGAGAGAATAATCACGTTGAACGAGATTTTGGGGGATGGGCGAAATGCCGAGAACGAGCAGAGAAGTCGCCATGAACGTCCGATGCAACGTGCTCGGGTACATTGTGCAGCGCGTGAAAGGTAAGCCTCATGGCGCTCGGGTGTCATACCGCGAGATGGAGCGGGCGCTGGGGTACTCGCCTTCGCGCGTGCGCAGGGCATGCCGCGTGCTGGAGCAGGAGGGATGCGTGCAGCGCGTCCCGTGCTTCGACGAGGACGGCGGCCAGCGGGCGAACGTGTACATGGTCACCCGAAAAGGGACGAAGCTGATCCGAGAGGGCGAGAGGGCGTCTGTTCAGACAGCCGGAGCGGTCTAGCGAGGCTCGATGACGTCTTCGTCGACCTGCTCGTCGTCGACTTCGGCCAGCAGTTCGGCTAAAGTTATGTCGAATCCGTCGGCTATGGCGCAGAGCTTGTCGAAGGTCGCGTTGTACTTGCCCGATTCGATTCCCGCAAGATAGCCGCGATCCATGCCGATCATGAGTGCGAACTGCTTGCGGTTGATCTGATGCTCGTAGCGAAGCCGCCTCACGCGGCTTCCTAGACGCTTCCTTTTCGTTGTCGTATCCATGGGAGCATCATATGGGAGTCGTTTCGAGACGAGCTGAATATATTCCTCATCTATTAATAATACGTTCAAGACGCGTATAGAGTATGTTGCTCGGGGGGGGGGTCGCATCGGCGCACCGTGGGCCTCGTTCGGCGGCTGAAGCGAGGATGCGGCAACGTTCAACGCACTTTTTCGAGTCGCACCGAAGTACTCGCGGAACGCAGCCGGGAATCATTCGAAACCGCCGAAACCATTGGGAACCGCCGGAATCGCCTGAGCTCATTGGAGCCATCGAGACTCGCTGAAAACCGGAAACATCTGAAAATCTTTGATTAAACGCATGGTTGAATCGACGATGGGTCGGGTCATTGACCGCAGGTGCAGGCTATACTCTCTCACGCGCGACGAGGGTTCGCGTGGCGCGCGATAAGCGTGTGCCTGGGGAGGCGGAATCGCGTCGCGTCGCCGCATCGTCACTGCTGCGGGGACGCGTCGGGCTTCGCGCCGTCTACAACGGAAGGGGAAGGCCGATGTCCGGTTCCCAAAGAGCGTTGAAGATTATCTGTATCCTGCTGATCGCATGGGCGGTCATCCTGATCGCCTTCGGCGCGTTCCTCACGTTCGGTTCGGGATTCGCCACGGGTAATATTGTAGATTCCCAGGGCGCGACGGTGGATGCTGCCGCCATGAGCATCGCGCTGGGCATAGGGACCGTCGTGGGCGGGGTTGTAAACCTCATCATCGCGCTGCTCGGCCTGCGCGGTGCGAAGAACCCGCGCAAAATCGGCGCGTTCTTCGTGCTATGCATCATCGGCGTTGTGTTGGGGCTGATCAGCCTGGGCATGAGCATTGCGCAGGGCTCGTTCCAGTGGTCTTCGATTGTGAGCCTTGCGCTCGTCATCGTGTGCACGGTGCTGGCCAGCAGCATCAAGAAGCAGGCGTAGCTGCGAGGTGTCCCGAGGGAAGCGGCGCGCGCACCCTCTGCGCGAGGACGCCCTCCATGCGCAGCAGGGCGTCTCTGAATCCGACGTCAGCCCAGCGGCTCCAAGTTCGAATTCTGCTTGAAAAACGAGGTATGGGAGGCCTCGATGCCGGTCTCGGGGCCTTTCGGAGGGGAAGCGCGTTTTCGCGATCGCGTTTGCGCAGGCCGCGAAAAGGCAGCGCGGGCTCGTGGTTTGCCGATCCCTCCCATACCTCGTTTTTCTTACGGAAAACGGGATTTTTCCCGCACTTGTTCTGTTCAGCGCAGCGCGGCATCCGGATCGCGTGATCAAGGGGGGCAAACGCACCTTGCTTCCCAACGCCAGGCCTCGTTGCGCAGCTCCCCCCAAGCTGATTGGGTCTCGTTGTGCGGCGCTGCGTGTCGAGAGGCGTGCGGCTTCGGCAGGGGTATACTGATGTCTTCCTGATTCTGATGCGAGGGAGGACGTTGTGTTTTCGTTGCTGTGCGTGGGCGCAGGTGGGTTCGTCGGGGCCGTTGCGCGCTATCTGATGGTCGAGTTCATCCCCTATGGAGGGGATTTCCCGCTCATGACGCTGCTCGTGAACTTCCTCGGGGCCGTCGCCATCGGCGCGGTCATGGAAGCCGTTGCCGCATGGCCGGGATTCCCGGCCAATGCAGTGCTGTTCCTGAAAACAGGCGTGTGCGGCGGCTTCACCACGTTCTCGTCGTTCTCTCTCGAGACGGTGAATCTGATCGACCGCGGACGCTACGCCATGGCGGGCGCTTATGCGGGCGGCAGCGTGATCGCGTGCTTGATCGGCGTCGTGTTGGGCCAGATGCTCATGCGTGCGGCGCTGTCAGCGGTGCGGGGCGTTGAAGCCTGATCGCCGCAGGTAGATGCCATGCCTTGGGCGGGCCGATAGGCGGCCCAAGGCTGCGATCGCTCCTAACGCGTGCGAGTCGCGTTCGAGGGGTCGATAGACATGCTCTGGAAGCGGTCCTCCATGAACTGGTTGTCGAAGTGGTCTGCGCAGAACTCCTCGATGGCCGATTCGGGCGCGTTGCCTGCCATGCGCTGGTACCAGCAGTCGAGCGAGACGAGCGTCAGGCCGCCATCGGCGATCATGAGCGCTGCGCATACCGACGTGACCGTGTAGCGCCAGTTCCAAGGGATGATGTTTACCAGCTTGAGCATCCAAGGTAGGAGAAGCTTGATCCATACCACGCCGAGTACGCCCCACATAGCCATGAACATGCCGTTCGTGCGCCCGTCGATGGACAGGAATGTGCCCGTGTAATCCCAGGCGACAATGCCAAAGGCGAACTGCATGAACCAGCTTGTAAGGTACTCGAACGCGCCTCCGATGACGGCGCTGACCAGGAAAATGAGGACGACGTTCTTATCGTGGAAGCGGTTGAGCGCCACGGTCATGAGCACCGCGCCGAATCCGTAAATTGGCGAGAATGGCCCGAAGAGGAGCCCGGCTCGATTCTCGTAGTGGCCCGGGACCACGACAGCGAAGTGGTAGACGGTCTCGATGACGAGGCCCAGCACGCAACAGACGACGAAGATCCAGAACAGGTTGAAGAAGTTGAGCGCGATGAAACCCTTGCCCGTCTCGTCGCGACCGAGCGTGCCGTCCTCGGCGTCTTCGCGCAGCTCCATGTCGCGCAGCTTGCGCTGCAGCTCGCGCTCTTCGGCGAGGGTCGGATCCACGTAGGAGGCCAGGGCGATGAGCAATACGAGCGTGATGCCCAGCTGGACGAGATCAGGCGACAGGCCGTTCAGCATCATGTCGCAGAGTGCAATGAGGATGACCAGGACGATCATGACCTCGGCTAGATGGGCCGCGTGGCGACGCTTGTCGCGCAAAAGACGCACGCCAAGCACTGCGAACATGCCTGCCAGTACTGCCGTGAGCGTTGCTTCTATGACGAAGAACACGAGAGCGGTCGTTGAAAGCCCCTCCGTCAGCTGGCCCTGCTGGACGAGGAGCGCGGTCCCCACGAGCACGAGGAGCAGAAGCGGCACGAAGGCGGCGCTGCTGACGATGCAGATCACGCCGAACAGTTTCAACGGAAGTGGCAGCTTTTTCTTGATGGGATCCGTTTCGATGGAGCCAGGGACGACTTCCTCAACGGCATCTTCATCGTGCGCGGTGCTGTTGTGCATGGACATGCTGGAATTCTCCTGATCGCCTTCGCTCGTAAGCGCCTTTCCCCACGTATGCGCACCGATCACATTGCCTTGCGGCTTAGCGGCTGGCTATCGCGCGCACCTTTTTCGGCTTTACGGCTTCGCTGGCAAAACGCCATCCAGTATAGCGCTTGCCATGGGACTCGGCCGCGTGCCGGTTCGAAAGCTCCGCCAAAAGCCAGAAACATCCGCCCAAGCCCTCTGCCCCCCGATGCTCGCATACGGCTCAAGTCGGTGCCGCGCGACTCGGGCTCTGCCAGAGGGGGGGAAGGGAAGTGGTGCGAAGTCTTCGCACCACTGAGCGAATGTGGCAGCGGGGCGGCTCTTCAAGGTTCGAACAGGCCGCTATCGATTCCGATTGTCAGACACGATCTCCTCGACGAACCAACGGGGGTTTTCGAAGAACAAGTACTTCTCGCGACCGTTCATTGAGACAAGGTAGCGAATGCCCGTTCCGCCAACGCGCGTGGACGTTCTCCGGATAGCCTCATGGACGCGGTCGATCTCGAACCGACGGCCGTCGCGCCAGAAAACTTCGAGCGGGGTGATGCTTCCATCGGCGTCGATGCGTGCGGTTACGTCTACATATGTCTTCCGGTATGCCATACTGAGCAGAAAACCACGGGGCTGGTGGATCGTTCAAGCTCTGTACCAAGCGGTAGGTGCGCGGATGCCGGACCGCCAAATGCGCGCGCCACGGTCTGGACCGCTGTCTGCGGCCAGAGCGGGCGCCGGTCTCGAATTCCATCCGCATAGCGCGTCCCTCGCTTCACGAATCGCCGGGGATGTCGTACAATACGCTAGCGCGCTTCTCGCTTTCGATAACGATTCGACTTCGCCTCGGACGTCGGGTAGATGGTCGAGAGGCGCATGGCGCGTTTGCCAGCGTGGCGCAACGGTAGCGCAGCAGTTTTGTAAACTGCGGGTTGCAGGTTCGAATCCTGTCGCTGGCTCCACGAAAGACGAGGCCGGACGCGAGTGAGCGCCCGGCCTTTTCCGTAGCGCGTAAAGGTTGCCCTCGGGCGGGAGATCGGGTGTGGTTCGGGTCCCGAGTCCCGCATGCCGCCGCCGGCCTTGGGCTTGCCGATCGCGGTAGCTTCGCTCCGGCCGACGCCGTGCTCGAGGTCCGGGACGACAACCCGGTCGCACGCGTTTCGAAAGCCGCCCTGTCGAACATGGACGTCGCGATCACTGGCATGCATCGATCCGGACGCTTCTCGTTGCGGTTTTCATGCGTATCGTCGGGGCCGTGTGATAAGATTGAGTTGCGAGGGTCGAAGTGTCTTCTGGAATAGTTGGGGGTCGGGTGCATGAATCTTTCTCAACTGTATTATTTCCGCAAGCTTGCAGAGGTGGAGCACTACGGTAAGGCGTCAGAAGAACTGTTCATCACGCAGCCGTCGCTGTCTAGCTCGATCGGCAACCTGGAAAAGGAACTGGGCGTGCGCCTGTTCGAACGCGTCGGTCGCAACGTGCGGATCACGTCCTACGGTGCCGAGTTTAACGAGCACATCTGCCTCGCTTTGAATGAGGTCGACAAGGCGGTCAACCTCATGAAACTCTATAGCAGCGGATTGAGCGGCCAGATTCGCATCGGGACCGTCATTTCCATCCAGCGCAATTTTCTGCCGCGTCTTTTGAATGCGTTTCGCGAAGAGTTCGGCGACGGCATAGTGTTCGATATCCATCAGGATACTACCTACGGGTGTATCAAGGGCCTGCGCGATGGCAAGTTCGATGTCGCGTTTTGCGGCAAACTGCGCGACGAGCAGGGCATAACCTATACGCCGATGGTCTCTCAGAACCTGGTAATCGGAGTCGACGCCTCCCACGAACTCGCCAAGCGCGATGTGGTGTCTTTGGAAGATCTGCGCGGCTACTCGCTCGTCTCGTATCGCAACGAGTCCTACGTGCGGGCCATACTTGACGGCTTGTTCCACCGCGTTGGGCTGACGGTAAAGCAGGGCTTCAATGATGAAATCAGCGCTGCATCGCTGGTTGTTGCAGAGAAATCGGTTGTGGCCATCATGCTCAATACGCTGGACGACGGCTTCAGCGAGGGTTTCGTGAGCATTCCCATCGAAGAGGTGCTCGAGCCTTTCCACATCATCTATCTGGCGCACAAGGACAGCGTATCCAGTAGCTCCGCAGCCGACCAGCTCATCGATTTTGCGGCGCGGTTCACCGAGTATCCTGACGGCATCGTCGGGCTTGAAGACACCATGGAGGACTCCGAGCACTGACGGTTCGACCGTTGCATCGGCACTCCGTCCGACAGAGCGGCCGAGCGGACGGTCGGGCCGGTTGAAAACCGCGTCGAAACCCTCCGAGATCGAACGGGGCAGGTGCGGTGCGGAACTTCCGAGAACGACGGCGAAGACCCTCCACCGCCTCGCAGCTCCATCGTAATCGGCCGAGTCAACGTCATCTATTTCCCGAATCGACCGAATGCGGAAATTTATTTGCAAAACGAATGTCTCCATCAATTATTCATGCTGGTAAACGTGCATTATTTCTTATGTCTATGATTCGTTTATCGAACGTCAATTAGACGGAGCGACTCCGGCGTTCCATAATAAAGGCCAGAAACTTGTGAGAGTTTTGAGATTTGACCTGCGGATTCCTTCGGGGGTCTACGGGTTGGATGCAATCAACGGGAGTAGTCGAAGGAAGGTCGCATTATGGGAAAGAATTGGTTTTCTAAGGACCCCAAGGAACAGCTCGCCGGCAAGACCGCAATCATCATGGGCGGCGGCTCCGGCATCGGCAAGGCCACGGCCGAGCAGTTCGCAGCTGCAGGCGCGAACCTCATGATCTGTGGCGTGCCTGAGCAGATCTGCCTTGACACCGCCGAAGAGCTGCGCGCCGAGGGTGCGAACGCCATCGGCATGCTGTGCGACGGCACCAAGGCCGACATGGTTCAGGCCATGATCGACAAGACCCTCGAGGAGTTCGGCAGCATCGACATTCTCGTTTCCACTGCCGGTATTTCTCTGCCGCGCATGAACTCCATCGACGTCACCGAGGCTGATTGGGACAAGATCTTCGCTGTCAACCTGAAGGCCAACTTCTTCCTGGCTACGGCTGTTGCTCGCGTTATGAAGGACAACCCCGACGGCGGCAAGATGGTCATCATCTCCTCGCAGCGCGGCATCTCCGCCATGGAGAACATCGCTCCGTACAGCATCACGAAGGCTGCGGTCATGGGCATGGTTCGCTCGCTGGCTGTCGACTTCGCGAAGTTCGGCATCCAGGTCAACGGCATCGCTCCCGGCTACGTCATGACCCCGATGGTCGAGAAGGTCTTCGCCGACAATCCGGCGCAGCAGGAGTACGTGTACAGCCGTACGCCCTCCAAGGTGAAGATGGGCTCGCTGCAGGAAATGGCCGAGGCCATCTACTTCCTCTGCTCGCCTGTGACCAACTACACCACCGGCCAGACCCTCATCCTCGACGGCGGCTGGTCCATCCAGTAGCGATCCAACGGCGCGTCCCGGGTCCGACGGCCGCGGGACGCGCTCCGGCTTTCATTTCAGCAGACTCTTTTCGAAAGGGGCACCAATGGAAGGCAAGATGAACGCGGTTTACATGACCAAGCCCGAGGCCGGCGCGTGGGAGTACGTCGAAGATGCGCCGATCCCCCAGATCAAGGACGACGAAGTCCTGATGGAGATCAAGGCGTGCGGCATCTGCGGCACCGACCACTCCCTGCACGGCTGGAACGAGGCTATCGCCAACTCGTACAACATCCAGTTCCCGGCCATCTTCGGCCATGAGTTCTCCGGCGTCATCGCCGAGGTGGGCCCCAATGCCCCCGCCGACCTCAAGGTGGGCATGCGCGTGACGGCCAACCCCGTGCTGTTCGACAACACCTGCGCCTACTGCGATAAGGGCCAGGTCAACATCTGCGACAACCGTCCCTTCTACGGCACCGACCTGCCCGGCGCGTTCGCCAAGTACATGGCCATCCGTGGCAGCAACGTCATCCCGATGCCGGACGAGGTGTCCTTCGTGCAGGGCGCTCTGCTCGAGCCGCTGTGCGTGGCCCTCAACGCCGTCGAGCGCATCCATCCCGAGGCCGGCGAGACCGCGCTGGTCATGGGCCCTGGCCCCATCGGCCTGCTTATGGTGGCCGTGCTGCGTCAGGCCTACGGCATCAAGAAGGTCCTCTGCTCCGGTCTGGCCAACGACGTCAAGCGTCTTGAGGTTGCCGAGAAGCTGGGCGCCATCACCATCAACGGCTCTGAGTGCGACGTCGTCGAGAAGGTCAAGGAGCTCACGGGCGGCAAGGGCCCCGAGATGATCCTCGACGCGGCCGGCCACTTCACCGTGGTGCAGCAGGCCGTCGAGATGGTTGCCAAGGGCGGCCGCATCGGCATCACCGGTCTGCCGGCGAAGCCCTCGACCATCCCGATGACCCCCATCGCGATGCGTCAGATCAGCATTATCGGCTCGCGCGCCTACGAGCGCAAGCACTGGCGCCAGGCGCTCAACCTCATGGCCAACGGCCTGGACATCAGCCTGGTCTCCAACTTCGTCCTTCCGCTGAGCGACTGGAAGAAGGGTATGGAGCTCATCGACGCCGGCGAAGGCCTGCGCGTCATCCTCGAGCCGTAAGGCGACGTTTCTCAGAGGAGTCCCATTGGGGATAAGCAAGGCCCCGGTTCGTGAAAACCGGGGCCTTCTTTCTAAAGCCGCGCCTCCGGGGAAGCCCCGGAGGGCAATCGGGAAAGGATTTGCTACATGAGTGGTTTGGAAGGGACTATCGTAGTCGACCTCACGCAGTACGCTGCAGGCCCCGCCGCGAGCCGCCTTCTGGGTGAGCTGGGTGCGACCGTTATCAAAGTCGAGCCGTTCTCAGGCGACGAGCAGCGCACCCAGGGCATGGCCTGGGGCATGAACTATAAGAGCGAGTTCGACGACGTGGCCTACGACTGCGGCTCGTTCAACAAGGAATGGACCGCTATTGACTGCAAGAACCCCGAGGGCAACGAGGTTATGATGAACCTCCTGTCCAAGGCTGATATCTTCGTCACGTCTCTGCGCGACGGCGCGCTGAAGCGCCTGGGCCTGGACTACGAGACGCTGCATGAGAAGTTTCCGAAGCTCGTATGGGCCCAGAACCGCGGCTACGGCGAGCACGGCCCGATGAAGGACGCGAAGGGCTTCGACGCCACGTCGTTCGCCGCGCGTTCCGGCTTCGTGAGCGCCATCCCGCAGGCCAACGAGCACTACGAGCCGGGCAACTCGCCCATCGCCTTCGGCGACTGGAACACTGGCTGCGCGCTGACCGCCGGCATCCTTGGCGCGTATGCGGGCGCTCTGCGCACCGGCGTGGGCGACAAGGTGACCACGAGCCTCTACCATGTGGGCACCTGGGGCATGACCTGCGCGCTCATCGCCGAGCAGCAGGGCTGCAAGCACCCCAAGGACCGCATGGAGGCCAAGTGCCCCACGAACAACTCCTACGTGTCCGCCGACGGCGTGTGGTTCCTCATGTGCTTCGGCAACTACAACAAGTACTGCCAGCTCGTGTTCGACACCATCGAGATGGACCCGAAGTACTACACCGATCCCGAGTACAACACGCTCGAGGCGCTGGCCGAGAACGGCAAGTACACCGAGGTCGACGCCGCCATCCATCAGGCGTGCAAGCAGTTCCCGTTCGAGGAGCTCGAGAAGCGCTTCCGCGCCAACGATATCCCCTTCGAGAAGATCCAGACCGTCGCCGACGTGCTGGCCGACGAAGAGGCGTTCGCGAACGACCAGCTGCGCCGCGTGAAGTACGAGAAGCAGGGCCCCACGAGCGAGTTCACCGAGAACGACGAGTACATCGTCACCACGCCGCCGTTCCGCCTGGCCTCCATCGGCGACCCGGTGCTGCATCGCTCCCGCCCGGTGGGCTACGACACCCGTAAGATCCTGAAGGAGATCGGCGGCTACAGCGACGCCGACGTCGACAAGCTGGCAGCCGACGGCGCCGTGCTCGAGTACACGGGCGATCCGCTGCCCGAGTCCGTCCTCGAGCCGAGCTACGGCCCGAACTCCAAGAAGAACTAGGTGAGGTGCACGATGGCGAAGAACACCCCGTTTTCCAAGCTGACCGTCCTCGATTTCTCCCGCTACCTGCCCGGCGGCTACGCGACGCAGGTGCTGGCGGATCTCGGCGCGACGGTGATCAAGGTCGAGGACACCGGTCTGGGCGACTTCATGCGCCACGACTATCCCACGATGGGCGGCGGCATTTCCTACTACGTGACCGCGCTCGGCCGCAACAAGAAGTCCGTGTCGCTGAACCTGAAAGACTCCGAGGTCGTCGACTGGTTCCTGAAGATGGCCGCTGAAGCCGACGTGATCGTCGAGAGCTTCCGCCCCGGCGTCACGAAGAAGCTGGGCATCGACTACGAGTCGGTCAAGGCCATCAACCCGGGCATCATCTACTGCTCCATCTCGGGCTACGGCGCCGAGGACCCGCGCTCGAAGAAGGCGCAGCACGACTTGAACATGCAGGCGACGAGCGGCTACCTGTCGGTCAACCACGGCTCCATGTCACCGCTGCACCTGTGCGACCTGTCGTCGGGCATGGTGGCCGGCCAGGCGATGCTCGCGGCGCTGTACGCCCGCGAGGTGACGGGCGAGGGCTCCTACATCGACACGTCGATGTTCGACTGCTTCGTGTGGTGGAACTCGCTGCTCGATTCCCGCTGGTGCTTCAACGGCGGCGAGTGCAAGCGCGAGGACCTGGAGTACCCCTCGACGGCCTACAACGTCTACGAGACCGCCGACGGCGGCAAGCTGGCCCTCGGCATGGTCGAGGCCAAGTTCTGGGAGCCGTTCTGCGACGCCATCGGGCATCCCGAGATCAAGCCGACGGGTCTCATGCGCGAGTGGGAGGCGCCCGAGGCGTTCGAGGTCGTGCGCGAGGCCATCAAGTCCAAGACGACCGCCGAGTGGATGGAATGGCTCGAGGACAAGGACTTCTGCATCGCCAAGGTGAATTCCAAGACCGAGGCTGTCGAGCAGATTACGCGCGAGAACCCCGAGGCGTTGGCCTGGGTTGAGTTCCCGCGTGTGGGCCGCGTGCTTCAGACGGGTCTGCCGCATCACATCTCCACCATTCCGGTTGAGATT
>ENA-ORTH01002838-ORTH01002838.1-human-gut-metagenome-genome-assembly--contig:-NODE-2838-length-12811-cov-5.037237_pt1 | contig 12811 bp, 8 predicted proteins | sample MGYA00241914_ERZ509192 | MGnify/ENA primary metagenome ERZ509192 (study PRJEB26280, sample SAMEA2338826) | human gut metagenome | biome: human gut; feature: human-associated habitat; material: faeces... | reverse complement strand
TTCGTGCTATTATGAAGATGAAAAAAGCATCCCTCATCACTATCCTTGCAGCGGTAGTCGTAGTTGCCTGTGTCAGCATTCTGTTTGCCACCTCCGCAAAAAACAATCCAACCGAATCCTCTTCTGCTTCTGAGGAATCTTCCTCAGACACCGTTGTGCAGAATATCTACGACCCAAATCTTTACAAGGACTATGAACCTTATGGTCTGAAATTCGATTTAGAAAACAGTAAACTCTATTTTGAAGGAAAACTGGTACGCTGTTTTGATGATCAGTGGAAGGGTGACAATTTAAACACCAAAGGTATCGGATACTACGAAACTCATGGTACGGTCGATATCAAAGCAGTCCGTGACAGCAATGATCAACTGACCGGACTGCAAAAAGCGACCGAAGAAGAATTTGCTGCAAGAGAAATTCCAGAACCGACCGCAGCTGAGGTTGCAACGGTCGATGATCCAAGAAAAGTGGCTTCCGATTATCCTCTGCACAGTATGATTCAGCAAAAGGATACCGATGTCTGGACTTATCTGAAAAAGCCAATCCGCACCCTAATGGACCGCGCTACCGGAATGGTTTATTTCTCTGAAAACGGGGAAGTTAATCTAAACGTTGTCCGGAACGAGTACGGCGAAGCTCAGTCACTGGAAACTCTGTGCGATGAAGAAGTTAGACAGGAACTGTCTGAATATGCTCCTGAATATCTGTTTTCTGAAGACAAGCTTAAAATCAAAGAAGTCCTCAATTACGGGGAACCTGCTTCCTGGCTTCGGGAAGAGTATCTGTCAAACCGCCATCTCTCATTTGATGAAAATGGCAATTTTCTGTACGATGACCAGTTGGTCCGCTACTTTATTGACGGATCAAACAGTTATTTTTCCGATGACTTCTCTGGTGATCTTGACGAATATCTGAAAAAAATCAGAGGTTATCGCTATGAGTACTATAATCCGAACGGTGTCATTGATATTTATTCCGTTCGAAAGCAAGATACACTTCTTGATATTAAGGCATTTGAGCCAGAACAAACAGCAGGATGGGCTTTTAAAACAATCCAGAGAAAACCTCTTGCCGGCGGTTTTGGGAATGAAGAACTTCAGATAATTGCCAACGAATTTGCTCCTTACAATATCACCCTCGGTCCGGACAATCGGCTTTACTTTAACGGTGAGCTGATCCGCTGCTGGGCAGATACTGCACAAGGAGACACAATCGATGCAGAGGATATCTTCTATATCAATAACTGCGGTGTTGTCGATATCCGCACTGTCTACTCTTCCTGGGAAAGAGAAGACGGAATGGTACTTCCTATTGGCAAGTTTGACCGCATCGAACTTTTTGATGCACAAAATCTGATTGAGGAAGCTGTTGAGCTCCGAAAACTTCCTTCCCAGAGCAACTGGGCTACATCCGATATCGTAAAGCAGCGTCAGCAAAAATATGCACGGCTCGAACAGTTATTTGATCCGCTTGCTAGTTTTGGCGTTTCCTATAAAGCATCGGATATCATGACAGGTATCGGAAGTGTATATTATAACGGTGAACCGGTGCAGTTTTTCATTGATCCTCGCGGCGGTACCAACTACTGCTTTGCATCCAACCTCAGCGAAGGTAAGTTCAGCCTGAAAACCACCCGTGATAAAGGCAATCATATCATTGGTGTGGAACAGATTTCCAACGAAGAAGCACAGAAACTGTTCCAGCAACAGCAAGACAGCATTCTCATTCCAAACTATCAATCCCCTGTTATCAGCTCTACCCATCAGGAAGCAGGTTACAGTGGTACATCCCGCATCTATTACGCTTCTTCCGACTGCTCTGTCAGCGCCGTATCTGACGGTGTTGTCGTCAGTGCAGGCTGGAACACCAGCCGCGGATACAGCGTACAAATCGTAGACGAAAACGATATGGTCTGGGTTTACAGCCACATGGATTCTCTGGACGTCAATGCCGGTGATGTCGTTTCTACTGGAGATAAAATTGGTGTTGTTGGATATACCGGATGGGCTGAGCAAATCCAGCTTGAACTGGAACTGTGGTACGGCGGTCAGCCGATCAACCTCAACAATTTGGTATAAAGGTTGTAAAGCCCTACCTTTTGGAAAAAGGCAACCTTTTCCAAAGACAAACATAAAATCCGCAAATAGGAGGAAAAATATGGACGGAAAATTATTTGACTCGGAACTGAAAGTAATGGGTGTCCTCTGGAACGAAGGCGACTGTACTGCTAAGCATATCTCGGATGTGCTTAAAGAAGACATCGGCTGGAACATGAACACCACCTATACTCTCATCAAACGCTGCATCAAAAAAGGCGCTATCGAACGCTCGGAACCAAACTTCATGTGCCACGCTCTTGTCAAAAAGGAAGAAATCCAGGAAGAACAGACTAACGAATTGATTGACAAGATCTATGACGGTTCGGCGGACAAGCTGTTTGCTGCCCTGCTTGGAAGGAAAAAGCTTTCCTCCGAACAGATCAAAAAACTGCGCGATATCGTGGGAGAACTCGACGACTAATTTCCCTCAAAAATTTGCTGCATAAGGAGGCGCTTGTATGAGCCTTGTCCAAATGAGCCTGTCAGCTGCGCTGATGATTGTCGCCATCATCATTCTGCGCGCTTTGACCATTGAACGATTCCCCAAAAAGACCTTTCTGGTGCTGTGGTGGATTGCTCTATTACGATTGCTGATCCCGTTTTCGATTCCATCTGTCATGAGCTTTTATTCATGGTTCGACCCCAATCTTCCGGCTGTTGTTGAACAGTCATCTGCAATGGAATCCACATTTGAACCTGTTTTGGACGATTCATCGGAAACGATGGAAAATTCAACCCAATTTGAAATGGCGCCGATTCCTGATACTGATATTGAATATGTCGAAGTAAAGCCAAGCAAATCCTTTTCCGAAATCTTTTTCGATATGCTTCCAGCAATCTGGGGTGTCGGAATTGGTGTAATTGCTGCTTTCTTTGGCATCAATTACTGGAAAGGCGTTCGGGAGTTTCGGATGTCGCTGCCGGTGGAGAATGAGTTTGTAAATGAGTGGCTTTCTTCCCATCAGCTGCGCCGGAATATCACAATCCGCCAATACGATTGTATCCACACACCGCTGACCTACGGTATCTGCCGTCCGGTCATCCTGCTCCCAAAAGAAAGTCTGGAGCAATCCCCATCCACCTTAAACTTTATCCTTACCCATGAATGGGTTCATATCCGCCGGTTTGACTGTGTGACCAAAATTCTGTTAACCGCAGCGCTGTGCATCCACTGGATGAACCCTCTGGTTTGGGTGATGTACCTGTTGTTTAACCGTGACATTGAACTTTCCTGTGACGAAACCGTTCTGCATCTTCTGGGACGAAACAGGCGCTCAGATTATGCGCTTGCTCTTATCGACATGGAAGAGCAAAAAAGCGGCTTTGCTTCATTTGCCAGTGGTTTTGGCAGGAACGCTATTGAAGAAAGGATTCGTGCTATTATGAAGATGAAAAAAGCATCCCTCATCACTATCCTTGCAGCGGTGGTCGTAGTTGCCTGTGTCAGCATTCTGTTTGCCACCTCCGCAAAAAACAATCCGATAGACACTGAACTTCCCAGCAGTGAATCAGAAATTGTATCCGACAAAATATTGACGGACGATGACCAAATGAAACAAGAAGTTTCTGTCAAGACTTCTAAAAAGACCTTTTCACCTGCTGAACGCTTTGCCGAGTTAGAAAAATACGGTGTCATGTTTGTTCCATCTGAAACGGACAGCACAAAAGGTGACCTTTACTATAATGGAGAACTGGTAAAATTTTTTACCGACCCAAACCCAAACGGTGACTTTAGCTTTTATTCCGAGACCGAGGGCAGCAACCTGTCTCTTTACATCACCTATCACAATGATGGCACCATGGATAAGCTGAACACAACCACTGAAGATATTATCCGACTTTATCCGGAAGAACCACTCCTAGTCAACGAATGCGAGGATCTGCAGGAATATTTTGACTCCTTCGGCTCACACCGATTTATCTTCCGTCCTTCTGCTGACGACAGTAACAAGGGCAACCTTTATCTGGATAATGGAGAGCTCGTTTCCACCTTCTACGATTACCGGGAGAATCCTTGCTTTGTTTTCCGTTCTCAGGACACCAGCGGTAACTGTTCCATCGCCTATGATGGAAGCGGCTTTCAGATGTCACGCGCCGGCACTTCTCCGAACCTGTTTTCTTTCAAGGATGAAGGTATCATCTATAACGAGATAAAACAGTCCTGGACCTATCACGGCAAAACAATTCACTGGGTGATTGACGGCAATTTTGCAAAATCCATTAATCCAGAAGGTGAAATTAATATCCGCGCTACCTATCAGGATGGCCTTCTCCAACCTTTAGAAGAAATTACCATCGAAGAAGCTAAGAAGTTAGCTATGGAGCTCCTAAAACCAGATACCTTTGCTTCTCCTGTCAAGGAAACCGTAAAGATAGAAGATATCGAAGGTCGTCGGCTTTACTATGCACCGGAAGGCAGCGAAGTCACCTGCTCCATTTCAGGAACTGTCTTTTATGCCGGATGGAAGGACGGATATGGTTACTGTGTTCAGATTGCTGACCCACAGGGCATTATCTGGACCTACTCTCACCTCAAAGAAATTTCCGTTAAATATGGACAAAACGTTTCTGTAGGCGACAAGATTGGCACCGTTGGACACAGTGGTTCTGCTACCGATTTTTATCTTGGTCTGGACGCTGTTTCCAATGAAGAGATGCTTGATATTTCTCAATTGCTGGCTGAGTAAACCAAAAAATAGAAGCGCACTCCCAAAACAGAGTGCGCTTCTCTCTAAATAAAATATCAATCAGCTTTCGACAAACAAAATTCCCTCTTTTTCCAGCTGCTCCATCACCCGATGAAAATCATCCTCATGCTGGTACTGAATGGTGTGCAGGTGGACACCGTTGGTCAGGGCACACAGCGGCGGAGCTGAATTTTCTCCCAGTTTTTTTGCAAACTGGTCGGCATCATACCGCGAGAAAATTTGCAGCTGGCCCAGAATCTGCCCGTATACCGGATGTTCTACTGTCACGTCCAGCACTGCACAGCCGTTATCCACTACAATATAAAGCTCCTTGAGGAGGTTGTCGTCATTGTGGCGGCAGGCAATCGTTTTGGTGTGGCTGCTGCGTTCTTTCTGTAAAACATATCCCCGTGGGGTCGCCGCGATGTTCTCTCCTGCTGCCCGCAGAAGTGCCACATCCCCGACGATGATCTGGCGGCTGACACCAAATTCCTTTGCAATTGCGGTTGCACTCAGCGGCCGGCTTTCTTCCCACAGCATGTTGAGCAGCTTTTCCCTTCTCTGCGCTGAATTCATGCCCATTTCCCCTTTCGATTGATCTGATATCTTCTATCATAACACAGCCGAACCAATTCTTCCAGAGAAGGACTTTTCGTAAATTTGTGAAAAAATTTTGAACTTTGCAATTTAAGTGTTGCTTTTTAGCCTTTTCAAGCATTATATGTTCAAAAAGAAAAAACACATTTCTTTTGCCACTTCCCTTTTTTATAGATTCACCACGCCAAAAAAGCACAGCGCCATGCTGTGCTTTTTTGGGCAGGCTGAGCCTGCACGCTGTTTCGCGCTTTGGTTTTGTACAAAATAATAGTTCCAACACACGGCAATCGTTCGTGTCAACACACTCGCTCTTTGTACTAGTTCGTCTATGGCGCAATCTTTCGGAGAATGGAGTAAAACGACATTCTCAAGGGCACAGGTAACGGTTAGAATAAATTGCTCAAATGAAAATTCTGCACCGTCATCACGAGAATCGAATAAAATTCGACTCTCCGAAAATGAAAAAGCCAAACATTGCCCATTTGCCTACGGCGCAAAACAGAAGTTTTTTGTAGTTGAAACCTAGTTTCAACTGACTTTTCGTACACAAAAGTTTGTGGATTTCCAAAGGGCAAAGCTCTTGGCGCACACCGCAGTGTGCGGAACCTTGTGCCAAAAAAGAAAGTCTCCTCGTCTAAACTCCCGTTATTTTGCATAGGATAGGATACCATTTTGTCGGCAGGCATCCGCTTTCCTGTCAAGATTTTCTGCAAATAAAAGTAGTTTTTTGTTTAATCTGTACAGGTATCTTTCGGAGAATTCTACACCGTCATCGTATAAAATCTACATTTTTATATTGAAAATTGGGAATGAAATTGTTATACTTGAATAGTACCCCATTGATAAATGGGACTCGTTACAAAACGAAACTCGTTGTGTAATGACTCATCCGATGACAAAGCTCTCATCTGATGAGAACCCTGCATAAGACAGGGCCCCGCCATAGGGCGGAATGCCGTAAAACGGTGAACTTGAAAGGGGCGATACTTTATGAGACAATATCTGGCAGGAAGGATTCGAAACATTGCATTGACCGGACACAGCGGTTCGGGAAAAACTTCGCTTACCGAGGCTCTGCTGTTTAAAGCAGGCGCGACTGATAGATTAGGAAAAGTAGCAGACGGAAACACAGTTAGCGACTATGATCCGGAAGAAATTAAGAGACAGGTATCTGTTTCCACTTCGATTGCTCCTTTTGCATGGGGCAGCACCAAGATCAACCTGATCGACACCCCAGGATTGTTTGACTTTGCCGGCGAAACTGTACAGGGCGTACGCGCTGCAGAAAGCCTGCTGATCTGTGTATCGGGCAAATCCGGTGTGGATGTCGGCACAGAAAAAGCGTACAAGATGGCAAAAGACGCTTCCAAAGCTACCATGTTCTTTGTCAGCAAGCTCGACGCTGACCACGCTGATTTTTATAAAGTTTTTGAAGAATTGAAAGCTACCTTCGGTCCGACAGTATGTCCGATCGTTGTTCCATATGTAGAAGACCGTGAAGTAAAATCCTACATCAACCTCATCGACATGAAAGCTTACACCTACGATGAAAAAGGCGAGCCTCATGAGGTTGAGATGCCTGACTTTGGCCATCGTCTGGACGGTCTTACCGCAGCTGTTTCCGAAGCAGTTGCTGAAACAGATGAAGCTCTGTTTGAAAAATACTTCTCCGGTGAACAGTTTACCCGTGATGAAATCATCCGCGGCGTACATACCGGTGTAACCAATGGTTCCATCTCTCCAGTTCTGTGTGGATGCACTACAAATCTCCAGGCAATCGATATGCTGCTCGACGGTATCGTTGACCTGCTGCCATCCCCATGGGAAAAAGGCGGAGAGGTTGCTGTTGATGCTGACGGCGAACCAGTTGAAGTTGTCTGCACCGACGAAGCTCCTCTGGCAGCTTATGTATTTAAGACCATTGCTGACCCATTCATCGGTAAACTTTCTTACATCAAGGTTATCTCCGGTAAACTTTCCGCAGATATGACACCAATCAACTCCAGAACCGGTCAGCCGGAACGTCTGGGCAAGATCATCTATGTCCGCGGCAAGAAACAGGAAGACACCGCTTACATCACCGCTGGTGATATCGGCGCAGTTACCAAACTGGCTGCTACCGAAACCGGTGATGCACTGTGCGATCCAAAGAAAGTTCTGAACTTTGATCCGATCAACTTCCCGAAACCATGCCTGCAGATGGCAATTAAGACCGAAGCAAAAGGCGACGAATCCAAGATTGCTTCCGGTTTGCAGCGTCTGATGGAAGAAGATCCAACCATCGCTTATGAAAACAACGCAGAAACCCACCAGCAGCTGGTATCCGGTTTAGGTGAACAGCATCTGGATGTTCTGGTTTCCAAACTGAAAAATAAATTCGGCGTATCGGTTTCTCTGGAAGTTCCAAGAGTTGCTTACCGCGAAACCATCCGCAAGAAAGTTAAAGTACAGGGCAAACACAAGAAACAGTCCGGTGGTCATGGTCAGTTCGGTGACGTATGGATCGAATTTGAGCCAACCGTTGGCGACGGTCTTGTATTCGAAGAAAAGGTATTCGGCGGTGCTGTTCCGAAATCCTTCTTCCCAGCAGTTGAAAAAGGTCTTCAGGACTGCGTAAAACATGGTGTTCTGGCAGGATATCCAGTTGTTGGACTGAAAGCTACTCTGGTTGACGGTTCCTACCATCCGGTAGACTCCTCCGAAATGTCCTTCAAGATGGCAGCATCTATCGCATACAAGAATGGTATGCCGGAAGCTTCTCCGGTTCTGCTCGAGCCAATCGGCAACCTGAAAGTTTACGTTCCAGACTCCAACACCGGTGATATCATCGGCGACCTGAACAAACGCCGCGGCAGAGTTCTTGGTATGAACCCATCCGCAGACGGCCTGCAGGAAATCGAAGCAGACGTTCCAATGAGCGAAATGAGCGACTTTGCAACCGCAATCCGTTCGATGACTCAGGGACGCGGCTACTTCACCTTTGATTTCGCTCGCTATGAACAGCTTCCTTCCAACCTCGAAGCAAAGGTTATCGAAGAAGCAAAGAAATTTGCAAGCGAAGAGTAATGAAGAGTAATTTTGACACAATCGAATCCTTCTTAAAGTTAAGGGGTTTCCGTTTCCGAAAGGGGATGGAGACCCCTTCTTTTCTTTACTAAAAGAAAAGAAGGACAAAAGAAAAGTGTTCGCCTACGGCGCAAGGACGGCTGGTTGCTTAAAAATAAAGTTTGCGGATTCCAAAGGCAGAGCCTTTGGGCGCTCGTCGCAACGAGCGAAATCTCTTATCGTCAGGCGCTCATTGGGAGAGCTCGAGAACCTTTTTGCAAGAGAAAAGGTTCTCGAAAACCAATTATTCACACAAACTATCCTCAAAAATTATCCGGTGGATGATTTTTGACAGCACCAGCTTAAATCTGGTGCTTGCTGATCTTGCACTCTGTTAGAATCTATGTTACCCTAAAGAAAAAGAGCAATCGTGACCTCGGAGAGGAGAATTTTGATGGAAAAACTCAAATCTTTCATCGTTATCTGCCCGCTTTTGATCTACCTTATCCTGATTATACCCTTTTTGACGGGAGAGGTACCCCCGCGATTTATACTGGCATTGATAATTCCTGTGTGGCTCATAATTGTATTCGATCATTTCCAACAATGGCGTACCGGGCACAGCTGTTTTGTTCTCTTTCAGCTGGCAATAGAAATTTTATACTTTATCCTTCTCCTATCACTGATTTTAAACTACTCGGCAGAATTTTACGACCTTCCTTCCTATGACTATTTTTGTGTACTGACTCCACTTCTCTGTTCTTTCGGACAGATTGAGGAAATCCGTGTCAGGAAAATGTCGTCACAAAAAATATGTTTTCAGGTCGTTATCCTGATTGGTTATGTGCTGTTATTCTTCCTTTCCCTTTCCAACATAGTATTTTAAAAAGGTCTTTCCCCCGCAGAAGCGAGGGATTTTTATTTTGCGTGTCACAGGGGGATTTCGCTCGTTGCGATGAGCGAACAAAGACTCTGTCTTTGGTGCACTCCCGTGCGGCAGCGCTGACAAGGGATTGTGCCACTATCCGTTTATTTTTTGTTTTTATGTGTCACAGGGGCGTTGCCCCCGTACCCCCATCTCCCTTTTCTTTACTAAAAAGAAAAGGGAGAACCAAAAGAAAAGGGTTCACCTCCGGCGCAGCTCAAACGAGAGAGTCCGGAGGACAAACGACCTGCGCGAGAACAAGGCTCTCCAGCTCGCACTTAGCCGACAACGCGAGCTGGGTGCAGGCTCAGCCTGCACGCACAAACCGTAATATCGTCATCATGGTTATCGTTGCGGCGCAGGCGTGCGGTCGAAGCGATATCATCGCACAGTGCCTGTAAATTTCCATCTGCCGGGAAATGCTCCACGACCGAGCTGATCCAGTCTGTGCCGCAGGCAGTTGCTCCATCCGATACCATCACAATCATATCTCCGTCACCTAAGCGCACACTGCTCTTTTCAAAATCCACCGCTGTCAAAATTCCGGCAGGAAGCGAGGTTGATTCCACCAATCCACACCGCTTTGAGCGGCGCAGGAAGGTCGGCGCTGCCCCTGCCTTATAAAACCATGCCTGTCCGGTGTAGAGGTTCACTGCGGTAATATCGATAGTGGAAAGCGATTCCTCGCCGGATTTTACCAGCAGCGCAGAATTTACGATTTTGAGTGCAGCCTGATACCCCACTCCGGCATCAATCAGCTTTTGCAAAAGCGATACCGTCATGTTGGAATCCACCGCGGCAGCTGTACCGCTTCCCATTCCATCCGACAAAATGATATGCGCCACCGAGCGCCGGTCGGTAAAGCTTTGGTAAGCATCTCCACACATCCGGTATCCTTGACAGATATGCTGGCTGGCTGCAAATTCTGCCTCAAACTGTGCCTTCTCCTGAAAGCACAGACGGATCACCGTTTCTTCCTCCCCGGACTTGAGCTTTATGTTCATCTGTGTTTTCTGCGGCAGGTCAAATTCGCAGTCACACACTCTGGAGATCTCCTGTGTCATCCGCTCCAGATCCAGACGGGCAGCCCGGAACGGCTCAAAGTCCATCTGCAAGAAGATGCGGTCCTCCTCATCCCGATAGCAGTCCACACGTTTGAAACGGTAACGGCTTTCCTCCAGATAGTCTTTTACCTGCACCACCATCTGTTCCTCATAGCTTGAGATTCCGCACAGCTCTTCGCTGAGTCCTCCCAGAAGCTGGGCAAGGCCTTCAAACTGATCAGTTACCACCGAGCGCACCCGCGCCACCTTGCGGCTCATACCCTCTTTGGCGGTCAGCTCCTGATATCCTGCATTGATCTGCCGGCTGAGCTGTTCGCGCTTGGTACAGCGCGCCGAAAGCGGATAGATAAAATCCTCCGCACACACACTTCCATTCTGGCGCAGAACCGGGGTCAGATGGTTAAATACATTGACTGTATCCCCGTACTCCTGCTGCCAGCAGCGGGTCTTTAAACCGCACTTTAAGCAGACGTTGTCCACTGCTTCGTCGTACACCTGTTCCAAGCTTCCCGATCTTGCTCGGTCCAGCTTCTGGGAAACTGCTTGGGTAGTTGCAGCGATCTCCCGCAGAGCCTGAGAAGCATCATCCAGACGTTCGAGCATCAGCTGACGCACCCCTCTGCCGCTGTTCTCCATCGGCTGACGAAAAACGCGGGTTTTCAGCGCAGTCATCACATTTTCCGGCAGCAGTGCAACGCTCACCGCTGTGATAAACGCCTCATATAAAAGCGGCATGACTGGCGGAGATGCCGTAATAACACTGAGTGCTCCAAAGGTTACGGCGTAACCTCCTGCGCAGACCCATCTCCCCAGTCCGGAAAATACTCCTGCTGCAAGTCCTGCCAGCGCATAGATCCCTAATAGCTGCATTTTGGGGAACAGTGCAACGCTCACCGCCGTTCCGCATACGATGCCCGCTACCGCTCCCCAGCGCTCCCCGCCGACCAGCGCACACAACAGCACCGCCATCGACGCGAGCAGTCGTCCAAACGAGATTCCCCCAAAGGTAATGTTGCTCAACGAAACAATTAGCATAGAACTGGTCAGTACCACGCTGATAAAATCCGCGCGCTTTAAGGTAAACATTCCCTGTCCCAACGAGAAAGCGTGCAGACTTCTGGTCAAAAAGTATGCACAAGCTCCGGCAAGAATCGCCTCAGAAAAGGACATCACCACGCTGTACAGATCAAACGGGGATGCCAGCAGCACTGCAAGTGACGGAAGCAGCATTCCGGCAAAAGCCAGAAGGGGCGCTGCAGCTGGCTTATAAGGCATCAGCAGAGACAGCCTTCCCCCTTCTTCCTTCGATGGCTGAAATACCCGGCGCACTGCCGTAATAATCACCACTGCCGCAGCATATTTTATGGTAAAGGTGTGGGTCCCGCCAAGCCGGGAAAGATTAGAGAGCAGAAGGCTGCCTGCTGCTGCACCAAATGCAGTCGGAAGCAGGTGGCTTTGCGGAACTGCCGCGCACAAAGCAGCACCAAAAGGCGAGATCTCCATCATCATGTTGCCCAGTCCCACCACAAATCCGAACAGCACCCACAAAACAGCCTTTGCTGCTTCCATCTGATTGCACACAGCCTGCCAAAGCTGTTCTCTCCATCCAACTCTTACAAAGTCTGTTCTGTTTTTCATGATGACATCCTCCTTGATTGCTTTTCATTGCCGTTTTGGGCAGATAAATACGACTAATAGATTCCTTTTGGGAAATTTTCCCTTACGATGAATAAAAGGATATCACAGCGCATAGGAATAGATTGTCGTTTGTACTGGCGTAATCCAATCGAATCATGCCTGTTTGTGGATTCTTCGGACAGGCTTTTCCTCTTGGCTACAGCGTTTTGGAAAAGCCTGCAATCCTTTGTTTTTTCCCTGATTGTTTGCGATTTCCCAGTCATTTCTGCCCTCAATTTTCAGCAGTCGATCGGCTGCGGGGAGTATTGACAATTTATCCGGCATGGAGTATCATAAAGACAATTTCATAGACAAACCGATGAATAAGAAGAGTAAAAACAGCAAAAGCTGTCTGTCAGAGAGCTGCCGCAGGTGAAAGTGCAGTGTCAGTGGCTGTTTTGAATGGACTTATGAGGGCGGCCCGAACAAACTTTGATTTTAAGTAGGCGTCGACGGAACCTGCACCGTTATCACAGCAGAGAAGATTCGGAACCTTGTTCCTGATCCTTAGAGTGGGTTTAACAAAACTAATTTGGGTGGCACCACAGGAGAAAGCTCTTGTCCCTGTTTTCCGACAGAATACTGTCTGGAAGACGGGGATTTTTTGTTTGCACAAAAACCAAAGCGCCGAAGGCGAACAAAAAGTTTTCGTCCACCTTTTCCAAAAGGTGGTGGGTTTCAAAAGGGCAAAGCCCTTTGACGCACTCCGCAGAGTGC
>ENA-ORTH01002831-ORTH01002831.1-human-gut-metagenome-genome-assembly--contig:-NODE-2831-length-12844-cov-55.254359_pt1 | contig 12844 bp, 10 predicted proteins | sample MGYA00241914_ERZ509192 | MGnify/ENA primary metagenome ERZ509192 (study PRJEB26280, sample SAMEA2338826) | human gut metagenome | biome: human gut; feature: human-associated habitat; material: faeces... | reverse complement strand
TGTTGGTCAGGTTCTTCCTCAGCCGCATGAGGCCGCGCAGCTCCTCGAACGAGAACTCCACCGTGGCCGTGCCCTTCTCCCTCACCCTTGAGGCGATCGCCATGAGCACGTCCAGGTGCACGGCGTCGAACTTCTTCAGTGCCACGTTGTTGAACTGGTTGCTGAACTTCACGATCTCATTGGACATGGCCTTAGCATAGCTCCTATGGGGGACTCAAATTAAGTTAGTCCACAAATAATTTGAGCCCCCACCTTGATCAAAAAGGAGACACATTTTAGCAACGTCCCCGGTTCGCTCCCTTTTTGTCCCCGGTTCGCTCCCTTTTTGTCCCCGGTTCGCTCCCTTTTTGTCCCCGGTTCGCTCCCTTTTTGTCCCCAGTAACATCCTCTGAGCCCAATGTTTCCAAGGGCTGCGGAGGGCCTAAAAGAATGTAAAAAGATTTTAAAAGATTTAAAAAGGGCGCACGGCGCCCGCCGGGAACGCAAAGGGCCGGCATCCGAAGACACCGGCCCGAAATTTAGAAAGACATCCTTACCAGCGGGTAACGGATACGCCGTCGACGCCAGAGCCGTCTGCCGTGGCGATGCGCATCCACGGACCAGCTGCGACAGGGGTGTATGTAACTCCATTGATTGCGAAGGTGATCTGTCCCGACTTATTGCCGGTCGTATAGCTGTTGCGATACGGCCAGGACCCCGTTGCCGTTCCGGTGCCTGCAAACTGCATGTCACCCAAAGCGTTCCCGCCAGCCCAGCATCCAGCATTGGAATCAGCGCATCCACGCGAGACAGTTACCGAATAATCTTCAGCCTCGCTCGGCGGCAGCACGTCCACCAATTCGCCGTTGCTGGAATCAAAGAGAATCGTTGTGCCAGGTTCGCCGACAATCATGTCCCCGCCCGACGGAGTGGTGGTAAGTTCATAGAACGACTCGTCAGTGGTTTCTTGAGCAGATGCCACCGGGACTGCCGTCGACAGGAGCGCCAGCAGAGTCATTGGAACCACTGCCATCTTCAAATGCTTGGTACGTAACATTTTTGCCCCCCTTGATTAGGTATGCCAGACGTGCGTCTGACAAGGAAATTATAGCTCTTGGACCTTGGATTGAACAGACCAGTAATGCAAAGGGTTGGTGTTTGAAGACGCCGGCCCCGCATCCGAAGACGCGGGGCCACGGCCCAATCAAAGGGGATGGCGGGTAACCCATCCCGCCGGCATCGGCCATCCCCGAAAAGTCATGCATGCCCGCCTGATCGTAAGGGGGAAGTTAGCAGCGCCTCCGCCGGCGTTTCCATCTTAGCCGATACGATTGGCGTCGTCGATGGACGTCTTGTAGCAGGGACGAAAACCGACCGCCCGGCATCCGCCGGGCGACGCTGCCGCGCCAGTCGCGGCGCGGCCCGAACGAAAGGCGCAGCACATGCGCATGGGTAACAAGGGGCCGCACGGCCGGCCCTGGATATGGCTGATGGCGGTCATCGTCATCTGCCTCGCTCCCGTGATGGATCCCATCGCGGCCGACATCACCGTGACGGCCCTGGCCGTCTGGGCGATGGCATCCAGCCGCCGTTGACGGCGCAACCTGCCGCGGGTCGGAGCCCGCGGCAGGCCCCTTGTTCAGAAAAGAGTCGGCTCGATACCAGGCTCCATCCGATCATCGGGCATGGCCTGTGAATCATGGCTGCGTCTGGCCACCTCGAATGGTGTCAGACCATCGTGGGCCGCCTTATACGCATCCAGTTCAGCCCTGGCTCGTTCCGCCGCAAGTTCACCGCGCTCGATCTTGATTTGCTGATGGCGGTCATCGCCGTCTGTCTCGCACCGGCGGTGCATCCCATCGCCGCGGACATCATCCTCACGGCCCTGGCCGTCTGGGCGATGAGAAACAGCCGCTAAACGGCACCCGGCCCGTCCGAGCGCAAGCCCGGACGGGCTTTCACATACCATCACGCAGCACTCGGCCAGTCGGAGACATACCCCTCGGCACCGGCGAATCCATGACCGCCGTGCGCGTCGAGGAACGCCTGAGTATCAGGGTCGAGCGCCGGTCCCTCGCCCGGCACCGACAGATCGGGCACGGGCGTCTTCGACACGTCCCTGAGCGACTTCCTCGCCTCATCGGTCACCACGGAGCCGGACAGCTCCACGCGCGGAGCGGGAGCGCCGCCGGGTACCTTCTCCGGGTCAAATTCAAATTCGAACCCGACAAGGGAAGCGCGGCCACGTCCCGGCTTCTTCTTCAGGTACTTGCGATGCACCTTCAGATTCAGCAGAGGTCCCAACTCCTCCTCAATCGGCTTAAGAACATACTTGTTGATTTCGCTCGGCCGATACGATTTGGGTACGTCGAGCAGTCGGCGGAAGTCCTCAAGGCTGACCTTCCACACACCGGTTTGTCGGTACTGCTTGAGCCTCCTGTAGCACTCCTTGGCGTAGCTGGAGCGCAGGGCCGTGAACTCGGCCAGCTCGAAGCGGGTGAACTGCGAGGTGAGGTCGTTAAGCAGGAACGAGAAGCGCGAGTTCACCGATACGGTGAGTGTGCGTTTGGTCGGGCTGGTGACGAAGCCTGCGAACAGGGCGAACTGGATGATGTCGTGCTCTTCGTTCTGGAACTCGAAGTTGAGCGCGAGCAGGCGACGGTTCACATTGGCAATCTGCTTGGCGAACTCATCGTTGGTCATGTTCCTCTGAAGTCCGGCCAGCCGCTTCAATTCTTCGAACGTGAACGCCACCTCGTCCGTGCCCTTGTCCCGCACGCGAGACGCGATGGCCATCAGCAAATCAAGATCGAGCGCGGTGAACTTGCGCAGCGCCTGATTGTTGAACTGGTTCGAGTACTTCACGATCTCATCGGACATGACTGCATTCTACCATAAAAACGAGATTTTTATATTTTCTACCCTTTATTCTCCCAAAACCTCGTTTTTATTCCTCAAAAGCGTCCTTTATTCTCCCAAAACCTCCCCTAAATAATTCCCAAAATCTCCCCTTTAATCTCCCATTTTCTCCCCTTTAATAGTGCGTTTCCCCTACTGCCGTAAGGCCTGCGGGGAGTCTAAAAGAGTACAAAAGATTCTATAAAAAGGGGCTCCGCCCCGATGAAGAGAAGAAACCGACTCAGTTCCAAGGCTGCTGCTGCCATTGCTGTGGCTGTTGGAATCCGGGCTGGTAGCCATAGCCCGGCTGCTCCTGTATCTGAGGCTCTTGGGGCAGGTCACGAACCTGTTCCCGCAGCTCACCCGCCGACTCAGCGCTGGGGAGCCTCACGCCCGCGTCAGAGGCCCATGCGCGCAGTTCGGCGGCATGGGCCTTGAGCATGTCCAGCAGCCTTTGCCGGTTGCCCTCGTCGTTCCAGACGCCCTCGTCGTAGCCAAGCACGCCCTCGTTGGAGAGGATGCCGCCCAGCCGGATGATCAGATGGGTGCGCCGCTTGCGCGCCTTGGCGTTCTCCCTAGCCACGATGCGCTGTTTGCGCGCCCTGAGCTGCTTCATCCGGCGCTCGATGTCGGCCATCTGCTCCTCGACGCTCCTGGTCATCGGTTCCTCCCTGCGTTCCGTCGGTTATCAATCAGGACGCTAGACCCCACGGCAGCACGGCACGGGGCACGGCGTCTACACACCAAACCTAAACCCGGAAGAACGGAGCCGGTTTGGACATCCAAGCCGCGAGGGCGAAGCGTTCATCAATGCCGAACGTGCCGCCCCCGCCGATTTCCGCGCGCATGACGGCCACGGGAGGGAAACACCGACCGGAAAAGCCTCTTCGCAAGCTGCGGCAGCTTGCGAAGAGCAGCCGAGAGGATCAGCCTTGCCGCAGTCTCAGGAAACTCCCCGTAAATCAATCCCATGAATCGCCAAGCCCATTGCATAAGAGCATCAGAAAATTCGTCCATGCACCGCTCTATGCGTCGACCGACACGCCGGTAACGGAACCATCCCCGCAAGGTCAGGTGGAAGTCCCTCAATTTCATTGAGGGCGCACTTACATGTTACCGGTGGTAACATTCAGCGTAAGCGCGCTCTCCCGAGGGGCCACTCCGTGGGGGCCAAGCGTGCGCCGCTTGGATCCGCGCCCCGTCCCGGCGGGGTGCCGGCCACCTCCCCGGTGGAGGGCCAACGGGCCTCCCGGCCCTTTGGATTCCCGGAAAGGAGTACAGTCCCGTGGCGATCTACTCGTTGCACGTGTCGAACGTGAGCCGTGCCGCCGGCTCCAGCGCCGTCGCCTCCTGCTCGTACATCACCTCGCGTCGGATGCGCGACGAGCGCACCGGCGAGGCGTTCAACGGGTTCGGCCGCAGGGAGCGCGTCGAGCATGTATGCACGATGCTGCCCGAGGGCGCGCCCGGCGAGTACCTCGACCCGGAGCGTTTGTTCAACGCCGTCGAGATGGCCGAGAAACGTTCCGACGCGAGGCCCGCGAAGAAGATCATGGTCGCCCTGCCCCGCGAGTTCGACGCCCGCGAACGCTTCCGCGCACTGGAGGACTTCATCTCATGGAACATCACGGCCAACGGCTACGCCTGCACGTACGCCATCCACACCGACAAGGACGGACGTAACCCCCACGCGCACATCCTCGTCGCCAACCGGCGCATCGACCCGAAGACCGGCAGATGGGCGGCGAAGAGCCGCAGCGAGTTCGCGTTGGACGCCAACGGCCGGCGCATCCCCGTCATCGACCCCGACACCGGACGGCAGAAGATCGGCGCCAGAAACCGCAAGGTCTGGAAGCGCGTCAACGTGAGCAACAACCCCTTGGATTCCAAGGAGTTCCTCGAAAGGCTCAGGCGCGAGTGGGCCGACTCCTGCAACGCCCTGCTCCCCGGATACGCCGTCATCGACCATCGGAGCTTCAAGGCGCGGGGCATCGAACGCATCCCCACCATCCACGAGGGATACGCCAGCCGCGAGATGGAGAAACGCGGCGGCAGGGGCGACCTGTGCGAGGAGAACCGGCGCATCCAGGCCCTGAACCGGCTCCTCGACGCGCTTAGGGCCATGATCGGGCGGCTCTCCGACCAAGCGCAAGGCATCCTGACGGCCGTCAAACGCCGCCAACGGCCCTCAGGCGCGCCACAGGCCCCTTCAAGCCCTGAACCGGCCGAAAGGCCACAGGAACGCCCGCAGGCTCGTGAAACGCCGCCACAGGCCCCGCAGGAACCCCCGAAGCCCATCAGGACGAAAAAGGCGCTCACCGACAGGTTCAAGACACGGCTTGACGAGCGGCTGGCCGAAAACGAACGCAAACAGGCCGAAAAACAGGCCGAACCCGACATGGAGGAGACATGGGACCTCTCCGACCCCGCCGACCCGCTCAACATCGGCATGGGCTGGGGCACGGGAGGCCACGGACTCGGCCTGTGAGAACGCCGGGAACGCAAAGGGCCGGCATCCGAAGACACCGGCCCGAAATTTAGAAAGACATCCTTACCAGCGGGTAACGGATACGCCGTCGACGCCAGAGCCGTCTGCCGTGGCGATGCGCATCCACGGACCAGCTGCGACAGGGGTGTATGTAACTCCATTGATTGCGAAGGTGATCTGTCCCGACTTATTGCCGGTCGTATAGCTGTTGCGATACGGCCAGGACCCCGTTGCCGTTCCGGTGCCTGCAAACTGCATGTCACCCAAAGCGTTCCCGCCAGCCCAGCATCCAGCATTGGAATCAGCGCATCCACGCGAGACAGTTACCGAATAATCTTCAGCCTCGCTCGGCGGCAGCACGTCCACCAATTCGCCGTTGCTGGAATCAAAGAGAATCGTTGTGCCAGGTTCGCCGACAATCATGTCCCCGCCCGACGGAGTGGTGGTAAGTTCATAGAACGACTCGTCAGTGGTTTCTTGAGCAGATGCCACCGGGACTGCCGTCGACAGGAGCGCCAGCAGAGTCATTGGAACCACTGCCATCTTCAAATGCTTGGTACGTAACATTTTTGCCCCCCTTGATTAGGTATGCCAGACGTGCGTCTGACAAGGAAATTATAGCTCTTGGACCTTGGATTGAACAGACCAGTAATGCAAAGGGTTGGTGTTTGAAGACGCCGGCCCCGCATCCGAAGACGCGGGGCCACGGCCCAATCAAAGGGGATGGCGGGTAACCCATCCCGCCGGCATCGGCCATCCCCGAAAAGTCATGCATGCCCGCCTGATCGTAAGGGGGAAGTTAGCAGCGCCTCCGCCGGCGTTTCCATCTTAGCCGATACGATTGGCGTCGTCGATGGACGTCTTGTAGCAGGGACGAAAACCGACCGCCCGGCATCCGCCGGGCGACGCTGCCGCGCCAGTCGCGGCGCGGCCCGAACGAAAGGCGCAGCACATGCGCATGGGTAACAAGGGGCCGCACGGCCGGCCCTGGATATGGCTGATGGCGGTCATCGTCATCTGCCTCGCTCCCGTGATGGATCCCATCGCGGCCGACATCACCGTGACGGCCCTGGCCGTCTGGGCGATGGCATCCAGCCGCCGTTGACGGCGCAACCTGCCGCGGGTCGGAGCCCGCGGCAGGCCCCTTGTTCAGAAAAGAGTCGGCTCGATACCAGGCTCCATCCGATCATCGGGCATGGCCTGTGAATCATGGCTGCGTCTGGCCACCTCGAATGGTGTCAGACCATCGTGGGCCGCCTTATACGCATCCAGTTCAGCCCTGGCTCGTTCCGCCGCAAGTTCACCGCGCTCGATCTTGATTTGCTGATGGCGGTCATCGCCGTCTGTCTCGCACCGGCGGTGCATCCCATCGCCGCGGACATCATCCTCACGGCCCTGGCCGTCTGGGCGATGAGAAACAGCCGCTAAACGGCACCCGGCCCGTCCGAGCGCAAGCCCGGACGGGCTTTCACATACCATCACGCAGCACTCGGCCAGTCGGAGACATACCCCTCGGCACCGGCGAATCCATGACCGCCGTGCGCGTCGAGGAACGCCTGAGTATCAGGGTCGAGCGCCGGTCCCTCGCCCGGCACCGACAGATCGGGCACGGGCGTCTTCGACACGTCCCTGAGCGACTTCCTCGCCTCATCGGTCACCACGGAGCCGGACAGCTCCACGCGCGGAGCGGGAGCGCCGCCGGGTACCTTCTCCGGGTCAAATTCAAATTCGAACCCGACAAGGGAAGCGCGGCCACGTCCCGGCTTCTTCTTCAGGTACTTGCGATGCACCTTCAGATTCAGCAGAGGTCCCAACTCCTCCTCAATCGGCTTAAGAACATACTTGTTGATTTCGCTCGGCCGATACGATTTGGGTACGTCGAGCAGTCGGCGGAAGTCCTCAAGGCTGACCTTCCACACACCGGTTTGTCGGTACTGCTTGAGCCTCCTGTAGCACTCCTTGGCGTAGCTGGAGCGCAGGGCCGTGAACTCGGCCAGCTCGAAGCGGGTGAACTGCGAGGTGAGGTCGTTAAGCAGGAACGAGAAGCGCGAGTTCACCGATACGGTGAGTGTGCGTTTGGTCGGGCTGGTGACGAAGCCTGCGAACAGGGCGAACTGGATGATGTCGTGCTCTTCGTTCTGGAACTCGAAGTTGAGCGCGAGCAGGCGACGGTTCACATTGGCAATCTGCTTGGCGAACTCATCGTTGGTCATGTTCCTCTGAAGTCCGGCCAGCCGCTTCAATTCTTCGAACGTGAACGCCACCTCGTCCGTGCCCTTGTCCCGCACGCGAGACGCGATGGCCATCAGCAAATCAAGATCGAGCGCGGTGAACTTGCGCAGCGCCTGATTGTTGAACTGGTTCGAGTACTTCACGATCTCATCGGACATGACTGCATTCTACCATAAAAACGAGATTTTTATATTTTCTACCCTTTATTCTCCCAAAACCTCGTTTTTATTCCTCAAAAGCGTCCTTTATTCTCCCAAAACCTCCCCTAAATAATTCCCAAAATCTCCCCTTTAATCTCCCATTTTCTCCCCTTTAATAGTGCGTTTCCCCTACTGCCGTAAGGCCTGCGGGGAGTCTAAAAGAGTACAAAAGATTCTATAAAAAGGGGCTCCGCCCCGATGAAGAGAAGAAACCGACTCAGTTCCAAGGCTGCTGCTGCCATTGCTGTGGCTGTTGGAATCCGGGCTGGTAGCCATAGCCCGGCTGCTCCTGTATCTGAGGCTCTTGGGGCAGGTCACGAACCTGTTCCCGCAGCTCGAACGGGCCGAGAAGGCCGCAAGCGAGCGGATAAGCCCCGAACAGGTGAAAGACCTCGCACTACGCATGGCCGAAAAGCGAGAACGGGCCGAGGAACAGGCACGAGACGCACAGCAATCCAGGCAGTCCGGCGACGAGCCACTGGATCTCAGCGAACCTGAGGACTGGGGGGAATCCAGCCCGTTTGAAGCCCGCAGCACCCCCAAGACCAAGGCCGACCTGCTCGGGGAACTCAAACAACGCGCGGAAAGGCGTGTCAGCGACCGGAACCAGGAGGCCGAACAACTCGACCCGTGGAGCGTGAAACCGCCCCAGAGGCACGGCCACAGCCGCTAGAACAGCGTCCCCGTGTTCCTGGCGTGCCGCTCGCGGTTGCGCGCGTCATACCGGCAGTACCGGCATTCGCCCGCATCCACCGTGCCGTCGAAATGGTCACGCGCCGCCGTCACGTCGAACAGCCCCGTGGTCGTGAACACCTCGCCGTAACCTGCGACGCTCGTCCAATGGCCCGCTTCCTCCGCCTTCCTCGCATCCACGGGTTTAGCGTCGATCACCGGAGGAGTTTCACGGGCGAACGTGAACACGAACCCCGACAGCCTGCGTTTCACGTACTGACGCTCAATCTTCAAGCCGAGGAGCGGGCCACACTCCTCGATGATCGGCTTCAACACGACCCTGTTCAGGTTGGCGGTAGATTTTGCCGAATCGGTCACGTTGAGTAGTCGGCAGAACTCGTCGCGGCTGACCTTCCAAATTCCCGAGCTGCGGTACTGCTTGGCCCTGCGATAGAACTCCTTGGCGTACTTGCTCTTGAGGTCGGCGAACTCGGCCAGCTCGAAGCGCGTGAACTGGCTGGTCAGATCGTTGAGCAGGAACGCGAAACGCTCGTTCACACTCACTTCGAGCGTCTGGTTCGCCGGGTCTGTCTCGAAGACCGTGAACAGCGCGAACTGGATGATCTTGCCCGAGTCCTCGAACATGTAGTTCAGCGCCAGCAGCCTGGCGTTCGTCTGCACGATCTTGTCGGCCAGCTGCTTGTTGGTCAGGTTCTTCCTCAGCCGCATGAGGCCGCGCAGCTCCTCGAACGAGAACTCCACCGTGGCCGTGCCCTTCTCCCTCACCCTTGAGGCGATCGCCATGAGCACGTCCAGGTGCACCGCGTCGAACTTCTTCAAAGCGACGTTGTTGAACTGGTTGCTGAACTTCACAATCTCATTGGACATGACTTCATACTAGTACAAGAATTATATATTTACTAGGTTCGCTCCCCTTTTGTACTAGGTTCGCTCCCCTTTTGTACTAGGTTCGCTCCCCTTTTGTACTAGGTTCGCTCCCCTTTTGTACTAATTAGCACCCTCTGAGCCCAGTGTTTCCAAGGGCTGCGAGACCCCTAAAAGAATGTAAAAAGATTATAAAAGATTATAAAAGGGCGCAAAGCGCCTCTTTTGAGCATCAAATCAGAGCACCGGAAGGCGTCTGCGGGGACCTGCGTTCGGGGTTGACCGGCTCGTATGAGGGCGGCTGGTATCCGCCGGCGGGTTCGTCCTCCCATGGGTCGCTGATCTCGCCGTCCCTTCTGGCCCATTCCTCGCTCAGCGCGTCATAGACCAGGTCGTGCAGGTTCTCATGCATGCCCTGGCTGGTCTTGATGCAGTGCTCCAGGGCCTTGGTGACGGTGGCCTTGAGGTCGGCGCGGCTCCCATAGTTGACCATCACGTCGGTGGCACACAGGTCCTCCACCACCGCGCCGAGCTGCACGAGACGGGCGATATGCTCCTTGGCAGCCTCGTCGCCGGCCTCGAAGCCCGCAGCCGACTCCGCCATCGCGCCGACCTCGATCAGGCGCTTGGTGCGGGCCTTGCGTTCGCGTTCCCTGCGCCGGGCCTTGAGGTCATCCTCGCGGGCCTTGAGCTGGGCCTGCCTCTCTTGCAGGGATTTGATCTGCTCATCCAGGCTCTTCACCATCGAAACGGCTCCTTACATGTTCTGTATCATCCGTATGGTGATATGATTCTACCAGCAGGAGAATCCCTAATCTTTGATTAGGGCGCACTTACATGCAACCGGAGGTTGCATTTTCCGTAAGCGCGCCCTCCGGGGGCCACGGGCCTTGCCCTTTGGATTCCCACCCTTCCGGGGGAGCCTCCCGGCAGGCCCAGCGGGTGCTCGCCGCACCCCTGGGAACCCCTTGCCGCAGGGCCGCCGCCCCGCACCCCGCCGCCCTGGCCGATCACGAAAGGAGCCGAAGCCGATGGCGATCTACCATCTGTCCGTCTCCAACGTGAGCCGCGCGAGCGGTTCCAGGGCCACGGCCACGCTCTCGTACATCACCGGCAAGCGGGTGCATGACGAGCGGCGCGGCGAGACCTACGACTACGGGCGCAAGGAGCGCGTGCTGCGCGTCGGCACCCTGCTGCCGGAGGGCGCGCCGGCCGAGTTCGCCGACCCCGCCGTGCTGTTCAACGCGGTCGAGCTGCACGAGACCGGACGGACGGCGAGGCCGGCCAAGAAGATCGTGGTGGCCCTGCCGCGCGAGTTCACCCCCAGGCAGCGCGTGCAGGCGCTGGAGGAGTACATCCGCGAGAACCTGAACGCGGACGGCTACGCGGCCACCTACGCCATCCACGAGGACAGGGAGGGCAACAATCCGCACGCGCACATCCTCGTCGCCAACCGGCAGATCGACCCGGCCACGGGCGGCTGGGCCAGACTCAAGCAGCGCATGGAGTACGTGCTGGACGAGCGGGGAGAGCGGGTGCCGCTGATCGACCCCGAGACCGGCAGGCAGAAGACCGACAAGCGGGGCCGCAGGCAGTGGAAGCGCACGAGCGTGTCCCTGAACCCGCTCGACCGGAAGGCCAAGCTCAAGGCCCTGCGCGAATCCTGGGCGAAGACCTGTAACGCGCGGCTGGACGAGACCGCGAGAATCGACCACAGGAGCCTCGAGGACCAGGGCAGCGACCTCGAACCCACCATCCACGAGGGCTACGCGGCCAGGGCCATCGAACGGGCCGGGGGCGTCAGCGAGAGGTGCGAGGCCAACCGTGAGATCAGGCGCAGCAACGGCCTGCTGACCGCCATCCACACCGAACTCGGCCGGATATTCGACCGCCTGGGCGAGCTGTTCGCCGCCAAGATCAGGCAGCTGCGCCAACGCCAGGCGAGGCCGGAACCGGCCAGGGAGCCGAACTGGCGCTACTTCGAGGGCGACGCGCGCCGCCAGCTCGAAGCCGACAGGGCCGACCACACGGCAGCGATCCGTGGAAAACTCATGGGAGCCAAGGCCGACGTGAGGAACCGCGAGGAGTGGTGGAGGAGCCACGGCACCGAGGAGTTTGAGGCCGCCAAGCAGATCATCGACGTGGCGCGAGCCGCCTCGCGCGAGGCCAGGGACGCGAACGTCTTCAAGCGCGGCAGGCTGCTGCGGAACGCCGAACAGGTGGCCGGGGAGCAGTCCGAGAAGCTGCGCGGGGCGGTGCCATGGCTCGAAGACACCGACATCCCGAGCGACTGGGACCAGGCCAACAGGTTCCGCATGAGGGCCACCAAGGCCATCCACGACCACGACATGCAGCCGAGGACCGGCCTCGTGGACGAACTGGAGAGGCGGCTCGAACAGGCCGAGCGGGCCGAGGGCGAGAAGCCAAGCCCCGAACAGGTGAAGGCCCTCGCACTGCGCATGGCCGAACAGCGTGAACGGGCGGCGGAGGACCCGACGCAGGACATGAACCGACCCGAGCCGTCCGGTGACGAGCCGTTGGACCTGAGCGAGCCCGAGGACCTGGGGGAGAGCGGCCCGTTCGAGGAGCGAAGCGCCCCCAGGACCAAGGCCGACCTGCTCAGGGAGATCAGGCAGCGCGCAGACAGGCGCACAGGCCAGCAGGAGGCCGAACAGCGGCAGATCGACCCATGGCAGGCGCAACCGCCCCAGAGGCGCGGACACGGCCGCTAGAACAGCCTTCCGGCGTTCCGCGCATGATGTTCGCGGTTGCGCGCGTCAAACGCGCAGAAACGGCATTCCCCGGCCTCCACGGTGCCGTCGAAGTGGTCACGCGCGGCCGTCACGTCGAACAGCCCCGTGGTCGTGAACACCTCGCCGTACCCGGCGACGCTCGTCCAATGGCCCGCATCCTCCGCCTTCCTCGCCTCCACGGGCCTGGCGTCGATCACCGGAGGGGTCTCGCGGGCGAACGTGAACACGAACCCCGACAGCCTGCGTTTCACGTACTGGCGCTCGATCTTCAGTCCAAGGAGTGGCCCACACTCCTCGATAATCGGCTTGAGGACTCGTTTGTTGAGATCTCTCACTTGCTCGGCTGTGGATTTGGGAACGCTGAGCAGTCGGCAGAACTCGTCGCGGCTGATCTTCCAGATTCCGGAGCTGCGGTATTGTTTGGCCCTGCGGTAGAACTCCTTGGCGTACTTGCTTTTGAGGTCGGCGAACTCGGCCAGCTCGAAGCGCGTGAACTGGCTGGTCAGGTCGTTGAGCAGGAACGCGAACTCCTCGTTGACCCCAACCGCGAGGGTCGCCTCCTGCGGGTCGGTAACGAACTTCGTGAACAGCGCGAACTGGATGATCTTGCCCGAATCCTCGAACATGTAGTTCAACGCCAGCAGCCGCGCGTTCGTCTGCACGATCTTGTCGGCCAGCTGCCTGTTGGTCAGGTTCTTCCTCAGCCGCATGAGGCCGCGCAGCTCCTCGAACGAGAA
>ENA-ORTH01002821-ORTH01002821.1-human-gut-metagenome-genome-assembly--contig:-NODE-2821-length-12904-cov-2.585571_pt1 | contig 12904 bp, 8 predicted proteins | sample MGYA00241914_ERZ509192 | MGnify/ENA primary metagenome ERZ509192 (study PRJEB26280, sample SAMEA2338826) | human gut metagenome | biome: human gut; feature: human-associated habitat; material: faeces... | reverse complement strand
ACCCCCATTGATAATCTGATAGGGTTTCTTCCCACTGATCGACTGTCCGTCAAAAAGGATATTCCCTTCAGAAACAGGATACACGCCTGTGATCAGGTTGAAAATCGTTGTTTTACCGGCGCCGTTTGGCCCGATGACACCGAATATTTCCCCTTTCTCCACATGGAAGGACATATTCGATACCGCCGTAAGACCGCCGAAACGCTTCACCACATTCTGCATTTCAAGAAGCATCACTTTTCTCCTCCTTCCACGGGAACGGCTTTCTTTTTGCTGAAAAGCGAACCGATCCACTTCACCGCGTCATAAGAAAGAATACCGTCCGGACGGAAAGCCATGAGTGCCACAAGCATCACGCCGTAGATGATATCCCTGTATTCCGCCAGGGAACGGAGCGATTCGGGAACGATAGTAAGCACTGCCGCGCCGAGGACAGGCCCCCACATGACATTGCTGCCGCCGAAAACTGTGTAGAGAAGCATATCCACCACACGGTGCCACGAGAAATCCGTCGGACTGATAAAGAATGTGACATGAGCGTACAAAGCGCCCGCTACTCCCGCAAAAAACGCGCTGAAGAGAAATCCCATCATTTTGTAATACACTACATTGATTCCCGACAGAGAAGCAGCGTACTCATCGGCCTTCACGGCTGCCATGGCGCGGCCGATGCGGGAATGTTCCAGCCGGTACCAGAAGGAAATAATCAGAACCGTCAAAACCAGCAGCACCAGACACACAAGAAGCTGTCCGCCCGTCTGTGAATCTATTTCCAAAGCATCCAGGAGCCCCCAGTCGCTTGCATAATCGGAAAGTACACTTCCCATGGATGGAATCCCCGAATAGCCAAGTGCGCCGTGAGTAATTTCCAGATTCAAGGCGATGACTCGGACCACTTCACCGAACCCCAGCGTGGCAATCGCCAGATACAGCCCCCGGAGACGGATCGTCGGCAGTCCGATAACCAGAGCCACAAGAACCGCCATGACACCGCCAAGGAAAATCCCTACGGGCATAGGTACGTGGTACTGCGCTGTCAGAATGGCGGACGTATACGCACCGAAACTCATCAGCCCGGCATTCCCCAAAGAAAGGATGCCCGTGCAGAGCGTCATGTAAATCGTCATGGCAAGAATAATATTGATGCAGACAAAGGTGAGAACCTGCAGAAAATATCCATTCAGCAAATCTTCCATTATGGTCTTCCTCCTTTCCCCGCTTTCGCAAAAAGTCCTTCCGGACGAATGAACAGAATCAAAATGATAAGGCCGAAGGCCACCGCGTCACGATAAGAAGAAGTACCGTAAGCCACGCTGAATACTTCGGCAATGCCGAGAATGAAACCGCCTGCCATGGCTCCTTCCACATTGCCGAGACCGCCCATGATGAGCACCGCCAGCCCTTTCAGCCCCATTGACGTCCCCATCGTCGGTTCGATCGCGTTGAAAGAAAGTCCGATCTGTACGCCTGCCGCTGCACCGAGGGCAGAAGCCAGCATCACCGTCAACGTAATGATACGGCTCGTATTGATTCCAAGAAGGCCGTCTCCGCATTTTCCGAAGTCGCCCGGATCGCCTTGCCCACCTTCGTCCGGTTCAGCATGACTGTGAGAAGAACCATGAGTACCACTGCCGTCCCCAAGCTGATAATCTGGATACCGGAAATTTTAAAGACTCCCATATCCATCAGTTCATTGCCGAACGCAGACGGAAACGAACGGGTCTGCGGCCCCCAGACCATAAGCGCCACACTTTCAAGAAATGTGGATACGCCGATCGTACTGATAAGCGGCGCCAGATGCGTCGCCTTATGCTTACGAAGCGGACGGAGCGCCAGCAGCTCCAGCGCGTACCCCAGAACCGCGCCCCCGATCATGGCGCCGGCCAATGCAGGGAAAATATTCATTCCCGCTTCCGTTACCAGAAGCAGGCCGATATAAGCGCCTATCATGAAAATTCCGCCATGCGCCATATTCACGATATTCAATACCCCGAAGACCAGAGTATATCCGATAGCAATAACCGCATAAGCGCTTCCCAGCGTCAGACCGTTGACAAGCTGTTGAAAAAACACGATAACTTTCCCCCTTCTTGAGAAATATTTCTTTGCCCAAACCTCAGACAAAACTTTGCAAAAACCATAAAAGGACTAAAAACCGCCCCTGCCGCACGGCAGGACACCGATGCAGCAGGGGCGGAAATCTCCGCGGTACCACCCTGTATTTATCACTCTAAGGAAAAAGAGGCAGAACTTCCCGATAACAGAAAAGCCCCCACCTTCATTGCTGAAGATAGTGGCGAACAATCGCGGTACCACCCTACATTATACTCTTAATCCTTCATCCGTAACGTGGATAAACGCCATTTTTTACTTATTTCAAAAACGGAGCTCTCAGGTGATAAAAAATAACGGAATGTACCGGCTTGCACCCTCCGCCGGCTCTCTATACCATGGACCGCCATCTTCCCTGTCCCGATCATTGCCTGTATCCCCTTAACGCGGGTAACGCCGATGATTACTTCATTCATCCTCGGAACTCCCGGGCGAGCAGGCATCTGCTTTCGTATCGGTTCCCACCGCTTCCGACTCTCTATGACGAACCTGTCAGATACGTTTCCCGTTCACAGTCCTTGGTTTTTGTTTGTGATGTCAATTATATGCTGAAATATTTCCACTGTCAAGGGAAATATTAAAACATCTTTTACTGATTGAATGTTAAGCACAGAACTTTCTATTTCATCATTTTGCATCACAAAACAGTATGCCTCCAAAATAGCTCTTAACCGTTATCGCTTTCCTTTTCCTTGCGGATGACATCATGGGCGCCGCCCTCCACGATGGAAGTCGCGGAAACCAGCGTAAGCTTCGCTTTCTTCTGGAGTTCGGAAATCGTGAGCGCGCCGCAGTTGCACATCGTAGCCCTCACCTTGCTGCAGGTCTTAGCCACATTCTCCTTGAGCGATCCTGCGTAAGGAACATAAGAATCCACGCCTTCCTCAAACTGGAGTTTTTTATCCCCGCCCAAATCATATCTGGCCCAGTTACGCGCGCGGTTTGAGCCTTCCCCCCAGTACTCCTTCACCACAGTGCCGCCCACTGTACGCTTCTGCGTAGGAGACTCGTCGAAACGGGCGAAATAACGGCCCAGCATAACAAAATCGGCTCCCATCGCCAGCGCCAGCGTGATGTGATGATCATAGACGATGCCGCCGTCAGAGCAGACCGGCACATACACGCCCGTCCGTTCATAGTATTCATCCCTTGCCTGGCAGACTTCAATCAAAGATGTCGCCTGCCCGCGGCCAATCCCCTTTGTTTCACGGGTAATACAGATGGAACCGCCGCCGATGCCGATCTTCACAAAGTCGGCGCCCGCGTCGGCGAGGAAGCGGAAGCCCTCGGCGTCAACCACGTTGCCCGCGCCGATCTTCACGTCGTTGCCGTAGTGCTCGCGCACCCATTCGATGGTCATCTTCTGCCAGTCGGAATAGCCCTCGGAGCTATCGATGCACAGCACGTCGGCGCCGGCCTCGACAAGCGCCGGCACACGCTCGGCGTAGTCGCGGGAGTTGATGCCCGCGCCCACCATGTAGCGCTTGTGGGCGTCCAAAAGCTCGTCGGGATTGGACTTGTGGGAGTCGTAGTCCTTGCGGAACACGAGCGCCACCAGATGGTCGTCCGCATCCACAATGGGCAGCGAGTTCAGCTTGTGATCCCAGATGATGTCGTTGGCGGCCTTCAGAGAGGTGCCATCCGGAGCCACCACGAGCTTCTCGCGCGGCGTCATGAAGTCGGCCACCTTCTCGTCCATGGACATGCGGGAGAGGCGGTAGTCGCGCTCGGTCACGATGCCGAGCAGCTTGCCGTGGGCGCTTCCGTCGTCGGTGACGGGCATGGTGGAGTGGCCGTACTGCTCCTTCAGAGCCACTACCTGCTCGAGCGTCATGTCGGGGGAAAGGTTTGCGTCGGAGGTGACGAAGCCGGCCTTGTAGTCCTTCACGCGGGCCACCATGGCGGCCTCGTCCTCGATGGATTGGTTGCCGTAGATGAACGACAGACCGCCCTCGGTGGCGAGCGCCACGGCCATCTTGTCGTCGGACACGGCGGCCATGATGGCGGAAACCATCGGCACGGAAAGCGAGAGCGGGCACTCCTCCTCGCCCTTGCGGTACTTCACCAGCGGGGTCTTCAGGCTGACGCGCGCCGGAATGCAATCGGCCGGCGTATGGCCCGGAACCAGCAGGTACTCGTTGAATGTGCGGGACGGTTCATCGAAATAGTAGGCCACGGCTGCGCTCCTTCTTCCACTCGGTGCCCTAACGGGGACGGGCGGCCGTCGGTGCCACGACGACCAAGTGTTTCAACCCACGCTCCCCGCAATGAGTAATTGACTCATTATAGGCCGAGACGGGACCTGGTGCCAGACCCGCCGCAGACCCGCCCCATTTTTTCGGCAGCGGTCGAAGGCGCGGCGGCCAGACTACGCCTCATGGGCGCCGGCCGTTTCCTCCACAAGCTGGATGAGTTCCTCGCGGGAGTTGATGCCGAGCTTGCGGTACATGTTGCGCAGATGGGTGCGCACGGTGTGCTCGGAGATGCAGAGAAGGTCGGCCACATAGGCGGGGCGATGGCCGCGGGCGATGTAGGGCAGGATCTCGCGCTCGCGGGCCGACAGATTGCGCTTGTCGGCAAGTGCGGCGCACACCCCATCGTAGTCGAGCGGTTGAGCCGAATCGCGGGAGGCTCTCTCCCTGAGGTCTTCAGCGCCATCCGTTTCTCGGAACATCCGATAGTAGTCTGCAAGCGGGGAGATGAGTATATACACGAAATAGGCCATGGCGCAGACCAGGAGCACCGCCCCCATCGTATCATCTTGGGGAACCAGCTGGGCGAGATTGGAACCTACGAGCACTGCCACACTCGTCATGGCGCACAGAGCCGCCCCCACGACCACCGGGGAGAACTCGCCGGCCCGCGCAACGGCGGCGAGCGACGCCAAGGCCAGAAGCGCCACAGTCGCCATGACGCTGTGAGAAACGAGGAACCCCAAGCTGAAGGACATGGTGCCGACGGGAAAGCTGCTCAGCACGATGAAGATCGCCGCTGCTACCGGCAGTAGCACCCGGTAGATTGTCGCCAGGGAGAAGCCGGGCCAGAACCGGGCTAGCACGACGGCCAGTACCGCCGCCACAATCACCGAGGAGGCTCCGATGTGCTCGTAGCCCATGAACACAAATCCACGGGCGCTCATGACGAAGAGGAACAGGCACAGCCCCAGACAGGGGTTGAAGACCATAGTGCGCATCGAGTCCCACAGATGCTCCACCGGGGCATCCTGTTCCACCGCATTATCCCCAACTACCGACTCTTCCGATTCGACAGAGCTGCGAAGCGAGTCGATCGCAGGCGCTACCGCACCTGCCAGGGCGAAGGCCATGAAAGCGCTGAGCGGCTGGGGCAGAACGTCCATCTCGAAGCCGAGCCCTGCCAAAGCCGCTGCCCCACAGGCGATGCCGAGGCCCACCAACGAGCGCCTCAGGCCGAAGCGCGCCAGCAGGCGACACCAACCCACCACGACAACGGCGAGACCCGCACCGATGGCAGCCCCCATCACTGCCGCGCCGAAAGCGCTGACAGGCACGTCGGCCCCTTGAATCACCGCATACAGGCAGAGGCCCATTCCATAGACCAGGGCTCCGGCCACAGCGAGCGGCTTGGGAACGCGCGCCGTCCCGCGGGCCATGGATCCGAGCCCCAACGCCAAGGACGCCATGAACCCTGCGACGCATAGGCCGTCCACGACGGCGACCTCAAGGACACGGTCAAACGATATTTGCGCGAACAGGCATGAGTCCCACAGCCCCAAGGGGCATGATAGGAAAAAGGACCCGAACGATAGGAACTGAGCCGCGGTGCGGGCGGCCTCGCTTTGACGGATCATGAAGTCCCTCCTCTTCATCGGCGTCGTCCCAGCACCCACACTCTACCCGATTACTCCAAAACGCCAAGGCCTCTACCAGGAAATACCCCGTTTTCGTTAGAGCTTTACCTGATTTCGAGTATGGGCGGCGAGCGTCTGTTCCCCGAAGATGAAAAGCACAAGAGGCGCCCGAACCATCGACACCTCGACCGTCTCACACCCAAGGAGGGAATCACATGGAAAACACCCAGGGCTTCACGCGCCGCAACTTCCTGAAGGGGGCCGGCCTCGGCGCGGCCGGTCTCGCCGCCGTCGGCCTCGCCGGCTGCTCCCCGTCGCAGAGCGCGGGCTCGTCCGCATCCGGCACCGCATCGTCGGGTACCGCTTCCAGCACCGCCGCCACGAGCTGGCGCACGGCCCCCGAGCCCATCGCCGAGGGCGACATCGCCGAGACCGCCGAGTGCGACGTACTCGTCATCGGGCTGAGCTTCTCCGGCTGCTCCGCCTTCCGCGCCGCCGCCGAGAGCGGGGCGAAGGTCATCGCCATGGAGGCCCATCCCGAGGACAACCACCCTTGCATGGGCATGGGGCACTTCGGCCACATCAACTCCGAATTCCTCAAAGAGCGCGGCGTTGACGGCGTGGATCCCATCGAATTTCTGAACAACTGGCAGCTGCGCGCCGCCAACCGCTCTAACGTCTCGCTGGCCCGCAAGTTCACCACCACCTGCGGCGAGGCCTTCGATTGGTACATCGATTGCCTGACCGACGAGGAGCGCGACGCCCTGGAGATCCAGTTCTACCCCACCGATGAGGCCTACACCACCTTCAAGAACGGCCTGGGCACCTACATCGGCACAGCCTCCACGATGCCCGTGCAGGAGAAGATCCTCGCCAACTTGCTGCAGGTGGGCCTTGATGCCGGCGCCCAAATCTACTGGGGCTGCCCGGCGCGCCAGTTTCTCACCGCCGACGACGGCCGCGTCACCGGCGCCGTCGGTCAGAAGGAGGACGGCAGCTACGTGCAGGTGAACGCCGCCAAGGGCGTCATCGTCTGCGCCGGCGACTACTCCGCCAACCCCGAGATGGCCAAGGAGTTGCTCTCCCAGATCACCAACATGATCGGCGAGGATGGCCAGATCGTCACCTCGGGCTATGAGGGCGACGGCCTGAAGCTGTGCTACTGGGCCGGCGGCCAGCTCGACCCCTACCAGTCCTCCATGGGCGGCGACTACTACTACCCCTGCGACAGCCCCGCAGACCCGCTCGGCTCCGCCGCGTCGCTGTGGATCAACGCCGACGGCAAGCGCTACTGCAACGAAGGCTTTGGGTTCATGGAATGGGCGGCCTACGCCGGCGCCCTGCAGCCTGCGGGCAAGATCGCCAACGTCTTCGACAGCAACTACGAGGCGCTGATCAAGGCCCAGCCCGCCTGCCACATGGGCATCGACTACCCCAACGGCGGCATGGACGGCCTGCCCGCCATCCTGGAGGCTGCCGTCGCGGGCGGCCCGGAAGGCTCCGGCCCCGATTCCAACCCCGTCGTGTACGCCGCCAACGACTACGAGACCCTGGGCGGATATTTGGGCTACGAGGGCGAGGCCCTGGACAACTTCGTGGCGTCCATCGAGCGCTACAACGAGCTGTGCGCCACCGGCCTCGACGAGGACTTCGGTAAGGAGAAGTCGCTCATGTTCGCGGTGAACCAGCCGCCCTACTACGCCTATGCCGGCGAGAAGACCTTGGGCGGCATGCTCTGCAACACTTCGGGCGTGGCCATCGACGAGAACGGCCAGGTGCTCGCTCGCGAGACCTTCCGCCCCATCCCGGGCCTGTTCGCCGCTGGCAACACAGCGGGCAGCCGCTTCGGCATTCAGTACACCACGGCCCTGTGCGGCGTATCCATCGCCTTCGCCGTCACCCAGGGCAAGTTCACCGGCGAGTACGTGGCCTCCCTCGCCTAGCCATCCCGCTTACTCCTGCCCGGCGATAACCTCCCTCCCACTTATCGCCGGGCGCCTTCACCCCCAAGGGCCCGCAGCTTCCGCCGCGGGCCCTTGCTGTTAGAGGCAGATATGCCGCAGAGGGTGAACGGAAAAGGCAGATACGCCCTGTCTTACAACTTCCAATCGGCGGCTTGGCCTTGGAGGGAGGCCATGCGGGCGAACAGGCCGCCGGCCGCGAGCAGTTCGGCGGGAGTGCCGTCTTCGGCGACGCGGCCCTCGGCGAGGACCACCACGTGGTCGGCGCCCATGACCGTGCGCATGCGGTGGGCGATGACGAGCACCGTCTTGCCCACGAGCAACCGGGAGAGCGCCTGCTGCACCGCCGACTCGTTCTCCACGTCCAGCGAGGCCGTGGCCTCGTCCAGAAGCACGATGGGGGCGTCTTTCAGAATGGCCCGGGCGATGGAGATGCGTTGGCGCTCGCCGCCGGAGAGCAGAGCGCCGTTCTCGCCGATGGGCGTGGCGTAGCCCTGGGGCATCTTCTGCACGAACTCGTCGCAGTTGGCCGCCCGGGCCGCCGCCAGCACCTCCTCGTCGGTGGCGTCGCGCCGCCCGAGGCGGATGTTCTCCATCACGGTGCCGTTGAACAGCACCACGTCTTGGAACACCTCGGTGTAATCGGTGAGCAGCGTCTCCGGGTCGATGCCGGAGACGTCCACGCCGCCCACGGTGACCGCGCCCTCGCCCACATCCCAGAAGCGCGCCGCCAGCTTGGCCGCCGTGGACTTGCCGGAACCGGACGGCCCCACCAGGGCAGTGACCTCCCCTTCCCGGGCCGTGAAGCTCACGGAGCTGAGCACGGGACCCCCGTCGTCGTAGGCGAAGGTCACGTCGTCGAACACGATGTCGTGACCCTGGGGGTTGAAGGTAAGCTCCCCCGTCTGCGCCGGCTCGCCCTCGATGGCCTTCATGCGGGCGAGCGACTGGGTCATGTCGATGAGCTCGGCCACCGACTGCAGAATGAGGCCGATGGGGTCGTACAGACGCGTGACCACCAGCATGAAGCAGAAGAACACGAGCAGGCTGCACTGGCCGGCGGCCACGAGCGCCGTGCCGACGAGGATGGTGGTCACGATGCCCAGGCGCAGCAGCGTCTGGGTGCAGACGACCGCCGTGCCCGTCACCAGCTCTGAGGCCAGCTTCGCCCGCTCGAAGGCGTCCACGTCATCGTTCAGGCGGCCCAAGAAGTCGTCGGCGCGGTTCAAGGCGCGCACCTCGCGGTTCGATTCCAAGTACTCCTGGATGTCGTCGGCAAGCGCCAGGGCGGCGGCGTTCTTGCCCCGGGTCTTCGCCGTTTGGGCGCGGCTCGTCGCCAGCAGGATCAGCAGAGCCACGGGCACCGGCCACAGCGACGCGCAGGCGAGCCGCCAGTCGAAGACGAGCAGCATGACGGCGACGATCACCGTGGAGATGCCCGTGCCGAAGGCCTGGGGCATGGTGTGGCTGAACAGGCGCTCCTGGTCGGCGGCGTCCTTCATGATCACCGTGGTGAGATCGGCCAGATCGCGCTTGCCGAAAAACGACAGCGGCAGCACACGCAGCCGCTCGGCCAGGCCGATACGCTTGCGGGCGCTCTCCTGGTACACCACGCTGTAGGTGGCGTGGTACTCCCAATACTGGGTGGCGAACACCGCCGCCAGCACCACCGCGATGAGCGCCAGGTAGGGCCAAAGGGTCGGCAGCGGCACCGCCCCGTCTTCCCAGTGGGCCAGAAACTCGCCGGTCACAAGGTAGAACACCCCGACGGGGAACATGAGCACGAGGTTGGCCAAGGCGCAGACGAGCGCGCCTTTCCGCAGCGAGCGGGCGCCTTCCTCGGTCAGGGCCAGACGATCACGCAGCATGGGCGCTCCCTCCCGCGATCTTCCATTGGGCGGCCTGGCAGTAGTTCTTCCACAGGCGCGCGTAGGTGCCGCCGCGGGCCAGCAGCTCGTCGTGGGTGCCGCGCTCCACGATGGCGCCGTCGTCCACCACGGCGATGAGGTCGGCGTCCACCACCGTGGACAGCCGGTGCGCGATCATGAGCACCGTCTTGCCGGCGGCCAGGCGCCCCAGGGCCTGCTGGATGAGGGCCTCGTTCTCGGGGTCGGCGAAGGCCGTGGCCTCGTCGAGCACCACCACGGGCGCGTCCTTCAAAATGGCGCGGGCGAGCGCGATGCGCTGGCACTCCCCGCCCGACAGGTACACGCCGTCCGCGCCCACGCGGGTGGCAAGCCCCTCGGGGAACTTCGCGATGATGTCGTCGCACTGGGCCGCCCGGGCCGCCGCGGCCACGTCCTCGTCGCTGGCATCGGGGCGCCCCATGCGGATGTTGTCGGCCAAGGTGCCCTTGAACAGGCGATCGTTTTGGAACACGAAGGCCACAGTGTCCATGAGCTCGGCAGCGGGAATGCGCCGCACATCGGCGCCGCCCACCGCGACCACGCCCTCCTGCGGATCCCAAAAGCGCGGCACCAAGCTCGCCAGCGTGCTCTTGCCGCCGCCGGAGGGCCCGACGAGCGCCACCGTGGCGCCAGCCGGCACCGTGAGGCTCACGTCGCGCAGGGCCGGGCGCGCCGAGCCGGGGTAGGCGAAGGTCACGTTCTCAAGCGCCACCTCAGTGCCCGCCGGGTGCGCCGCGGCCCCTTCGGCGACCTCTTCCATGGGCGCCACGGCCAGAATCTCGTTCACCCGGCGCATGGAGTCCTCGGCCATCATGAGCGCCTCGGAGGAGTACATCACCTTGCTCATCACCGTGGTGGTGAAGGCCGAGAAGATGACGTAGAACAAAAAGTCGGTGAGGAAGCGGCCGAAGTCGCCCGCGCCCGCCGCCAGCAAAATGGCCGCCGGCACGAGCACCACGAAGGTGCCGTTGATGGCTGTGAGCTGCACCACCTGGGGCAGGCGGCAGAAGTTCACGTAGTTGGTGGCCATGTCGCGGTAGTCGACGATGGCCGCGTGGAAGGCCCGAAACGAGTGCACCGTCTGCTGGAACACCTTCACCACGGGAATGCCGCGCACGTACTCGGTGGCCGCCGTGGACATGCGGTTTAGGGCCTCCTGGTAGCGTTGCATGAAGTAGCGGCCGCCCTCGGGCACGTCGCGGCCCATCATCCACCACATGGCGAACAGCGACACCGCCACGGGGATGAGGCACACGAGTCCCATGACCCAGTCGAACAGGAACATGGCCACCAGATAGGCCACCGGTGCCGTAATGGAAGCGATGAAGTCGGGCATCTTGTGGGCGATGACGTCCTCGGTCTGCCCGGCGCAGCCGTCGATGATGCGGCGCAGACGGCCCGAGGCGTTCGCGTCGAAATAGCCGAGCGGCACCTTCGCCACATGGGCCAGGCACGCCTTGCGCATGTTGGCGGCCACGCGGAAGGCGGCCGTGTGGGTGAGCATGAGGCCGGCGAAGTAGCACAGCGCCCCTAGCACGGCCGCCCCGAAGGCGAGCCACGCCCACAGCGTGGCGTCGGTGGCCTCCTCGAAATGGGGCGCTACGGCCACGAAGTCGCGCAGCACGAACCACACGAGCACGAGCGGCACCACCGTAAGGATGCCGTTGACCGCCGCCAGCGCCGAGCCCGCGAAGGCGAGCCAGCGCCGCGACCCGGCGAATTGCAGCAGCTGCATCACGGCGTTGCCGCCCTGGGGCCGCTTATCCTGTTCCGTCGCCATCGCTTCCCCTTAGGCCGCGATCTTCGCGAAGTGCTTCTGGAAGATGCGCAGTCCCAGCCAGCTGCCGAGCGCGGCGCACAGCGCCGTCACGCAGCCGCAGATCGGGAAGGCAGGGCTGTACACCCAGTTCACGAGCCCCTGGCCGTACTCGGCCGTCATGCCCATGTCCACCACCATCTGCACATAGGACTCGCCGGCGAACAGGATGAGCGAGATCTGCCCGAACCACCAGCACAGCACGAGCACCGCCCAGCCCACGACCACCGTCCACTTCGCGCGGCGGCCGGCCATCATGACAAGCTCGCAGAGGGCCGCGCCGGCAAGGATGCCCACCGGGCCCGTCCAGGCCATGCCCATGACGAAGCCGAGCAGGGCCATGATGGCGCCGGCGATGAAGGCCGCCCCGCGCTTGGGCACCCGCGCCATGAGGTAGGTCCACACGATGCCGGCCGGGATGGAGCCGATGGCGTGGGTCCACCAGGCCATGTCGGTGCTGAAGCTGCACACCATGGCCACCGCCATCATGACGAAGAAGGTGACCACGCCGAACACGGCCAGAAGCACGATGTCCTTCGCCGTGAGGCGCCCCGAGGCTGCCAGGGGTGCTGCGCTCGTCGTCTTTGCCGTTGTCGTTGCCATAGATTCAATCCTTTCCTTTGGGGATGGGTTACCGTGAGGTTCAGAGAGCCGAAGGGCTCGGAATTTGAGGGGGGGTTCAGAGGCCGAAGCGGGCGCGCACGCGGGCGAGGCCGGCGTCGTCGAGGGGGTAGCGGGCCTGAATGCGGCCGCCTTCCACCTCGGCCGCCTCGTCGCAGACCGCGCAGAGGAACTCGTAGTCGTGGGTGACGAGGACCACGGCGACGCCGTCGGCGGCGGCCCGGCGCAAAACCGCGGCGACGCGCTCCATGTTGGCGCGGTCCAGGCCGCTCGTGGGCTCGTCGAGCACGAGCACCCGGGCACCCTGGGCGAGGCCGGCGGCCACGGCCAGGCGCTGGCGCTCGCCGCCGGAAAGGGCCAAGGGATGGCGCTCGGCGCAGGCGGCGAGGCCGAAAGCGGCCAGCATCGCGTCGGCGGCCTCGTCGCTTTCCCGATGCAGCTCGGCGCGGGCGCTGTCGGCGAACAGCTGGTAGCCCGGCTCCTGCATGACCAGATGCACGAGGCCCGGGCGCCGTCGGGCGGCCACGGGCGCCCCGTCCACGGCCACGGTGCCCGCGCGCTCGCGGGTAAGCCCCGCCAGGCAGCGCAAGAGCGTGGTCTTGCCGGCGCCGTTGCGGCCGACGATGCCGAGCACGCGCCCGGGCTCCAGGGAGAGGTC
>ENA-ORTH01002805-ORTH01002805.1-human-gut-metagenome-genome-assembly--contig:-NODE-2805-length-12977-cov-4.437161_pt1 | contig 12977 bp, 7 predicted proteins | sample MGYA00241914_ERZ509192 | MGnify/ENA primary metagenome ERZ509192 (study PRJEB26280, sample SAMEA2338826) | human gut metagenome | biome: human gut; feature: human-associated habitat; material: faeces... | reverse complement strand
CTTTCGCCCGCCGTTATCACGCGGTTTGGCCTGGGCTATGCGCCGGACAGCTTCCACGCCGTGCGCAACCACCTGCGGGGGCTTGGCTACACGCAGGAGGAGCTGCTGGCCTCCGGCCTTGTGAAGCGCAGCGAAAAGGGCAGCCTGTACGATGTGTTCCGCAACCGCGTGATGGTGCCTATTTTCGATTTGCGCGGCAACGTCATCGCCTTCGGCGGGCGCAACATGGGCCCGGAAAAGCCGAAGTATATTAACAGCCCCGAGACGGTGGTGTATAAAAAAAGCCGCACGCTGTTTGCGCTGAACGTGGCGAAGAAAAGCGGTGTGCGGCGCTATATCCTGTGCGAAGGGTATATGGACGTCATCAGCATGCACGCGGCGGGCTTCACCACGGCGGTGGCGGGCTGCGGCACGGCCCTGACGCCCGAGCAGGTGAAGCTTTTGAGCGAATATGCCGACGAAGTGGTGCTGTGCTACGATTCCGACGAGGCGGGCCAGAAGGCCACGGCGCGCGCCATCGAGCTGTTCGGCCAATCGCCGGTGAAGATATCGGTGCTGAACATTCCGGATGCGAAGGACCCGGACGAGTTCATCAAAAAGTACGGCCCGGAAAAGTTTGCCCAGCTTTTGAACGGCAGCGCGGGCGCCATTGAATACGAGCTGGAAAAGCGGCGCGCGAAATATGACCTTGCCAGGCCGGACGGCCGCGTGGGCTATTTGAAGGAGGCCATTGGCGTGCTGGCGGAAAACGCCGTGACGGCCACCGAGCGCGACGTGTACGCCGGGCGCCTTGCCGAGCAGACGGACGTGGACAAGGCGGCCATTCTGACGCAGCTTGCCGCCGCCGTGAAGGCGCAGGGCTACCGCCAGCGGGCAAGAAAGCAGAAAGAGCTTCTGGCCGAGGGCAACGCGGGCCGCGTGAGGGTGCCCTATTCGCAGGGTGGTGCAAAGGCGCTGGGCGTGGCCTTTGCACAGCAGCAGCTTTTGGCGGCGCTTTTGAAAAAGCCCGAATTCTGTGCGCGTGCCGCTGCGCGCTGTGCGCCCGGCCAGTTTCTGGACGAAGGGCTGGGCCAGGCGTACAGGCTGGTGCTGGCGGCGCACGATGCCGGGGAAACGGCGGACATCGCCTCGCTGGCGGGCCATCTGCCGGAGGAGACGCTGGCCCTTATCAGCCGCATTCTGGCGCAGAACTACGATGTGGGCTTTACCGGGCAGGACGTGGACATGTACCTTGCCCGCATCGAAGGCGGCCAGCCGGGCAGCGCCGCGGCGGCGCACAGCACGGCGCAGCAGATAGACGCCTACCTGCGCGAATTGAAGGAAAAAAAGAAATAGCCATCCGCGCAAAGGGCCGCCCGGCCCTTTGCGGAAACGCAATGAAGCATAAGAAGGAGATACCATGGGAGAAAAGAAAAACGTCATCACAAACCTTGTAGAGCTGGGCAAGCGCAACCAGAAAATCACCACCAAGGAAATCAACGATGCCCTGGAGGAGATAGGCTTCGAAGTGGAGCTGGTGGATAAGCTGTATGAGGCGCTGGACGCGAACAACATCGAAATTGTGGACGAGCCCGACGCCGACGTGGAGGATTTTACCCTCACCGAAGAAACGGTGGACGAGCTGGAGAGCGCGCTTTCCGCCGAGGGCGTGAATATCGACGACCCTGTGAAGGTGTACCTGAAGGAAATAGGCCGCGTGCCGCTTCTGAGCCCGGAGGAGGAGATAGACCTTGCCGTAAAGATACAAAACGGCGGGCCGGACGGCGACAAGGCAAAGCAGCGCCTTTCCGAGGCGAACCTGCGCCTTGTGGTGTCCATCGCAAAGCGCTATGTGGGCCGCGGCATGCAGTTTCTGGACCTTATCCAGGAGGGCAACCTGGGCCTTATCAAGGCGGTGGAAAAGTTTGACCACACCAAGGGCTTTAAGTTTTCTACTTATGCAACATGGTGGATCCGCCAGGCCATCACCCGCGCCATTGCAGACCAGGCGCGCACCATCCGCATCCCCGTTCATATGGTGGAGACCATCAATAAGGTGAAAAAGGTGTCCAGCCAGCTTCTGCACCGCAACGGCCATGAGCCCACGGCGGACGAGATATCCGCCGAGCTGGACATGCCGGTGGACAAGGTGCGTGAGATTATGCGCGTGGCGCAGGAGCCCGTGAGCCTTGAGACGCCCATCGGCGAGGAGGAGGACAGCCATCTGGGCGACTTCATCCCCGACGAGGACGCCCCCATGCCCGCCGAGGCAGCCAGCCACACGCTTTTGAAAGAGCAGCTCTCCGGCGTTTTGAAAAGCCTTACCCCGCGGGAGGAAAAGGTGCTGCGCCTGCGCTTCGGCCTGGAGGACGGCCGCCCGCGCACGCTGGAGGAAGTGGGCAAAGAGTTCAACGTCACGCGCGAGCGCATCCGCCAGATAGAGGCCAAGGCCCTGCGCAAGCTGCGCCACCCCAGCCGTTCAAAAAAGTTGCGCGATTTTCTGGATTGAGCCGCGCGGCCTGCCGCGCATCGCCTTTGCGGGCGGGGCAAACCCGACGCCTTTGCGGGCGCACAGGCGCGCCGGGCACATGGAAAGGAAGAGGCATATGCTGAATTTTGATTACCATATTGGCACGGAAATATTTTTTGGCAGGGGGCAGCTTGCAAAGCTTCCTGCGGCCATCCGCCGCTGCACGGACAAGGTGCTTTTGTGCTACGGCGGCGGCTCTGTAAAGCGCACGGGCCTGCTGGACGAGGTGCAAAGCGCGCTGCGCGGGGCGGGCATTTCGTATGTGGAGCTTGCCGGGGTGGAGCCGAACCCCCGCACCACCACGGTGGACAGGGGTGCCGGGCTGTGCCGCCGGCACGGCCTGGGCGGCGTTTTGGCCGTGGGCGGCGGCAGCACCATCGACTGTGCCAAGGTGGTGGCGGCGGCCTGCTTTTACGACGGCCCCGCGTGGGACCTGATAGAGCGCAGGGCCCCGGTGACGCAGGTGCTGCCGGTGTTCAGCGTGCTGACGCTTTCGGCCACCGGCTCGGAGATGGATGACGTGGCCGTTATATCGAACTGGCAGACAAGCGAAAAGCGCAGCATTGCCCACCCGGCCATGCGCCCCGTTGCCAGCGTGCTGGACCCCACCTATACTTTTACCGTGCCCGCAAACCAGACGGCGGCAGGCACGGCGGACATCATGAGCCATACGCTGGAGACGTATTTTTCGCGATGCGAGACGGGCTATTTGCAGGACAGAATGGCCGAGGCTATTTTGAAAACGTGCATCCATTTTGGGCCCGTTGCCCTGCGCGAGCCGGAAAACTACACCGCGCGGGCCAACCTGATGTGGGCTTCCAGCCATGCCATCAACGGTACCATCGCGCTGGGGAAAGAGTGCCCATGGAGCGTGCACACCATGGAGCACCAGCTCTCGGCCTGCTATGACATTACGCACGGCGTGGGCCTTGCCATTCTGACGCCCGCATGGATGCGTTATGTGCTGAGCGAGGCCACGGTGCACAAATTTGCCGAATACGGCGTGAATGTGTGGGGCATCGACGCCGCGCTGGGGCAAATGGAAATTGCGCGCCGCGCCATTGATGCCACGCAGCGCTTCTTTGTGGAGGAGCTGCACCTGCCCGCCACGCTGCGCGAGGTGGGCATAGGTGCCGAGCGTTTTGACGAAATGGCCCAAAGGGCCGCCACGCCCGCCCTGCAGAACGAGGCCTATGTGGGCCTCTGTGCGGCGGACGTGAAAAAGATATACGAAATGTGCCTGTGAGCACAGAGCCGCGGCCGGGCGCACAGCCTGGCCGCGTTTTTTTCATAAAAAGCCGCCGGGCGGGCTGGCGGGGGCGCCGCGCGGCGAGGCCTTTATCCCAGACAAGGGGCAAAGCGGGCTGCAGCAGCAGGTTCCTGAAAACGGACAGGCTTTCGCCAGGGAGGAAAACCGCCCGTTTCCGGGCCGCATGGAAAATCCATTCCGGCACCGCATAAAGAGGCTTGCCCGCAGCATGGCCCTTCTGCCCTTGTGTATGCCACGCGCTTTGCGCGCGGCTTTGCATGGAAAGAGCAGCCGCCGGGAGGGCCGGCAGAGCCGCCGCGCGGCAAGGCCCTTGCCCCAGGCAAGGGGCAAAGCGGGCTGCGAACGGCAGGCGTCAGGCAGGCTGGAATGAAAGCCTCTGCCGGGGCGGCAGCTGCCCATCTGCGGGCATCCGGGCAGGCGGCGCGTGAAAAATAAATTCCGCGTGCCCTGCGGCGCACACGGGCGGCAGAGCCGTATGGCTCCGGTTCAGTCGGGCGGCTGTGCCCGCGCGCGGCACGGTGCGGGGTGTGCGGCGTGCGGCAGCGCGCGAAAAATGCCACAGGCGCGCAGTGTTTGCCGTTTTTATAGACAGAAGGGGCGGGGCATGCGGCCCCGCGCATAAAACAACGGCAGGGGTAGCTGCATATGAGGAAAGGAGGCGGGCCCTGTGGAGGATGCGGCCATTGTGGAGCTGTACTGGCAGCGCGCGCCGGAGGCCATTGGGCACACGCAGGAAAAATACGGCGCATACTGCCTTGCCATTGCCGGGCGGCTGGTGCCCGTGCGGGAGGATGCGGAAGAGTGCGTGAACGACACCTGGCTGCGCGCGTGGAACGCCATGCCCACGGCGCGGCCCTGCTTTCTGGCGCCGTTTCTGGGGCGCATCACGCGCAACCTTGCGCTGGACAAGGCCGCCTTTGAAAGCGCCCAAAAGCGCGGCGGTGGGGCGGCGCAGGCCCTGCTGAGCGAGCTGGAGGAGTGCGGCGCCCAGCCCGCCGCGCCCGGCTGCGTGGAGGACGAGCTGGACGCAAAAGAGCTTGCGGGGCTGATAGAACGCTTTTTGAGCGCGCAGAAGGCCACGGCGCGCAGGCTGTTTCTGATGCGCTATTTCCTGTGCATGCCCGTGCGCGAGGCGGCCGGGCGCCTTGGCATTACCGAGGCAAAGGCGCGCACGCTTTTGTGCCGCACGCGCCGGCGCCTGCGCGCCTACTTACAGCAGCAGGGGGTGGAGGTATGAGAGCGGAAGTATTGTTCCGCGCCATTGGCGAGGTGGACGAGGCCATGCTGCAGGACGCTGTGGCTGCGGCTGCACGGCCGGTGAAAAGGCGGATGCCTGTGCGCTTTGGCGCGGGGCTTGCCACGGCGGCGTGCGCCGTGCTGCTGGCCGCGGCTGTGCTGAGTGCGGGCATGCCCATGGACGGCCTTGCCAGCGGGGGCACACAGCAGGCAAAGGACAGCCTGCAAAGCTCCGGCGCGGCCGCCGTGCAGGAGGAAGCCGCGGGCGCCGGGGATGGTGCGGCGCCCGAAAACGGCGGGCTGCCCGGCTTTTCGCTGGAGGAGGCGGGCGGCGCGGGCCTTGGCATGGAGGCCGTGACGGTGCGAAGCGAAAGCGAGCTTCTGCCCACGGCCTGGCCTGTGGACGGTGAAGAAATGCCGGTTTCGCTGACGGTGTATGAGAACGCGCGCCCGGCAGATTTTACCGGCGCGCGCGAATACACGCAGGAAGAGCTGTGCGCCCTTGTACGGCAGACGGCGGCCGCGCTGGGCTTTGAGGTGGAAAGCGTGGAGGTGTCGCCCACGGAAGAGCAAAGGCGGGCCACGCTGGAAAGGTTTGAGGCGGCGGGGCTGCTGCCCTCTGAGGAGGATACGCCCGAGGCGGCGGCCGAAAAACAGGCCCGGCTGGACTACAACCTTGCGCCGGCCAGCGCCGGGGCCGTGTGCACGAACGGCACTGTGATAACGGCGTCGCGAGGCGGCGGTGTGAGCATAGAGCTGGCCGGGGGCTTTGACGCGGCGCTGGACGGCGGCGATGCGCAGGCGTATGCCGCGGCCGTGCAGCGGCTTGCGGACGAATACGGCACAGCTCTGGGCATGCAGGCGCCCCAGGCGGCCGTGCGGGCGGCCTATGCCTTTGACGGCGCGCTACGCCTGACGCACGCCGTGTGGGACTCCGACGCCCTGCTGGCGCAGCAGCTTGTGCTTGCAAGCTGCGGGCAGTTAAGCTTTTCCGCAGGGGAACGCGGCACCATTTTTTATGAGCAGCCGCAGCTTGGCAGGGCGCTGGGGGAGTACCCGCTTATTTCACAAGGCGACGCGCAGGCGCTTTTGCTGCAGGGCCGGTGCCTTACCAGCGTGCCCTATGCGGTGCAAAGCGCGGCGGACATTGCCGCGGTGCAGCTTTGCTACCGCGAGGGCAGCGAGGTGTACGCCCCGTGGTACCGCTTCTGGGTGAAGCTGCCCGAAGAGGCGCAGCAGAACTGCGCCGAGGGCTGCACCGTGTATGGCGCCTATTATGTGCCCGCGGTGAGCGGGGATTTTGCGGCCGGTATGCCCGCCGCCCAGTGGAGCTGCTCTGCACCCGCCGCGCAGGACAGCCCTTAGACGGCCCGCCGGGCGCGTGCGCCGCGTGATCAGGCTGTGCCGGAAAAGATACAGTGCCCCGCGGCATCCGCCGCGGGGCACTGCTTTTTTGGTTTCGGAAGCCACCGGCTGAGCCGGCGGAGGTAGCCTGTAAAGAAGCTTTCTCTTTCAGCATTGAGTGAAGCGGGACGCTAACCCGAAAATGCCGATGGAAGAAGGCTGCTGTTAGAACGATGAGCGCCCGCTTACGGGCTGCAGGGCAAGTGCCGCAAGAGAAATAAAGCTCAGTGCGCCTTGAGATGCCTGCCGGTAACGGGCCCTTACAATGTCTGCTCAGGCCACTGCCTTAACCAGGGGCTATGGCTATGCAAAAAAAGCCGGGCTGTGTAAGAAACGGCCTGTGCCGTGCGTATAGAAGGATGAAGGCGCTTTTCAAAAAGAAGGAATGGGCAGAGAGGTGAATGCTATGCAGCCTTATCACACAGAGCAGGAGCTGGCGGCAGCGCTGGCGCGGCGGGAGGAAGCCGCGGCCGAGCAGCTGGTGCGCGAATACGGCGGCCTTTTGAACGCCGTTGTGCGGCGGCATGCGCCGGGGCTGGACGCGGACGACATTCTGGCCGACGCCCTGCTGGCCATCTGGCAGAACGCGGGGCGGTTTGACGGCAGGCGCAGCTTCAAGGCGTGGGCCGCTGCTGTGGCGCGCTACCGCGCCATTGACGCTGTACGCCGTGCGGCGCGCACATGCCTGGCGGGCGGCACGCAAGAGCTGGAGCGCATAGCAGGGCACACGCCGGACGAATACTTTGCGCTGGAGCTGGAGGACATGTTCCGCGGCCTGACGGACGAAGACCGCGCCCTTCTGCTGGGCCGGTATTTTTATGGCAGCACTCCGGTGCAGCAGGCCGCCGCGCGCGGCATCAGCGTGGGCGCTGTAAACACATGGGTGGCCCGGGCCAGACAAAGGCTGGCCCGCCGCCTTCGGGAAAGGAGCGAGGGAGAATGAAGAACGAATACGACGCGCTGAACCTGGCCGCAGTGTGCCCGGAGGAATATGCCCCCGTGCCGCTGAGCGGGGCGCAGCAAAAAGCACAGCTTGAGCGGCTTTTGGCCGGCGCACGCACAAAAGGCAGCGCCCCGCACACGCACACCGGCGAAGAAGCCGCACCGGCACAGGGCTGCCATGGCGTGCGGAGCATACGGTGCCGAACGCGCAGCAGAAAGCGCATGGCAGCCCTGCTGCTGGCGGCGGCGCTGGCCTGCGGCGCCCTGGCGGCCGGGGCAGCAGGCGCCTTTGCGTGGGGGGCAGACTTTGCGGCCTTTCTGGGCCTTGGGCAAAGGGACATGCCCCTTTTAGGCGGGCTGAGCCAGGGCCTTGGCCTGACACAGACAGTGGGCGGCGCGTCCATCACGCTGGAGGGCGTGCTGGGCGACGGGCACTGTGTGTATATCCCGTTTACCGTCACCGCGCCGCAGGGCACGAAGCTGAAAAGCGCACAGGAATATCTGTTTGACGTGGCTTCTTTCAGCACGGATGTGCCAGGCGCCGCGGCCGTCACGGTACAGCCCCTGCCCGCCGGGCAGGCGGCTGAAAACCAGCTTCGCTTCGTGCTGATGGCCAGTGTATCTGCCCCGCTGAGCGGGCAGACGGCGCAGATAGAGCTGTGGAATATGTACCACAATTCCGCTTCCGGCGTGGGGACGCGTATGCACGATGAGGACGCCGTGGTGCCGGGGCATTTCAGCTTTGCCTTCCGGCTGGAATACGAGCCTGCGGGCCTCAGCCTGCTGCAAGAGCCTGCCAATGCGGGCTTCGAAAGCCCGTTGGAAAAGCTGGAGTTTTCGCCCATCTCGGTGTATCTGCAACTCAGGGAGCCCGCTGCGGAAAGCGACCTGGCCGCCCTGATGGATGTGCCCGTGGCCCTGTGCTTTGCAGACGGCACGCGCCTGCCCATTTTGAGCTGGTGGGACATCGAGCGGGGCGCCGCGGGCGTGCCCGGCAGGCGTTTTCAGGCAGGCGGCAGCCTTGTCATTCAGCTTTTGCAGGCGGCGGATCTTTCGCAAGTCACAGCTGTGGAGGTGAACGGCACGGCTTTTCCGCTGGCCTGAGGTTTGACAAACTGCGCGCGGCCTGTTATATTTAACTATATTGAAACAGTATAGTTAAAGGGGGCCGGGCCGGTGTATATCACACAGGAGACGGATTATGCCATCCGCATTGTTTACTGCCTTGCAAAAAGCGGGGCGCGGCGCGACGCGCGCAGCATCAGCGAGGAAATGTGCGTCTCGCTTCGCTTTGCCCTGAAAATACTGGGCAAGCTGGCGCAGGGGGGCCTTGTGTCCAGCTTCAAGGGCAACCGCGGCGGCTACGAGCTGGCGCGCAGCGCGAAGGACATCAGCCTGAAGGACGTGATAGACGTGGTGGAGGGCCCCTGGCGCCTGACGCGCTGTGCCGAAGACAGCGCGGCGTGCAACCGCGGCGCGCAGGCCACCTGCGCCTTCCGGCGCGAGATGTGCCGCATTTCACAGCGCATCAACGAAGAGCTTGCGGCTGTGGATTTCGAGGCCCTTGCAGCCAAAAAATAGGCCGGCAGCCCTGTACGCATCCGGCGCAAAAGCAGGCAACGCCACCCCGCAGCGGCCTTTATGCCGCTGCGGGGCGCCTTTTTGTATGCCGAAAACAGCCTGCCAGGCGGGGTGTGAAAAAAGACTGATGCCCAGTGTGGAGAAATAAAAGCTCCCTTTGCGGTGCTGGCAGTGCGGCCGGCCGGCTGCACAAACAGGCAGGGGGAGGCCATTCAAAGAGGAAAGATGAACGGCATAAATGGTTTGCCGCATACCAGTTGGAATTGCAAATACGTGCGACGCGTTCGTGATTGAAAAGGTCACGCGCTAAGAAAAAACGAGCACCCAAAAGGGTGCTTATGCAAGGGTTGGAATCAGCAGCTAGAAAAAGCATGAAAAACAACGGGTGTAAGCAAGATTAAGGCTGCGCCGATGGCAAACACGATGATTACTTTCCAAAAGCCGTGCTTTTGCCGGGAAGTCATGCGATTGAACCAGTTCATGCTCAACACCTCTATAGATAGCAATCTACACACTAAATTATAAGGGGAAAGGGCTAATATATGTAAAGGCCATAATCTTGTAAGCTTCTTAGGAGAACTATTAAGGCGAAGAATGGAATGAAGGGTTAATGTTCGGAAACGTCCACTTTAAGACTGTGGCATGCGAGGCAGCGGCAACAGCCAAATTGTATGAAGCCCCCAGAAGTCGGCAGAGAGCTGCCGTAAAGGAAGGCTTGTCTCTCCCACGAAAGCGTCCCGGCGGGGAAATGTGTAGCCTGTATGCCGGAAGTCTCATAAAGTGGGTATGGTGAGAATGCTTGCGTGACAAGCGGACGAACTTTCGATTTACAAGTCTGTAGGAACTCGCCGGTAGAAATACTGGTCATGGTATGTGAGGGTTAGTAAAAAGGTTCATGCACAGTGCTAAGCGGGAAAAATCTGGAGATGACTTCAATGGATTCCCCATTGCAATCATATGCTGATTGGGATGCCGCCCAAAATAGCGGCGGCGAGTTTCATGGGGCGTCTGAAAGGAAAGAACAGCCTGATGCTGTACGGGAAGCTGCCGGAACTGAAATGCAAATGCCGAAACCGTGAATTCCGGCGCCGGGGATGCTGCGCGGGCGCGGCCGGGGAAATGCAAAGAAGATATACGGGGATATTCAGCGTCGGCATGAGCAGGGCAAAGCAGGAGAGAAACTGGCCATACAGGCTTCGAAAAAGCCGGTTTGCGAGCGGCAGGCAACGGAACTTTTGCGGCTGGCAGAGCGCACTTGCGCGGCGTGACGGTCAAGCTGGTATTCCGGCGCTGTGCCCGTATATGAAAAGCCCCCGGCTTTAGGCGCGCTGGCACAAGAAACCATTGCCCTTGAAAAGCAATTTTTGCGCACAGCCTCTTCAACTTTCCCTCACAGCCGCAAAGGGCGCCTGCGGAAAGCTTTCCCGCCCTGCATCCAAAACTGCCGTTCCCGGGGTGCCGTGCAGTTTTGGCCCGGCGGTTTTGGATGAGTGCATCAGACGCCAAAGCCAGTGTTTTCTTTTGTCAACGCGCCTTCGCCGTGGGACATGTGTTGCCGTTTTTGGTGTGCAAAAGGCCCCGGCCCCTGCGCGGGCGGAGGCCGGCCTTTACAAAGAATGGGAGGGTTCTGTATGGCGCAGCGCCCTTAGCCCCGCCCTCGAAAGCGGAAAACGAAGGCGGACGCCGGAAAAAGAAAGCGCGGCAGATATGGTCGCGGGCTGCCGCGCGGCGCGCCATATGTGCCGCACTGGGGAAATGAATGGCGGAATGAAGCAAAAATAATACACGGCCCCAGGCGTTTCAAATGCGTTTTTTGGCTTTATTTTTTTGTTTTTTCCCTTGACGGCAGGCTTTTTCCGGCCTATAATGTTTATTATGTATCATCATGGCCTTGTGTGCCCATGTGCCAAAAATATGCCGAAAATATTTGTGCATTTCGACGATTTTTGCCCCGGCAGAAAGGCCGCCTTACGCGGTGTTACGAAGAAGCGGAACATGCTGAAAAAATAAGGAGTGGTCGCAAATTATGGTGAAAGTCAAGCCCGTACAACTTGGCAAAACCGAGCGCATGAGCTTTTCGCGCATTGATGAAGTCATCGACATGCCGAACCTCATCGAGGTGCAGAAAAACTCGTACAACTGGTTTTTGAAAGAGGGCCTGAAGGAGGTCTTCCGCGATATTTCCACCATCGAGGATTATTCCGGCAACCTCGTGCTGGATTTCATCGACTACCGCCTGGATTCCCAGCCCAAATACACCATCAAGGAATGTAAAGAGCGCGACGCCACCTATGCCGCGCCGCTGCGCGTCACCGCGCGCCTTCTGAACAAGGAGACGGGCGAGGTGAAGGAGCAGGAAATCTTCATGGGCGATTTCCCGCTGATGACGGATTCCGGCACGTTCCTGTACAACGGCGCCGAGCGCGTCATTGTCTCGCAGCTTGTGCGCAGCCCGGGCGTGTACTTCGGCAAAAGCTACGACAAAACGGGCAAAGAGCTGTTCACCGCCACCATGAACCCCAACCGCGGCGCGTGGCTTGAGTTCGAGACGGATTCAAACGACATCTTCTATGTGCGCATCGACAAAAACCGCAAAATACCGGTGACGGTGTTCCTGCGGGCTTTGGGCCTTGGCGACGACGCGCGCATCCGCGATTTCTTCGGCGAGGACGAGCGCATCGAGGCCACTCTGGCCAAAGACCCCACCACCAGCGAGGAAGAGGGCCTTCTGGAGACATACCGCAAGCTGCGCCCGGGCGAGCCCCCCACGGTGGAGAGCGCGCAGAGCCATTTGAACAGCCTGTTCTTCGACGCGCGCCGGTATGACCTTTCGCGCTTCGGCCGCTATAAAATGAACCAGAAGCTGGCGCTTGCAAAGCGCATTGCCGGCCATGTGGCCGCGCGCGACATCATTGCCCCGCTGACAGGCGAGCTGCTGGTGGCAGCGGGCGAAAAGGTGACCAAGGAGGCAGCCGCAGCCGCCGAGGCCGCGGGCGTGAGCCTTGTGCACCTGACGGTGGACGACAGGGAAGTGAAGGTGTTCACCAACGGCACGGTGGACGCGAAGGAGTTTTTCTCGTTCGACCCGGCCGAGTGCGGCATCAACGAGCGCGTCAGCTTTGCCGAGCTGCGCGCCATTCTGGACGAGACGGAGAACGTGGAAGAGCAGAAGGAGCTTCTGCGCAGAAACCACGACAAGCTTATCTCCAAGACGGTGACGGTGGACGACATCTTCGCCTCGGTGAACTATTTGAACAACCTGGGCCACGGCCTTGGCGCCACCGACGACATCGACCATCTGGGCAACCGCCGCATCCGCAGCGTGGGCGAGCTTTTGCAGAACCAGTTCCGCATCGGCTTTTCGCGCATGGAGCGCGTCATCCGCGAGCGCATGACGCTGCAGGCGCAGGACATGGAGGTGGTGACGCCGCAGGCGCTCATCAACATCCGCCCTGTGGTGGCCGCGGTGAAGGAGTTCTTCGGCTCTTCGCCGCTGAGCCAGTTCATGGATCAGAACAACCCCCTTGCAGAGCTGACGCACAAGCGCCGCCTTTCGGCCTTGGGCCCGGGCGGCCTGTCGCGTGACCGCGCGGGCTTCGAGGTGCGCGACGTGCACTATTCGCACTATGGCCGCATGTGCCCCATCGAGACGCCCGAGGGCCCGAACATCGGCCTTATCTCGTACCTTGCCACATTTGCCAAGATAAACGAGTACGGCTTTGTGGAGGCGCCCTACCGCCGCATTGACAAAGAGCGCGGCGTGGTGACGGACGAAGTTGTGTATATGACGGCGGACGTGGAGGACGAGTACATCGTGGCGCAGGCCAACGAGCCGCTGGACGAAGAGGGCCACTTTTTGCGCGAGCGTGTTTCGTGCCGCTGGCGCGACGAGATTCTGGAGGTGGAGCGCAGCCGCGCCGACTTCATGGACGTCTCGCCGAAGATGGTGGTTTCCGTGGCCACGGCCATGATTCCCTTCCTTGAAAACGACGACGCGAACCGCGCGCTGATGGGCTCGAACATGCAGCGCCAGGC
>ENA-ORTH01002804-ORTH01002804.1-human-gut-metagenome-genome-assembly--contig:-NODE-2804-length-12981-cov-2.785471_pt1 | contig 12981 bp, 19 predicted proteins | sample MGYA00241914_ERZ509192 | MGnify/ENA primary metagenome ERZ509192 (study PRJEB26280, sample SAMEA2338826) | human gut metagenome | biome: human gut; feature: human-associated habitat; material: faeces... | reverse complement strand
AGTGCATCCGGACGGCGCCGGCCTACATGTACACCAGCCTGTGCCCGGTTCCGGAGTTGCGCCGGCCGTCGAAGGGAGTGATATGGTATTATGAGACAGTGTTACATAGACAACGGGCATCACGGGTGTGATGGCCAGCGCAACAACAAGGGTAGGATACGGTATGGGTGCTGGGCATGTCCGTGGCTGGATGCGGGAGGAGGTGAGGCCGGTGGACAAGGAGGTGCTGATACAGTATTGCGAGATGAAAGAGGAGATAAAGGACATAAGGCGACGGATTCAGAAGTTTGAAAGAATTAAAATGAGAATAAGTAGAAAGGAGGGCTATGAGGACCAGGGACAAGAACTATAGCGATTATGGCATTACCGATGATGAAGCCAAACGCATAAAAAAATACTGCCAGACCGCCAGCATAGAAGATAAGCTTACATTGTTCCAGTGTGCCATATCCTCCGCTCCTGGCCTGGAAGTAGAAATATATGAGAGCCTTGTAGGTAACATCGGATATGACAAGCTGAGCAAGCGAAAGAATATACCAATTAAACGGGATGATTTTTATGGGTACCAAAGAAAGACGCTGGATGAATATAGGAGATTAATGACATTGTTTGGGAGGTGGAAAGGATGATTGATACTAAAAAAGCACTATACGGGTAACAGAATTTTTATATGCCTTAAGATTGGTTATACAAGCCAGTGAGAAATTAACCGATGAAGATATGGCAATGCTTGAAAAAATAGTAGATAAGATGGAGGAGATAAAATGAAATCAATTGATAATCCAGATGAAATAAAATTCTATAGGATGGGAGGGGCGAGTTTAAGAATTATTGTATCTCCATACAAAAATGAGATGCCAGAAGATATTTTATTTATTCCGGAATGGAGAGAGACTGAGGAAGATGAAATACTGAATCTTCAAGATATTTATGAACAAATTAAAGAAAAATATGGAGAATCATTAATTTTAGTAATAGCTGAGTATCCATTAAGCGGGTATATTTACCGATACGGAAATTATTTTGATAAAAAGTGGATGCAAGTAGGAAAAATGGACGGATATGCTTAAATGTGGGGACGGTTTGACCAACCAGAACATGGTAAAATTAGTATAGGACTATTATACCGCATGGGGTAAAAACATGATTATTAATCTATTAAAAGAATGCTGTGAAAACTGTATTCACATTGACGCAAAAGCAGAGAATGAAACTGAATTATATGGAAACATACTGGATTCTAATATTATAAGAACAACAGCTACTATCTGGTGTGCGCATATGGAAGTATGCAAAGAATACCGTGAGGCAGAAAGCAAAGATGAATCTTAGCTCAATTATGAAAAAGCTCCAGCGCGCCATATTGCAGACCAGACTTGTAATCAAGATATCCACCAGCCAATTCTACAGCGAGGAACAGGGGCGCATGATAACCATATGGATATTAAGCACCCCTGTACTACAACAGGATAAGCATGGGGAGTGGAAAACCAGGGATTATGAGATACTGCGGAGTGCATCGGGGATTGAGATTGTGAAGTGCTTGCAGGAGATATGGGAGGCGGTGAAGGAATGGAAAAGATAAAATTGTTACCTTGTCCGTTTTGCGGAGGACAGGCAGTTGTAAACGTCAATAAAGGAGTTAGAGTAATATGTACTGGATGTTTTATAAAAACGGAAACAGTTAGTGATTACTCAAGTGATATTGAAGTTGATGATGGAGCAATAGAGTCCGTTGTGGATACATGGAATAGGCGTGTAAATAAGGACGGTGGTTAAGTGGAACTTACACCGAAACAGAAAGCGTTTGCGGATTATTACATAGAATGCGGAAATGCGGCAGAAGCTGCGAGAAAGGCTGGTTATAGCTTACGGACAGCAGACGCAATAGGGCGTGAAAACTTACGGAAGCCTACGGTTTCTGCATATATCTCCGAGCGACAGAAACAGATTGATGATTGCCGCATAGCTGATGCGGCTGAAATACTGCAATACCTTACCTCTGTTATGCGCGGAGAAGTAAAAGACCAATTCGGACTTGATGCTCCGCTGGCAGAGAGGACCAAAGCGGCGGTGGAATTGGCAAAACGTAAAATAGATACAGACAAGAAGCAGGAGGGCGGCGGGATTACAATTGTCAACAACATACCAAGACCAGACAACAATAAATCTGACTGACGTAATCGCCCCATCCTTCTATGCCGTTCACTGGGATATCCTGGACGGTAATCATACATATTACGACCTGTACGGCGGGCGAGGTTCCACGAAGTCCTCCTTCATATCTGTTGAAATTGTGCTGGGTATGATGGATGACCCAGAGGCCAATGCTGTCATATTCCGAAAGTACGCTGTTACAATTGGGGAATCAGTATTTGAGCAGATACAGTGGGCTATAGATGCGCTAGGCGTTACGGATTTATGGGAATCCCGTACAAGCCCATACCGATTTGTTTATAAGCCGACAGGACAAAAGATAATATTCCGTGGACTTGACAAGGCGAAGAAAACAAAGTCAATTAAAGCTAGTAAGGGATACTTCAAATATTTGTGGTTTGAAGAACTGGACGAATTTGCAGGACCGGAAGAAATACGAACAGTTGAACAATCAGTATTGCGTGGCGGCAGCAAGTTTGTTGTATTTAAATCCTTTAACCCACCTATCAGTCAAAGCAACTGGGCTAATCAGTATGTAAATACGCCAGATGATAGCGCATACAGGCATAAAAGCGATTACCGTTCCGTACCGGAAGAATGGTTAGGAGAAATGTTCATTGAGCGAGCAGAACATCTTAAGACTACTAATGAGCGGGCATATAACCATGAGTATTTAGGATTACCTGTTGGGCTTGGTACTAATATATTTGATATGCTAGATATACGGACCATTACAGATGATGAAATCAAGGGATACCAAAGCATTTATCAGGGACAGGACTGGGGATGGTTCCCGGACTCAAAAGCATTTATCAGGGCTGCATACATACCAAACAAGGAATTGGTTGTGTTGCTTGATGAAATGGGCGGCTGTAAAATCCGTAATAGTAAGATGGCGGAGGATATACGGGCGGCTGGGTACGATGATTATACAATCTATTGTGGTGTCGATGAAGAAGAAAGCATTATAGACTTCCGTGACGCTGGTTTACCGGCACGTAAAGCCATTGTAACACCAGGAAGCAGGAAATATACCTTTGAATGGTTGCAGTGCCGTACAATTGTTATAGACCCGGCACGCACGCCACGGGCATACAAAGAAATCATAGAATATGAGCATGAGGTTGACAGTAACGGTGAGGTGATATCGGATTACCCAGATGGAAACGACCACTGGATAGATGCTCTTCGTTATGCCACAAGCCCATTATCAATGCGAAGGGGGAACAGTGCATGACAAATAAAAAGAACAGTGTAATTACAAAGGAGAATATTCTTAAAAGTCTGGACATATTGAATAAATTTCAGTTTTTTCAAGGCCAAAGAGCAGGGAGAGAACTTTGGAATAATAAACCGGAAGATGTACAAAACAAGGATATAGAGAATTTCAATAAAGATTTGGATTTTCTCAGAATTGTTTTAACGGCGGTTGATTTGGGTGATTAAATGGGACTAATAACATGGGCTAAAAAGGTGATAGGAATGATATTCAAGCGACAGGCAGAAGAAGATTTCAACGTTGAATCAGTGGTATCCCCGGAGATGGAAAGCAAGATTACAGAGTGCGCCAATATCTACCGGGGTACGCCATATTGGGTAAACGCTGATGATAACGTTAAGACAATCAACTTTGCAAAGGCTATATGCTCGGAGACGGCCCGCCTTGCTACCCTGGCAATTGGAATACAGATTGATGGGAGCGCGCGGGCGGCATGGCTCCAGGAGCAGATTGACAAGATATATTTCCAGATTCGTCACTGGGTAGAGTATGGTATGGCCTACGGCACAATCATCCTTAAGCCCAATGGAAAAGGACTGGACATATTTACACCGATGGACTTTATCATTACAGATTGTGATAATGAGGGTATCTATGGAATCGTATTCAAGGATAGCTACAGTGAAAATGATAAGTATTATACCCGGTTTGAGTATCATCGGTTTGTTGAGGTCAAGGATGGGGAGAACACCTATTACCCATATTACATATCCAATAGAGCTTATGTGTCTCACTCTGCAAAAAGTGTGGGGGACCCGATAGCATTAAACAGGACTAAATGGTCTGACTTACTTCCAGAGACACCACCTATACTTAAAGCAAATAATGAGAAAATCGATGGTCCCATGTTTGGCATACTACGCACTCCACAGGCTAATAATTTGGATATTTCATCACCTTTAGGATTGCCAATATATGCCGAGGCCATAGAGGAATTAAAGGACCTTGATGTAGCATATAGTCGGAATGTGGGTGAAATATTTGACAGTGAGAAAATTATATTAATTGATGACCAATTAATGCTTGGTGATGGAAGAAATTTAAAACGCCCAGGAGTAAATAAAGTTAAATTACCCCATTATGTAAGAAATGTATTTGGAAATAGTAATGGAGAATTTTACCATGAGATTAATCCATCGTTAAATACTGATATAAGACTTACTGGAATTAATAATATTCTTTCATTTATTGGATTCAAGTGCGGATACTCCAACGGGTACTTTGTACTTGACGAAAAAACAGGTATGGTCACAGCCACACAGGTAGAAGCTGATGACCGCCGCACTATCCAGTTAATCAAGGATGTGCGCGACAAATTGGAAAGTTGCCTTGACGGGGCAATATATGCGCTTAATGTATATGCGGACCTGTACGGAATGGCACCAGCCGGAAACTACGAAATAACATATGATTTTGGGGACATTACATATAACCGCGAAGAGGACCGGGCAAGATGGTGGCAGTATGTTATACAGGAACGCGTCCCAGCATGGATGTATTTTGTGAAGTTTGAGGGAATGACAGAAGAAGAGGCCCGCGCGATGGTAGAAGAGGCCCAGCCCGCGGAGCAGCCCGGCCTTTTTGGGGAGGAGTAGAATATGCCATATTTACCTGATGCAGTAACACGGAAAGAAAAATATTATCAGTACCTTGCCACGGGAACCGGGGTGATTCCCGATCCGGTAACGAGAGAAGAGCAGTACCTCTATTACCTTTGCAAGAACGGAGGAACGGGAGACGGAGTAACACTTGAACAAATACAGCAGGCGGTAGACAACTATCTGGAAGAGAATCCAGTAGAACCGACTCAGATAGATGCCACACTCACACAATCCGGGGAGGCAGCCGACGCAAAGGCGACTGGAGACGCAATAGAGGCGGCAAGCAACACGATACTCGAAAAAAGCATCGAGAATTATTATGCCCTTAGACGCACTGGAAAGATCTACCAGACAAAGTTCTGGAAATTCGCTGCAAACCCGACAAGCACCGGAGAAAAACTTCTGGATAATGCCGGTCTGGTCTTTGAGCCGTCTACAGATACAGAAGAGGGACAGGATGATTATCTGAACGGGCAACATCCACTCTTCAAGTGGTGCAATGTCAATTATGTCCGGGACGACGATGGCACTCCTCGCCCCACCGCCATTGAGGGTATGGACAGCTACCAGACAACTGGAGCTGTAGACGTTGGAGCTATGCAAATGTCGTTCTGGTGGCGGTGGGATACATCCAACGCAGAGTATGATTTGATAACTATATCGGATTTACCTCATCCGGAGCTTGGGCTAGTCCCGTGGGTAGAATGTGTAAAAGCTGACGGCACAGTAATGCCCTGGTGCATCGGGAGCAAGTACATATCCGGTACTGCTTCGGACGGAAAGCTCCGGTCTCAGCCCGGATTGAAACCAGAACGAAATCAGTCTCATAGTTCGATGATTACGGATTACCAAGAAAAAGGAGAGGGGTATTGGGGCGCAGGTGCGTGCAGAAATGTTTTCCAAATTATTTTTAACGCAATCAAGGGAAATACGAAAAACTCGCAGAACTTATATGCGGGCGTGACAAATTGGAATATTCAATATGAGGCATCCATCCAGAGCGCGGACAGCCACACATATTTCCCGGTCACAAATGCGCAGGCAGAAAACATTCCGGTCGGATGTTATGTGTCGGTCGGATATGGTGGAAATAACAACGGAACCGTAAATAACGACCGTGGCCAGGGTACAATCCACGCCTATGTGGATGATGTTAAGGTTATCAATAAAGTGGCTCTGGATGATGGTGCGAATACTGCAATTTATCTTGATATCCCGGAGGAATCGGCATTTAACACACAGCCTCATGTATATACGGATACTCTTTCAGTGCCGATTATGTTATCCTCTATGCACGCTTACTCTGGCACAACGGATGTTGTCAAAGGACGGCATGATGGATCGCCGGTGAGCAACACTGACGCAAAACACCCATATAGAGTGCAGGGACGTGAATATGCCGTTGGCGGTTATATTGTCGCAAGCGACACCGTTATAGATTTACAGCCGGATTTTACAAAAAAAGTTTATGTTGCGCCGAAAGGCACAGCGCACTCTTCTTCCGATGCTACGATCCGAAACACTTACACGGAAATCGGTACCATGCCTGCTGCCGCAGCAGGAAATAACGTTGACTGGTGGATTGGAGATTTTGGATTAATCACAGATGTTGGTGGGTGGTGGCCCGCAGCAGAAGGTTCTGGCTCTTCGCAAGGAACTGGAGATAAATGCTATGCAGGCGGCGCCGGCGCAACAAGTGGTATGCGAGAATATTTACAGGGCGGTCACCTCGGGGCCGGTTCGAGCGCCGGTTCGGCCTGCTTGGCTTGCTGGTTCGGGGTCGGGGGCTGGGGCTGGCTCTCCCTCGCCTGCGATTAAAAGGCCTTGCGGGGTGAATCCCCGCAGGGGAGAGGGGCAAAGCCCCTAATAAGGACTTGCGGCGCAAAGGCGGTAACCTCAGGAACGGTTCGAACGCCGGTTCAGCCTACTTGAATTGCAGGAACAGGATCGGGAGCAGGAACTGGAACTACCTCGCCTGATATTATATATCAGTTTTTTTGCTAGCGTCGCATTTCGCGGATAAATCCGTAGCCGAAAGGCTCTTTTGGTGAAAGACCATAAAATAAGAAAGAAAGGCCAGCCTGCTTCGGCAGGAATATATAGGATTTGCTATATATTGGGGTTAGTAGAATAACCGAAAGCCCTCTTTATATAATCGAAATGAAAAGATTATGCAAGGACGTGGATATCACGGACAGGGGACTGATAAGTCGGGCTGTATACGCCTGCTTGAAAAATAAATACAAAAGAAATGACGTGACCAGATATTTTTCGCAGGTATCTGGCCTGACGGAAAACCAGATAAGGTGCATCCATCACAGATACGGGAGGAAATCACTTTATCCGATTGTAGAGATTATCATATCGGATTTACAGAAAGAAATCGCAAATGAATCGCTTTCCTTTCCGCCAATCTGGTATCGAGACAAAATCGACGGAAGCAGTGGCAAAATCCGCAGAATTGGAATCCAGAACATCAAAACAGCAGTTATATGATTATATTGCCGTGGAAGGGATGAAGCCATTACTGAAAAGAATCGGCGAATACCAATATGCTTCGATTCCAAAGAGAGGCACAACAAAAGGCAAGCAAGTTATAAGTCGCTGGATAAAAAACCGCAATATGAGGTATTTTGCAAAACTGGATGTAAAGAAATGTTTTGAGAGCATAGACCACGACCTTTTAATGACGTTCTTGAAAAAGTACGTAAAAAATGAAAAACTAGTCTGGCTAATCAGAACACTTATAAACAGTTTTGAAAAAGGCTTAAGTATAGGCTCATACCTTAGTCAATATCTCTGCAATCTATATATGTCCGTTCTTTACCACTACATTATGGAGCGTCTATATAAGACCAGACGGGGGAAGAGAATAAACCTCATCCGCCACTGCCTCATCTACATGGATGACATTCTTTTGATTGGCTCTCGGAAGCGGGACATGGAAATGACAGCAAAGAAGATTATCCAAAAGGCTGACGAAATGGGCCTGACTATAAAAGATAACTGGCAGGTCAGAAGCATTGATGAAACCCCTATTGACATGATGGGTTTTAAAATCTACCGGACGCATACAGAGATCAGAGGGAGAATATTCCTGCGTGTCCGACGTAGCTTCCGGAGAGCAAGGAATTCCTTGACTATCCGGGTTGTAAAGAAATGCCTATCCTATTATGGATATTTAAAACATACAAACAGCAGAAAGATTGAAAGAAAGTGGAAAGTTAAATCTATTCTCAAGAAATGTAAGGGAGTGATAAGAAGAAATGAAAGCAAGATTTTCACAGCCGCAGTTGCCGGTTAAGACGGTTGCGGCCGGGGACAAAACCTACATTTTTATCTGCCTGAATGAGAGGCAGGGAACAGAATCCTATCCAGACATGGGCGAAGGCCAGACCACGGAGGTGTATTACGAATACGACTACAACGAAATAGTCGGCCCGACAAAAAATCTCCCGCTAGACGATATACAGGCACACCCAGAAAATTATCTGGACTACGAGTATGAAGAGGCTACCGACGACCCTGGGGAAAGGGCTCTGGCTGAAATCGAAGAGCTAAAATCAGCAATCGAAAGGGGGCTGACCTGGACGATCGACACAGCAACGCTCTGGAAGCCCTGACACTCCCGGAAAAAGGAATATGCCCTGCCGTGGGAAACACCGACCGGATCACATGACATGTACAAGACGGGGGAATACATGATCTGGACGGATGGAAACGCATATCTGTGCAAGCAGGATACCAATTTCGGCCCGGATGAATACCCACAGGCGTGGGAAAATGCGTAATGTGGTGATAACTCATAAAAGGAGATATGATACAATATGCTTGAACCCCGTTATCTACAGCAAATAGCCGACGGAGCCGAACAGATTGCCTCCGAACTGCATGAATACATAATCCAGCAGATTGTTGACCGCATGATGACGCGCATAGGCCGGGGAGACAGCTATCTCTTGACATCCTCCGACCGCTGGCGCATAAAAGTATTACAGGGCGCCGGGTATCTTCTGGAGGACATCACGGCAGAGCTGGCAAAATACACGAAGCGGCAGGAGAAGGAAATCAAGGAGGCTATGGAAGAAGCTGGCGTTAAGGCGCTGGAATATGATGATAAAATCTATCAGGCCGCCGGTCTGTCTCCCATGCCGCTGACGCAATCCCCGGCGCTTATCCGACTCATGGAAAGGAATTACCGGGCAACGCTGGGGGAATGGAACAATTACACCAGATCCACAGCACAGGCGGCGCAGAGGCTTTTTCTGAACGAATGTGACCTAGCATACAATAAGGTTATGAGCGGCGCTGTAAGCTATTCACAGGCCGTCAGAGAGGCCGTAGAGGCGGCTGTGAGCGGCGGGGTATATGTGGACTACCCTACAGGCCATCGGGACACCATAGAGACGGCTACAGCGCGGGCAGTGCGCACAGGCATAGCGCAGGCCTCCGGGGATATATCCATTAAGCGCATGGAGGAAATGGATTGGGACATTATCCTTGTGTCGGCGCACATCGGGGCCAGAACCGGGGATGGAGGGCAGAATCCAGGAAATCATTTATGGTGGCAAGGGCAGTTTTACAGCAGGACTGGAAAGGATAAGCGCTTTCCTCTATTTTCCCAGACTGGATACGGAACTGGTGAAGGGTTATGTGGATGGAACTGCCGTCATTCCTTCGGAAGCGGTGATGGGGTAAACAATCCATACAAAGACATCCAAACCGCAGACAATTACAAGGTTGAGCAGCTGGAGAAGCGGCAGCGAACGCTTGAACGGCGCATCAGAAAGACAAAACGCGAGGTCATGGGGATTCAGGAGGCCGTGGATAAATGCAAGGACGAATCAGCTAAATTTGAAATGCAGTTAGACCTTGACCGCAAGTCGCATCTGTTACAGCGGCAGAATAAGGCATATAACGAATTTTGTAAAGAAAACGACTTACGCACCCAGCAGGAACGGCTACAGATTGCCAGATGGAACCGTGAGCAGGCGGCAAAGGCCAGGGGAGCAGCGCGGCGGTATCAGAATGCGAAAGGAGAGTAAATTTTAATGGGCGCAATGGAAATAATACAGACAATCCTGGCTATCTGTGGCGGTATTTCCATTATCGGTGGTGCGGTGGCAGTCATACATAATTGGATATCTCCAGCAATAAAACTGAATGACCGGGTGGAAACGCTAGAACGGCATGACAGGCGAGATTATGAGGCCATGAAGGAGATTAAGGAGCGGGACAGCCTTATAATGGAAACGCTGGTTACTATGCTCAACAGCCAGATTTCCGGAAATAACGTGGAGCAGTTAAAAAAAACGAGAGACAAGCTCATTTCATACCTTGCGCAGACGCAGTAAGGAGAATTTGTATAAAAACCGAATATTATCTTGACAAATAAGGACAAAAGATATATTATTATCCCATAAAGTATCGGTGTATGGGGCTGATACTGGTCACTGTTCCCCAAATTGAGCGGTGTGGATTGAAATATTAGCTTATTTGTTATTAGTTACAAATCAAAAAATATCGTTTTCTCATTATGAGTTAGCGATATTTTTTTCATAATATTTTCTCCAATTTACTCTAAATCACCTAAAAAATCTCCTAAATCAGTATATTCCCATTCTTTTGTGACATCAACCACACGATATGCGTGGTCATAATCCACATTTCCTAAATCGTCTAAACCTTCCGGTAAATCAAAATAAAATTTTAATAAATGGTTATCATCAGTAATGCCGTATTGATAAAACTCATCTAAATCAAAACACTCATCATTACCAACCATGTAAATCCTGTAATTTACTCCATCAACTAAAACGGTAGTATATCGGCAGTCGCTATCGAGCAAATCAGCGTCATATATATCTTTTTCTTTTCTGCCTTCAATGATTTTCAAAGCTTCCCTTCTAAGTTCGGTATTTTTATTCATTATTTTTCTCTCCTTTAAATATGATTCCAATCTAACATAATATGGATTTCTTTTCCTTCTTTGTTGATTACACATAGATAGGGTGATTCTTTCCCTTGCAGCAGCTCGTTCGATGTATAAGTCCAACCCCACGGAGCTGTCAATACAATGCCAGTTTCCGTTTCATCGCAGCCCCATCCTTCCGGTACTGTATACTCTACCGCCTCGCTGACTATTGCTGTTGGGTGAGGATTTTCCGCAGTAAACAAAGGGATTTTCTCAGCAGCCAAACATCCATAATTTATGTATCCTTTAAAAGTTTTCATATTGATATTCCTCCTATAATATGGTTTCATGTATTTCCCGCCCGGCTCGTACATTCTTTAGGTAATTGGGGTCAATGCTTTTCGGACAGTACTCATAATCGCTGTCCTCAACTCCTATTTTTGCCATTTCGTCATGTATGATTTTAAAATAATCATCATGAGAGAATTTGCGGTCATCAGAAAACACATTATAGTTTTCTGGAAGCAGTTTTTCATAGGCCAAATCTGAAAACCTATTTAAAAGTTTTTTCATCAAACATGGATGAATAAGTTCCTCCAATTGTCTGATGATTAATTCTTCGACCCAGGGAGCCGGGTTCCGTTTCCCGACCTCCCAATCCTCTATGGTCCTTTTTGGTATACCAAGGTAATAAGATAAATCAGATTGTGTCATATTGGTTTTCGTACGGTACTCTTTAATTCTGTTCATAACGTCCTCCTTATTTAACATGTTCTATGATATATTTGGCATCAGTCATTTGGCTCAACTGACTGATAAGGCTTTCCATTCCGGCTGTGTAACTCTGTGCATCCATCTTGCCCGTTGATATCATCATTCCGGCCATTTCGTCTGTCTTAAAAACCTTCTGGGCCAGAATATCTTTTGCATATGCCGCCTGTTTCTCGGTTCCAGTCATTTCCTGTGTAAACATAAAAGCAATAATTTTATGGTAGTCAGCCCGGTCTACCAGGATATTATATCCGTTTAGTTCGTTTCTAATTTCCTTTGTATTCTCTGTTCTCTTCATCATTTTTGTATCCCCCTGTGTATTTATCTTATGTATATATCATACCACGCAATGCGTGGAAAGTCAAGAGGGAATATTAAAATGTGGGGACGATTTTTTTTCGATAATACGGTAAAATGAAAATAGGAATAAACAGAAAAGGTGAAAACATGGTCAAGGATGGTTGGGTATACTGCCCTATATGTAATAATAAGACAAGAACAAAAATAAGAAAAGATACCGAAGCCAAGAATTTACCTGTGTTTTGTCCAAAGTGCAGGAATACAACTGTAATGGATATATATGGAAATGAAATAAAAAAAATGCAAAACATTAATTAGAGCCAGTCGCCAGTCGCAGAGCCATACAGATTACAGCAATGTAGTTTGTGTGGCTTTTTCTTATATTTGACCTCCCTCCTATAGCACATGTCCTTAAAAGAAACAGGTTCTAGCGCATAGCGTGAACAGCCTGGAGGTTGAAAAGCGGATGCAATTTCCGGCATGTGCGTTTTTGGACAAGTCAAGTCCTACAAAATGGCAACCGTTGGTGGACGGTTACACACCTACAAATAACCTAATAACGGAAAAGGAGAATCATCAATGAAAACCGAAGAATTAAAAGCGCAGGGATTGACAGAGGAACAGATATCTTTTGTCATGGCTGAAAATGGAAAAGACCTTAAAAAGTTGCAGAAAGAAAATGACAATCTGACATCCGAACGGGATACCTGGAAAGAAAAAGCAGAAGCAGCAGAAACAACGCTGAAAGGCTTTGAAGGGGTTGACCTGGAGACGATGCAGAAAGAACTGTCTGACTGGAAACAAAAGGCAGCAGATGCAGAAAAGAATGCCCAGGAACAGCTCTATGAGCGTGATTTTTCGGACGCTCTGAAAACGGAATTTGAGGGTATTAAGTTTTCTAGCGAAGCGGCTAAGCGCGCAATTATGGCAGAAGTCAAGGCAGCCGGATTAAAACTTAA
>ENA-ORTH01002802-ORTH01002802.1-human-gut-metagenome-genome-assembly--contig:-NODE-2802-length-12994-cov-2.407528_pt1 | contig 12994 bp, 10 predicted proteins | sample MGYA00241914_ERZ509192 | MGnify/ENA primary metagenome ERZ509192 (study PRJEB26280, sample SAMEA2338826) | human gut metagenome | biome: human gut; feature: human-associated habitat; material: faeces... | reverse complement strand
CATCGCCGTCGTGATCGACGAGTTCGGGGGCACGGCAGGCATGGTCACCATCGAGGACATCCTCGAGGAGATATTCGGCGAGATCGAGGACGAGCACGATTCTCAGGACCTGGTCGAAAAGAAGATGAGCGACAACGAGTATCTGTTCTCGGGACGCCTCGAGATCGAGTACGTCAACGAGAAGTACCGGCTCGACTTCCCCGAAAGCGAAAACTACGACACGCTGGCCGGATACGTGATCGACAAGTATCAGGGCATTCCCTCGGCCGGCGAAACGATTCTCTCGGACAACAAACGGATCAAGATTCTGCGAACGAACGCCTCGCGTATCGAGCTGATGCGGGTAACGATCGTCTGAGCCTGCCCCGGCACCTCTCCGGCCGCAGGCGCGAAGAATGCGAACCGTCCGGAGAGTATCCCCGTAACGAACGGACCGCCGCAGGCGGAATGCGGCGGCACGGGCGAAGACCGGGCGGACCGTTTTCCGAACCGATAAAGAGCAAACTTTCAGCCGCCCATGAAAAACGATTCCTATGAGGCAATCGCCGACCGCAACCGCCGGAGGGCGTGGCAAGTCGTCGACGAACTGAATCTCGTGAAAATCTGGGAAGCCGCCGGCGCCCGGGTGAATTCGGTCGGGTCGCTTGCGACCGGACTGCTCGCCAAGCACCTCGACATCGACTTTCACATCTATTCCGAGCCGCCCTTGCTCCCGAGCGGCTTTGCCGCCATGGCCCGCATCGCGGAAAACGCCTCCGTCCGGCGAATCGAATGCGTCAACCTGCTGCACACGGACGAGAAGTGCGTCGAGTGGCACGCATGGTACGAAGACCGCGACGGCGAGCTTTGGCAGATCGACATGATCCACATCGAAGCGGGTTCGGCCTACGACGGCTATTTCGAGCGCTTCGCCCGACGGCTGCAAAGGGCGCTGACGCCGGAAATGCGGCAGGCCGTCCTGCGGCTCAAGTTCGAGACTCCCGACCACGAGAAAATCTCCGGAGTGGAAATCTACCGCGCGGTCGTGCAGGGCGGGGTCCGGACCCGTGCCGAGCTGGAGCGTTGGAGAGCGGAGCATCCGCTGACCGGCATCTCGGAATGGATGCCCTGAGGGCGGAACGAGCGGATGAAAAACCGCTCCGCCGAACCGTCGCCGCCGCCCGGAGTCGCCGGAGCCGAAAGCAGGCTAAAAACTTGACGAAACGCACGGTGGAGCGGAGCAAAATTGCAGTTTCTGACGCCGGATTGCACTTGCAAAGAAGAATTTTATTACCTTTGGGTTTCGTTATCCAGCACGAAACCGCATTTTCAAAAACTATTGAACCAATATGGCAACACTTAACACATTGAGAACTCGCGGCGGCATCGTCGTTTCGATCGTCATCGGAATCGCCCTGCTGGCCTTCCTGCTCGGCGATTTCGGCAATCAGGGCGCCAGCGCGTTCCAAGAGCGCAAGATGCGCGTCGGAGAAATCAACGGGGAAAAGATCGGATATACCCAGTTCACCGACAAGGTCGACTACCTGACCGCGATCGTCGAGACCTCCTCGGGACGCAACAGCCTCTCGGCCGAGGAACAGGATCAGATCAGGGATCAGGCATGGGACTTTCTGGTCAGCCAGTATGCGCTCGAGCCCGGTTTCGAGGCGGCAGGCTTCCGTGTCGGCGAAGCCGAGCAGATCGACATGGTCGACGGCACGTATATCTCGCCGGTTGTCCGCAGCACGTTCATCAATCCCAACACGGGCGTCTATGACGGCACCATGCTGCGCCAGTTCGTGTCGAACCTCTCGCGGGACGCATCCGGTCGCGCGGCCATGATGTGGGAATACCTCAAGGATCAGATGACCAAGCAGCGCCTGGTACTGAAGTACATGGCGCTGGTAGCGAAAGGCATGTACGTGACCGACCTCGAAGTGGATCAGGCCGTAGCCGGCTCCAACGTGGCGAGCGGCATTTCGTACATAGTCGAGAACTACGACCGGATCGCCGATTCGACGGTCAGCGTCACGAAGGAAGATATCCGCAAATATTACGATGCGCATAAAAACGCTTTTCGCCAGAGCGCCTCGCGCGACGTCGAGTACGTCATGTTCGACGTGCTTCCTTCCGAGGAGGACTATGCCGCTGCGGAAAAGGAGGTGAACGAAATGGCGGAGGAATTCTCCCAGAGCACGACGCCGATGCAGTACGCTACGCTGAACTCGCAGGCTCAGACCGATAAGGAGTATGTCGGCGAAAATCAGCTTTCCGGCCCGCTGGCGAAGTACGCCTTCGGTCCCGACAACCAGAAAATGTACGGTCCCGTAAAAGAGGGCGACACCTATACGCTGGCCCGTGTCGTCGATACCAAAATGCTGCCCGACTCGGTCGGAGCCCGTCACATCCTGCTTCCTGCCGGACAGGCGGAGCTGGCCGACAGCATCGTGAAAGCACTGCAGGGCGGCGCCTCGTTCGCCGAACTGGCGGAGGTCTACTCGAACGATCCCGGCTCGAAAAGCAAGGGCGGCGACCTGGGCGTCTTCGCCCCCTCGCAGATGGTTCCCGAATTCGGCGATGCGGTTCTCGCCAACGAAAAGGGGAAGGTCTTCACGGTCGATTCGCGTTTCGGAACGCACATCGCCGAGGTGACCTATCTGAGCAAACCGACCAAAAAAGTCCAGCTCGCAACGATCACCTACCGGATCGAGCCGAGCCAGACGACCCAGCAGGCGATCTACGCGAACGCCAGCAAGTTTATCGCCGAGGCTCACGGTTCGTACGAGAACTTCGACAAGGCGGTCGCCTCGAACTCGCTGTCGAAACGCGTGGCCCGCATCCGCAATACCGACCGCAACCTCAACGGCATCGACAACTCGCGTGAAATCGTCCGCTGGGCTTTCAACGGAGAGAAAGGCGACGTTTCCGCGATCATGGATATCGACGGCAACTACATCGTCGCAGCAATCACCGGAGTGACGGCGGACGGCATCGCGCCGGTCGAATCCGTTTCGAAACAGATCGCCGATATCCTTCGCCTGAGGAAAAAGGGAGAAATGCTGTCGGAAGAACTGAGCGGGAAAGGCTCGCTCGCCGAAACCGCATCGAAACTGGAAACCGAGGTGAAGGAAGCCTCCGGCATCGAGTTCAACTCGTTCTATATCGAAGGAGTAGGGGTCGAGCCCAAGCTGATCGGAGCCGTGACGGGTGTCGAAGAGAGCGCCCAGTCGAAACCGGTCGCCGGTAATGCGGGCGTCTACCTGTTCGACGTCACTTCGCGCAGCGCCATAGAGACCGTCACGCCCGAAAGCGAGCGCGTACGCCTCGAAGCCAATGCGCAGGCATACATCATCGAGCGGGCCAATCAGGCGCTCGTAGATGCGGTCGAGATCACCGATAACCGGGTGAAGTTCTTCTAACTTCCCGGGGGAAGATCTTATTCATTATCAGGAAAGCCGTCCCAGTGGACGGCTTTCCGTTTTTCCGGCGTACAAAGACATATACGGGTTGCCGCCGTCCGAAAACTCCCCGAACAGCCGAGTGGGCAAGATTCGGCCCGGCAGCACCGGTTCCGCCGCTCTTTCCGCCGGAATCGCCCGATCCGTAAGCGCTTCTCCTCCGGCCCGCACCGCTCCGGGATATGCCGATATGCAACTCCGCCGGCTTTTACACTGAACGTGCGATCGATCGGTCGGCCGCTCGGTCCGCTCCTATATCCCAGCCGGAACGGAAACTTGGAAATCTCAGAGGCATACACAGCATATGAATTATCAAAGCAAAATATCCCCCATTCGCGAAGAAGGCTGAAAACCGCCCGTTCTTTCTCGGATTAGGAAAAAATTAATACATTTGCCCCGGATCGGTTTGCCTTTCCGCACTCAAGGAAGTAGGCAATAATAGGGAATCGGGTGAAAGTCCCGGACAGTCCCGCTGCTGTGAGGTTCCGTTTCGTCCGACACGATCTGTCGCCACTGGCGCCGCGCCGGGAAGGCCGTCGGACGGGAACGAGTCAGAAGACCTGCCGGTTCGTTTCGCGTTTCGGAGCTTCGTGGGTTAGGCTCCGGAATATGCAGATCGTCAAGTCCGAGCGACAAAGGGTAGACCGAATGTCAGGTCCGTCTTTTGCAGAAGAGACGAAAAGGGTGATTGATCGGAGAGCGTGGTGACAACGGAGAATCGGAACAAGAACGGCCGGACGGGCAAGTCGCATCGGCCGGCGGAATACGGAGACGGTACGGAGCGGCAGCCGAACCGCACGGAAGTCGTGCCGCGTGCCGACTCGATTCCCGCGGCAGCTTTCCGTTCAGGCGGACCGGCGCCCGCGACGGACGGACAAGTCGAACCAAACTTGTTGTTATGATAAAAAAAATCGTGATTGCCAACCGGGGAGAAATCGCGGTGCGCGTGATTCGCTCGTGTCGCGAGATGGGTATCAGCCCGGTGGCGCTGTTCTCGGAAGCCGACCGGCTGTCGAGGCATGTGATGCTCGCCGACGAGGCTTATTGCATCGGCGGAGCCGCCTCGAAAGAGAGCTACCTGAACATCGACCGGATCATCCGCGTGGCCCTGGCCTGCGGAGCGGACGCCGTGCATCCCGGCTACGGATTTCTGTCGGAGAACGCCGACTTCGCACGCCGGTGCGCCGAGGCGGGGCTCGTGTTCATCGGCCCCCGGCCCGAAACGATCGACGCGATGGGAGACAAGATCTCGGCCCGCAGGAAAATGATCGAGGCCGGCGTTCCGGTCGTTCCGGGCACGCAGGAGAACCTGTCCGGAGCCGACGAAGCCGTCGAGGCCTGCCGCCGCATCGGCTTTCCGGTCATGCTGAAAGCGTCGCAGGGCGGCGGCGGCAAGGGAATGCGTCTGGCACGGTCCGAGGACGAGGTCCGCGAGGCTTTCGTGGCGGCACGCTCCGAGGCGGTGGCCTCGTTCGTGCAGCAGCTCAACGCGCTGGGCTACACGTCCATCTTCACGCCGCCCGGCATCGAACGCTTCGTCGAAGAGCCTCACCATATCGAGTTCCAGATTCTGGGCGATACGCACGGAAACGTGGTCCACCTGTGCGACCGGGAGTGCTCGGTACAGCGCAGACATCAGAAAATCGTCGAGGAGAGCCCGTCCCCGTTCCTGACGCCGGAACTGCGCGAGAGGATGGGCGCCGACGCCGTGGCCGCGGCCCGGGCCGTCGGATACGTCGGAGCAGGCACGATCGAGTTTCTGGTGGACAAGCACCGCAACTACTATTTTCTGGAGATGAATACCCGTTTGCAGGTCGAGCATCCGATCACCGAGGAGGTGACGGGCGTCGATCTGGTCCGCGAGCAGATACGCATCGCAGCGGGCGAGCCGCTGTCGCTCGCGCAGCCCGACATCGTGCAGCGGGGCCATGCGATCGAATGCCGGGTCTGCGCCGAGGATGCGGCCGCCGGGTTCATGCCGTCGCCGGGTCCGGTAAGACAACTGTCGGAACCCGGAGGTCCGGGCGTACGCATCGACGGATACGTCTACGAAGGATACGATATCCCTATCCACTACGACCCGATGATCTCCAAACTGATCGTGCACGCCGACACCCGTGAGCGAGCGATCGCGCGGATGCGCCGCGCTTTGGACGAGTACCGGATCACCGGTGTCAAAACGAACATCGGCTACCTGAGCTCCATTCTCGGCGTGCCCGACTTCGAGCGCGGGTCATACGACACGTCGTTTCTGGAAAAGAACGCCGTCCTGCTCGGCTCCGCCGCTCCGCAACAGGACGAACGAACCGAGGATCTGGCCATGATCGTGGCGTATATGAACTATATCGTCGATACCGAGAGCGGCGCCGGCGCGACGGCCGCGACGGCCGGCGACCAGACGAGCCGGTGGCGCGAATTCGGCAAGCGCAAGGGCGTCATGGGCATGTAAAACGAAAAAGGCAAAAAGTATGGAAGTACAGATAGCAGACCGCACGGCCGAAGTCGAGCTGATCGAAAAGAACGGCAACGGCATCCGGCTCTCCGTCGACGGCAAAGCGTACGATCTGGACATGGTGATGACCGACCGGGGCATCTGCTCGGTGCTCTGCGACGGACGGTCGTACGATATGGAAGTCGAGCGTCGCGAGGGCGGCAAGAACTTCACGGTCAACAGTCGCTTCGCCTCCTACGAGGTCAGCATCGTCGACGCGCAGGCCAGGTACCTGCGCAACCGCCGGCGCGACGACACCCGGCAGGACAACGACCTGTGCGCCCCCATGCCGGGCAAGGTGGTGCGCATCGACGTGGCCGAGGGCGACCGGCTTCAGGCCGGCGACACGGTCGTCGTCTTCGAGGCGATGAAAATGCAGAGCACGCTGAAAGTGACGGGCGATTGCATCGTCCGCGAGATCGCCGTCCGCGAGGGCGACACGGTGGCCGGCGAGCAGCTGCTCGTGCGTCTCGACGTGATCGTCGAAGAAACGGAAAACCAATAACGAAGAGAAGATGGAAAACGAAAGGATATACGAGGATTTCGAGCGGCGTAACCGGGCCGCCCAAGAAGGCGGCGGAGCCGACAAGGTGAAGAAACAGCACGAGGCGGGCAAAATGACCGCCCGCGAGCGGATCGAAACGCTGCTCGACAAGGGAACGTTCGTCGAACTGGACAAGTTCGTCGTGCACCGCTGCACGAACTACGGCATGGAGCGCCACCGCATTCCGGGCGACGGCGTCGTGTCGGGCTACGGCAAGATCGACGGCCGCCAGGTTTTCGTCTACGCCTACGACTTCACGGTGCTGGGCGGCTCGCTCAGCGCCACGAACGCGCAGAAGATCGTCAAGATTCAGACGATGGCCCTCAAGAACGGCGCGCCGGTCATCGCGCTGAACGACTCGGGCGGAGCCCGCATACAGGAAGGCGTGGAGAGCCTGACGGGCTACGCGAACATCTTTTTCCAGAACACGATCGCGTCGGGCGTCATTCCGCAGATCTCGGCCATTCTGGGCCCCTGCGCCGGCGGAGCCTGCTACTCGCCCGCGCTGACCGATTTCATCTTCATGGTCGACGGCAAAAGCCACATGTTCGTGACCGGCCCCGATGTCGTGAAGGCCGTTACGCACGAGGAAGTCGGCAAGGAGGAGCTCGGAGGGGCCTACACGCACAGCAGCAAAAGCGGCGTGGCCCATTTCATCGGTCCGAGCGAGGAGGACGTGCTGATGAGCATCCGCGAGCTGTTCGGCTTCCTGCCGTCGAACAACATGGAGGACGCCCCGGTCGTCCCGACCTCGGACGACATCCACCGCGAGGACGAGCGGCTCGATACGCTGATCCCGGCCGATCCGAACGTACCCTACGACGTGAAAGAGCTGATCGAGTCGGTCGTCGACGACCACTATTTCTTCGAAGTGATGCCCCATTTCGCTAAGAACGTCGTGATCGGATTCGCTCGGCTGGGCGGCCGCCCGGTCGGCATCGTCGCGAACAATCCGGCTTTTCTGGCCGGCGTGCTCGACATCGACGCCTCGGACAAGGCGGCGCGTTTCATCCGCTTCTGCGACTGCTTCAACATACCGCTCATTACGCTCGAGGATGTACCCGGCTTCCTGCCGGGATGCACGCAGGAGCACGGCGGCATCATCCGCCACGGCGCGAAAATCGTCTATGCCTATGTCGAGGCGACGATCCCGAAAATCACGCTGATCCTGCGCAAGGCCTACGGCGGAGCCTATATCGTGATGTCGAGCAAGCAGACCGGATCGGACGTCAATCTGGCCTACCCGACGGCCGAAATTGCCGTAATGGGAGCCGAGGGGGCCGTCAACATTCTGTTCCGTCACGCCGACGAGCAGCAGCGCGCGCAAGCCGTCAAGGAGTACCGCGAACACTTCGCGAATCCATACCGGGCGGCCGAGCTGGGCTATGTCGACGAGATCATCCTGCCGCGTCAGACCCGTTTCAAGCTGATTCAGGCCCTCGATATGGCGCACAACAAGATCCGGAGCAATCCGCCCAAGAAGCACGGCAACATGCCGCTGTAATTTTCCGCGCAGCGGCGCAGATTACCGTTTTCCCCGAACGGCGGCCGACATCGTGAGCAATCCGTCTTCCGCCCGACAGAAGCAGGAGATTCCGTAACAGAGAGAACGGTAGCAGGGAACCCGCATCCGCAGAAACGTTCCGCCCCGCAAGCGGACGATGCGGAAGGACGACCGATCCCAAGGCCGCCTGCAACGAGCCGCCTTCCCGGTCGTTACAAACGAAAACGAAGCCTTGCGGCTGAACGCATGTTCAGCCGCAAGGCTTTTTTCGACCTGCCTCCGCCGTAATCAAATTTCCCCTGCCGTGCCGGACATAAGGAATCGGGGGTTCGTCCGACAGAGTCGTTCACGGAACCCCGCCGGAATCGTCAGCCGTCCGCCGTAAATCAGCCGGGCAACGACAATCCGGACAATAGCCGGAAAAAAAGAACGGTTTCGTTCGAAACCGCTTTCCGCGAATACGGAAGACCCGTTCACAGCATAACCGTCACGAAGCCCGACACGCCCGAAACACGCTCTGCATTTTATCGGGAACGATCGCCGGCAATCCGGAGTCCCTTTACCCGAAAAAAGCATCGGCCCCGGCGCCAAAACGTGCCGGGGCCGATGCTTCCATTCCCTTACGACCGAAACAAGCTTTCTCCTATCCGCAGGCAGCCGTATCGAAAGCCTTCGCCCGCTCGCGGACCGGTCCGTCATCCCGATCCGGCCGAGCTCCTATCGCCCGGTCTGTTCCGCCGGAGTTTCGGCATTCTTGACGTAACGGTCGAGCCAGCTGAAAAATTCGCGGTTCCATACGAGCGAATTCTGCGGCTTGAATACCTGATGCGCCTCGTCCTCGAACGAAACCAACCGGCTCGGCACGCCCATCAGGCGGGCGGCCGTGAAAGCCTGCAGGCTCTCGGTGTACGGAATCCGGAAATCCCGCTGGCCTGAGAAAATCAGGATCGGCGTATCCCAGTTCTTCACGAACTTGTGCGGAGAGTTGGCATACGAGCGGCGGGCCACCGGCGAGTCGCTCCAGTAGGGACCGCCGAGGTCGTTGTTCGGGAACCACAGTTCCTCGGTACCGCAATACATGCTTTCGAAGTTGAACATGCCGCAGTGCGCGATGAACGCCTTGAAACGCTTCTGATGGTTTCCGGCCAGAAAGAAGACCGAATACCCTCCGTAGCTCGCCCCGACGCAGCCCAGCCGGTCGCGGTCGACCCACGGCTCGGCCGACACGTCGTCGATCGCGCTCAGATAGTCGCGGATGTTCTGTCCGCTGTAATCGCCCGAAATCTGATCGAGCCACTCCTGCCCGAACGACGGCAGGCCGCGCCGGTTCGGCGCCACGACGACGTAGCCCTGAGCCGCCATCAGCTGCAGGTTCCACCGGTAGCTCCAGAATTGGCTCACGACGCTCTGCGGACCGCCTTGGCAGTAAAGCAGGGCAGGGTATTTTTTAGACGGATCGAAATCGGGCGGCAGCACGACCCAGACGAGCATCCGCTTGCCGTCGGTCGTTTCCACCCATCGCTCCTCGACTTTCCCCATTCGGATACGTTCGTATATCTCCGCGTTGGTGTTCGTGATGCGCGTCATCGCGCCGTCCGACGGATTCACGTCGAACAGTTCGGTGGGCGAGCCGAGCGTAGTCATTTCGGCCACGACGCGCCCGCCCGCCGCCGAGAATGCGTTCAGATCGTGCGCTCCGGAAGTAATCACGCGCACCGGACCGCCCGAAAGCGACACGCTGCAAAGCTGGATCGTCGCGCGGATCGGCGACAGGAACAGCAGCGTCGAGTCGTCGGCCCAACGGACATTGCCGGCATTGTAGTCGAAACCTTCGGTCAGATATCGCTTGCTTCCGTCGGCGAGACTCATCACGAACAGCCGGTCCTTATCCGATTCGTTGCCCGGGCGCTCCATGCTCGTAAAAGCGATCATCGAATCGTCGGGCGAAAAGACGGGATACTTGTCGTAGCCCGGCATTCCCTCGGTCAGATTGCTCGTCCGGCCCGAGGCTACGTCGTAGAGATAAATGTCCGAGTCGGTGCTCAGCGCGTACTGCGTACCCGTCAGTTTCTTGCAGGTATAGGCAAGCTGAGTGCCCGCATGGTTCCATGCGATCTCCGACGCGTCGAAATAGGGAGCCAGCGGGGCGTCCCACGGCTCGCCCTCCATGATGTCGGTCCCGCCGGTCACCCGGCCGGCCATGTCGGCGACGAACAGGTGCAGGTAGCTTCCGTCGTCCCAATAGTCCCAGTGGCGCTCCATCAGATCGTCGTATATTTTCGCCTTGTCCCAGATCGGAATAGAGCTCCGACGAGCTCCGCTTCACGACCGGCACACGCTTGATATACAGAATCCGGTCGCCCGAAGGAGCCACCGAGAATCCTTCCACGCCGCCCTCGATGTCGGTCACCTGAGCCAGATTGTTCCCGCTGGGCGCGGCCGACCAAACCTGACCACTGCCCGTGCGGTCGGACAGAAAATAGATTTTCTTTCCGTCGGCGCTCCACTGGACCGACGACTCGTTGCTGCCGGGATCGGTCACACGGACGGCCTTGCCGCCTCCGGCCGGTACGGACCAGATATCGGTCGTCCCCTTATTCTGCTCCATATCGTAGCGGGTCACCGTATAGAGCACGGTGCGCCCGTCGGGCGAAAGGACGGAGCCCCCCACGCGTCCCATTTTCCACATCACCTCGGCAGTCAGGATGCCGGCGGCCTTCTCCTGCTCGGTCAGCGAGTTCTTCGTTTCCATTCTGTCGTTTCTTTTCTGCGGGCCTTCGGCGCACGATGCCGCCGCGACGCACAGCGCCGCGCCGAGCAATACGGTTACGGTTTTCTTCATGGCTATATGTTCGGTTGGATCAGTCGGAGAGTCCCGCCTCGCGGAACACGTCCCGGATTGTGTAGTAAGCCCCGGACAAGCGGGCGGGAATCTGCTCGCGCGCGACCCATTCGGCCCGCGTAATCCCCTCGACGGTCTGCGGCCGGGGAGCGACGGCTCCCGCATAGCGCATCCGGTACCAGCTCGTCCGCTTGAGCACCCAGCGGTCGCCGATGCGGTAGCAATGATAGGTATCGGCGATCTTGTCGTCCCGCCGCAGTTCCTGCAACGGCAGCGCGCACTCCTCGGACACCTCGCGCACGGCACACTCCTCGATCCGCTCGCCCGGCTCCAGCTTGCCCTTGGGCAAATCCCACCGCCCGTTGCGGAAAATCATCAGCACACGTCCCCCGGCATCCGAGACCAGACCGCCGCCCGCTTCGATCAAGGGCATCGACGCGCGGAACCCGTCGAAAACGGACTCTATTTTTTCGGATATTACGGTTAACTTTTTGGTAAATTGAAGTTTTTGCAACAACTTTGTCATAGAAACGCTTTCGCCGGGAGAGACCGCAAGCGACGGTTCTCCGTCCCCGGCGCGCCCTTCCGGGGCGAAGCGGATGCAGCTGTTCTCGACATAAACTTTATAAACACTCATAATGAACGATTTATCGAGTAAGATAGCGGAAAGCCTGTTACAAATTAAGGCAATTAAATTAAATCCGGCAAATCATTTCACATGGGCCTCGGGCTGGTATTCCCCGATCTACTGCGACAACCGCAAGATTCTCTCGTATCCGGCCGTTCGCAAGCAGGTCTACGAAGGCTTCGAGCGGATCATCGCCGAGAAATACCCCGACGCCGACATCATCGCCGGCGTCGCCACCGGAGCCATCGCGCACGGCGTGCTGGTCGCCGAGCGGATGGGCAAGCCGTTCATCTATGTCCGCAGCTCGCCGAAAACGCACGGGCTGACGAACCAGGTCGAGGGCGAATACTGGCCCGGCGCCAAGGTCGTCGTCGTCGAGGACCTCGTCTCGACGGGCGGGAGCAGCCTGAGCGCCGTCGAGGCGCTGCGCGAGGCGGGATGCGACGTGTTGGGCATGGTGGCCATCTTCACCTACGGTTTCCCGACCGCCGCCGAGAATTTCGCCGGAGCCGACGTGAAGCTCGACACGCTCAGCGACTACAAGACGATGATCGAATTGGCGGCGAAACAGGGCTATGTCCACGAGGACGAGCTGCAAACTCTCCAGCAGTGGAGGCGCGACCCTGCGAACTGGAAAAAATCGGCACAGTAATCGCTATGGAGAAGTACGAAAGCAAACACGTCCGGATCCTGCGTCCGGCCGAAACGGTTTACGGCGTTTTGTCGCGTTTCGACAACCTGACCCCGGTGCTCGCCGACAAGGTCGAAGGGTGGACGGCCGACGAAAACACCTGCTCGTTCAAGGCCAAGGGCTTCCCGGTCCGGCTGCGCATGGTCGAGAAAGAGCCTTTCAAGCTCGTCAAGGTGACCGGCGAGGACGGCTCGCCGATGGACTTCACGTTCTGGCTGCAGTTGGTTTCCGCCGACGTCAGCGACACGCGGATGCGGCTCGTGCTGCACGTCAAGCTGAACATGATGATGAAAATGATGATCGGCGGCAAGCTGCAGCAGGCGCTCGACCAGATCGCCGACCAGATCGCCGAGGCGTTCAACAACGCGCCTGTCTGAAAAACGCCTGTCCCTGCACGGCTCCCCGAGCGGAGCAAGGCGGAACCGCGCGGAAAGTAAAAAGAGCTCAAACGGATCACCCGTTAAACTCACAGCATATGATCAACATTCTGGTAACCATCACCGTCTCGGAGCAGAACCGCCCGCAGACGTTGCGACTGCTCGAACAGCTGACCGAAGCCTCGCAACAGGAAAACGGAAATATCTCTTATCAGCACTACCTGCATCCGACCGATCCCGAGCAGCTGCTGATCGTTGAACTGTGGCAGAACGGCGAAGTGCTGGCCGCCCACGAGGCTACCCGCCACTTCACGACGCTGCTTCCTCAGATCGAAAAACTCTCGGACGGCATCGACATCCGGAAGTTCGACGCGGAGCCGGTCGTCGACTGATTCGCGCGGCCGAAGAGACCGTAGGCCATGCAAAGCGGAAGCCCGAGATATGCGCCGAGGGCGGTCCGTATGTCGGACCGTCCTCGGC
>ENA-ORTH01002794-ORTH01002794.1-human-gut-metagenome-genome-assembly--contig:-NODE-2794-length-13042-cov-2.595827_pt1 | contig 13042 bp, 15 predicted proteins | sample MGYA00241914_ERZ509192 | MGnify/ENA primary metagenome ERZ509192 (study PRJEB26280, sample SAMEA2338826) | human gut metagenome | biome: human gut; feature: human-associated habitat; material: faeces... | reverse complement strand
TCCTGCCATTCTTGTCCTGCTACTCTTAGAAACGAAATTTTAGGAGGAAACTGATCATGAAAGAACAAAGCCAAAAGCTGCCATTGAACCAGCGGTTTACGTTGACCCTGAAAGAAGCCAGCCAGTATTTCCATATTGGGGAAAAGAAACTTCGGAGAATGGCTGCCGAAGACCCTGGTTCCGGGTTTCTGCTGCATAATGGACGGAAAGTACTCATCATCCGGGAAGAATTTGAACAATTCCTTCGCCAGACTTCGTGTATTTGATAGAAGTTGACTTATTTTGTCTTCAGAGTGATGTATAGGATGCCAAAAGAAACGAAAGGGGAAAAGCAATGAAAAAACGTATGATAGGCCGGATCCGAAGAGATAAGAAAAGACGGATCCTACGGCCGGGAGAGTCTGTTCGGATTGATGGTAAGTACCAATTTAAATACATGGTGGACGGCAAACCCAAATTCTTTTACAGCTGGAAACTAGAGCCTACGGACCCATTGCCCCCAGGAAGAAAGCCTTGCCGGTCCCTTCGGGAGATGGAAGACAGCCTGGAGGTCCGCCTGGTGATCTGCCCCAATGCCAACAGCGATTCCATGACCGTCCTGGAACTGGTCCAGCGCTATCTGCTTCTCAAAAAGAGTGTGAAACCAAACACATTGACCAATTACCGGTTTGTGGTCAATGCCCTGAAGAAAGAGCCCTTTTCCCAGAAGGCTATTGGGAAGGTGAAAATGTCCGATGCCAAATTATGGTTGGTCAAGTTACAGTCAGAAGGAAAGAGCTACAGTTCCATCCACAGCATCCGGGGTGTGGTGCGGCCCGCCTTCCAAATGGCCGTAGATGATGAAATCTTGTGGAGAAATCCCTTTAACTTCGAACTGAAAGAAGTCCTGATCAACGACAGCGTAAGGCGGGAGGCTCTTTCAAAAAGAGATATGCGGATTTTTCTGGATTTCATTAAAAACGACTCCCACTACAAGAGATATTATGAAGGAATCTTCATCCTGTTCCATACGGGGTTGCGGGTATCAGAATTCTGTGGACTGACGGTGAACGATATCGACCTGGAAAAAAGGACGATCAACGTGGACAAGCAGCTCCAAAAGGGGAATGGAAAATATTACATTCTTTCTACAAAAACCAAAGCGGGGGCCAGGTTGCTGCCCATGACCGATGAGGTCTACCAATGCTTTGCGGCTATCCTGGAGCGGAGAAGACCGCCGAAGGTAGAACCCATCATCGATGGGGTGGGGAAATTCCTTTTTTATGATGTGAATGGACATCCAACAGTAGCCTTGCACTGGGAACATTATTTCAAACTTATCGTGCGGAAACACAACAGCATCTATAAATATCAGCTTCCCAGGATTACGCCCCATGTTTGTCGCCATACCTACTGCACCAATATGGCCCTCTCCGGGGTCAGTGCCAAGACTCTCCAGTACCTGATGGGGCACAGCGACATTTCCATCACCCTGAATGTGTACACCCACATCAAGTTCGATGACGCCCAGAAAGAAGTGGCACTCATCCAGGCCCGGCAGCAGAAGGAGATGGAAAACGTCCGAAAAGAACTGGAGCAGGTGGGAGAAATCCAGCCCAAGGTGATCCGGTTTCCCAATAAGGCGTGAGGAGAGAAACAGTCAACGGTCACTAGTCACGAGTCCATAGCCAGGTGAAGAACTTCTATCTTTCTTCACGGAAACGATGAAAATATACGTTCCAAGCCATAGCAGCCGGTTCCAGGAATATAGTCATAAATATCACCTCATTTCAGGCATGAAAAAAGCACCAGGCATTTCTGCCAGGTGCTTTCTATTAGATTTTATTCAGCTTCTGGATGCGCTGGTTCGTATTGAATCCCATGATCGCCTGGATACGGTTTATCATGCTTCACTTTTTCGGTAAAAATATCAAAAGGAATCCCTTTTGGAAATGCATCACAGTAGGGACATCCCCGCATATCTTCCCGCGGATAAACTACATAATGCTTACAACACCTACATCTATTTATCGGAAACATATTCCAGGGCTCCTTCTTTTTTTAACAAAATTACCACGGTTTGGGCATATTTGCAAGGAATTTTACGAAGCCATGCAGCAAGTGCATCTGCTGTAAACTCATACACATTAAAAGGGGAAAAGGAATGGCAGCGGGGCAGAGTTTCCTGAGAAAGCGATGAGATTGCAAGATTATTTGCGAATCCTGAAAATCTCGTTATAGCTAAAGAAAAGTTATATGATTATTGTTTGAATAAGGATCATCTATCAGGGGGCCAAACGCAGTTGCTTTTGAAAAATATTTAGGGTATACTCAAAGTGTCTATAAAAAGCTTGATGATTTGATAGGTCAAAATATTATTAATGCTAAGTTTGAGGATAGAGGAATAAACGAACAAGGCCATAATATGGCGCTAATTTCTTTGTTACTGATTTGCAAAATAACAGGATTTTGCTAACAACCGGGTGGATTATAGATAATGGTTCAATAAAGCCACGTCTAACATCTTCTTATTTAAAACCTGAAATTAAGGAGGGGAAGCCATGAAGGCAAAAGAGTTAGATTGTGTAGAACTAAAGAATGGGAGAAAAGGGTGCTTGCTTCACGAATTTCCTAACGGAGATTTCTTGATGGAACCTTATGAGAGTCCTGAAATAGAGGATCAGATAGAAATTTCAAAGGAAGACATAAAAAGAATAATTTATGTTTCATAAGCCCCCTGCTCCGGCAGCGGGCTTTTCTTATGCCTGAAAAAAAGAAACCATGAATGACATAGCTCTGATCTTCTCCAGAGAGGTCTGGTTGAGTGTGTGGCTTTTCTGCTATAATAACAGAGAAAATTTCACCCCAGAAAAATTTCGGTAGTAGGAAAAACCCGTTTTACTACCATTTTTACTACCATTTTTACTACTACAATGGGGAAAGTTGTGCCGTTTTTTGCAAAATTATGTCCTTTTCTCCGTGAACAGGTGAAACGGGCAAAACCGCATTAACTCGGCATATTTCGGCATAGAAGGGAGTTTCGTGTCCATGATCAAAATACTATTTATCTGCCACGGCAATATTTGTAGAAGCCCCGTTGCGGAGTTTGTTTTTAGGGATATAGCCAAAAAGGCCGGTCAGGAGGCAGATTTCCTCATTGCTTCCGCGGCAACGACAACGGACGAAATTGCTGGCGGTGTAGGAAATCCTGTCTATCCGCCGGCTCGGGAGACACTCCTGCGTCATGGCATTGACCCTGTAGGAAAGCGGGCAGTCCTGTTGACGCGGGCTGATTATGCTTTCTATGATCATCTCATCGGCATGGACGCGGAAAATCTCCATGACATGCGGCGCATCTGTGGTGGGGATAGGGACCATAAACTATCGCTGCTCCTTGATTATACGGATCATCCCCGGGATGTAGCCGATCCTTGGTATACCCGGGACTTTGAAGCAAGCTATCGTGATATTGTGGCTGGCTGCAGGGCTCTTTGGTCATTTCTTCAAAAAAATGCCCTCTCAGCTGACAGAAAGGACTTATTGTGAAACTTGATCCTCTCTATTTTTTCCTACCCATGATTGAGGCCCTTGACCGGGAGGAACATGACCTTGTCGGCGCCACGGTCGGACATGGTAAGCGAGTTGCCTATCTGTCTTACCTGATGACGCGCAGCCTTCCGTGGTCCCCTGATGAGCGGCTGGCCTTTGTCCTTGCCGCTTTGCTCCATGACTGCGGGTCTGTAGAGACCATTCGGGAAATGCGTGATGCTGCCCGAAATAGGAAACCCTTCAGCGGTACTTTTTCCAATGGTCGGGTTGTAGATGACGCCAGTATCCATGCCCAAAAAGGAGAGGACCTTTTGCAGGATATGCCTTTTTATTCCCAAATCAAAGGGGTTGTCATGATGCACCACGAATGGGCCAATGGAACAGGCCCCATGGGGCTTAGGGAAGATGCCATTGACAAGCGGGCCCAAGTACTCTACCTTGCTGACCGCATGGATATCCGTTACGATTTATTGTCCCTGTCGGAAAGCGGATTTAGGGAGATGGTCCGTGATCTGCTTGGGCTCGAACATATCGAATTTTCCCATGATGCCTTGGTCCTTCTTGAAAAGAACCTGACCTATGAGGCTGTACAAAAACTCCAGGAGATTCCTCTAAATAGGCTCCTCAAATCGGTCGTACCAAGCCATGCCTGTGAGTACAGCCTAAAAGATATGCTTACCATCACCCGGTTTTTTGAGCGGATTGTCGATAATAAGTCCTCCTTTACGAAGGACCATTCTCACGGAATTGCCATGAAGGCCCTTGCCATGGCCCAAAAATATGGATGGAATGAAGAAAAGCAGGAACGTTTTCTTCTGGCGGCGAGCCTCCATGATTATGGAAAATTGCAGGTGCCTTCTTCCATCCTTGAAAAAGCAGGGCCGTTGACTGCAGAAGAGTTCCAAATCATGAAGAACCATGTCCGCTGGACCTATGAAGTCCTTGATGAAATCCCTGGGTTTGAAGATATCCGGGACTGGGCCTCTTTCCATCATGAGAAGCTGGATGGAAGCGGTTACGTAAAGGGCCTTTGCAGCAAGGAACTTTCCTTTGAAGACCGCCTCATGGCCTGTCTCGATATTTATCAGGCCCTGACGGAAAAAAGGCCGTATAAAGAGGGATTCTCACATGAAAAGACCATTGCCATCATGAGGGAACTAGCCTGTAAAGGAAAAATTGACGGCGCCATCGTGAGGGATCTCGACGCCTTTTTTGAGCCGACTAGGCTTCCTTCCTAATGAAATAAAAGGCAGGGAGCAGAAAGATACTCCAACAAGGTAGGGAGGATTGATGATGGATCTGATTCGAAAGGTACAGGAACAAGACTGGACTGCTATTGAGGACCTAGTAAAGCAGGCTTTTGCCACGGCTTCTTATTCGGATGGGACGGAAGCCGCGCTTGTGGCCCGGCTGCGGCAAGGGCCTGCCTTTCTCCCAGACTTAGCCCTTATGGCTGAACGGGAAGCTAAGCCCGCAGGGTTTATCCTTTTTACAAAAGCAAGGGTATCCCAAGAAACCATCCTTGCCTTGGCGCCCCTTGCTGTGAAGCCTTGTTTTCAAAAAAGTGGGATTGGGACCGCTCTTGTAAAAAAAGGTCATACGCTTGCCGCAAAGGCGGGATTTGCTTATGCAGCCGTTTTGGGGGATCCCGCATTTTACGGTCGTTTGGGTTATGAAGCGGCAGAAAAATGGGGAATTACGCCGCCAGCAGCTTTTCCTAAAGAATATTTTATGGCCATAAAGCTCATTCCTGATGCGGCTCCGCTTGCAGGGACCATTGTCTACGACAGGGCGTTTGGCCTTTAGGAAACAGAGCAGAAAATGAGACTGGAAAGAAAAGGGATGGAATTATGAAAGAAGCCATCAAGGTCCGCGGTGCGCGGGTCCATAATCTTAAAAATATTGATGTCGATATTCCTCTTGGAAAAATTGTCGGCATTGCCGGTGTGTCGGGATCGGGCAAATCATCCCTTGCCTTAGGCGTCCTCTATGCGGAAGGGTCCCGGCGCTACCTCGATTCCCTGTCGACGTACACAAGGCGGCGCATGAGTTTTTCCCCCAAGGCGGACGTAGATGAAGTCCTTTACGTTCCGGCTGCCCTTGCCATGCACCAGCGTCCCGGTGTTCCTGGCATGCGCAGTACCTTTGGGACAGGAACGGAGCTTCTTAGTAGTCTGCGTCTCCTTTTTTCCCGTCTTGCGGTGCACCGCTGCCCAAACGGTCATGAGGTCCCACCGTCCCTTGCCGTCGCGGCGGAAAAAGAACTTATCTGCCCGACCTGCGGAGCCCATTTTTACGCTCCCTCTGCAGAAGAACTGTCTTTCAACAGCCAAGGCGCCTGCCCGCGCTGTGAGGGGACGGGAAAGGTCAAGACCGTCAATGTGGATGCCCTCGTCCCTGACGAGACCTTAACCATTGATGAAGGGGCCGTCCTTCCTTGGCAGACCCTGATGTGGTCCCTGATGAAGGATGTTGCCCGCGCCATGGGCGTGCGGACCGATGTTCCTTTTAAGGATCTTACAGCAAAGGAAAAGGACATCGTCTATCATGGTCCTGCCGTGAAGAAACATATCTTTTACAAGGCTAAAAGTACGAACGTTGCCGGTGAACTTGACTTCACGTACTATAATGCCATCTATACCGTCGAAAATGCGCTTGCCAAAGTAAAGGACGAAAAGGGCATGAAGAAAGTCGAACGCTTCCTGACCCAGGAAACCTGCCCGGAGTGCCATGGCACCCGTCTTTCCGAAAAGGCGCGGGCCCCGAAAGTGCGCGGGATCTCCCTTGCCGACGCGACGCATATGACCTTGAAGGACCTCGTCTTGTGGGTCAAAGGAGTTCCCGAAAGTCTTCCTGAAACCATGCGCCCCATGGCCCAAAGCATTTGCGATGCTTTTCTCGAAAACGCCAAGCGTCTTATGGATCTGGGCCTTTCTTATCTGACCTTGGACCGGGAAGCTGCGACCTTATCAAACGGAGAGAGGCAGCGGATGCAGCTGGCTCGGGCTGTACGGAACCGAACGACGGGTGTCCTCTATATCCTTGATGAGCCATCCATTGGTCTTCATCCGGAGAATCTCAAAGGCCTCATGGGTGTCATGCAGGACCTTATCCGCGACGGAAACTCCATCGTTCTTGTAGACCATGATACGCAGGTCCTGTCTACGTGTGATTGGCTCATTGAAATGGGGCCCGGCGCCGGCTCCAAAGGAGGTCGCGTCATCGGAACGGGGACTGTGGCTGATACGGCAAAGCGTCACACTTCAAAGATTGGCCCTTTCCTTCAAAAAGGCGGTCACCACTTAGTCCGTGATGCCTGCGGGAAAAAAGCACTTTTTGAAAAGGGCACCATCCATATGGAAACAAGTGGAATCCATACCGTAAAACCCCTCAGTGTGACCCTTCCCAAAGGCCGTCTTACGGTGGTCACCGGTGTTTCCGGCTCAGGCAAGACAACCATGGTTCTTGAAAGTCTCATCCCGGCCGTCCTTGCCCAAACGAAAGGGGAGGCACTTCCGCCCCATGTGACACGTCTTGACGCGTCAGGCATTCACGGGATTAAACTCATCGACGCATCGCCCATAGGAATCAATGTCCGCTCTACGGTGGCAACGTACGCCGATGTCCATGATGAACTGCGCAAAGTCTACGGCCGCCTGCCGGAGGCAAAGGCACAGGGCCTTAAAGCAGGGGACTTTTCCTATAATACGGGGAGCCTGCGCTGCCCGCTCTGCGATGGCACGGGGGAAATCAACCTTGACGTCCAGTTCCTGCCTGATGTGATCATTACCTGTCCGGAGTGTCATGGAACGAGGTACCGAAAAGAAGCGGACCTTGTGAAAAAGAAGATGCAGAAAAGCAACGCGGCATATTCCTTGCCGGAACTCATGGCTATGGATATCGATGATGCCCTTGAGGCTGCCAAGGGGCTCAAGAAGGTCTCGGAAAAACTGCGCATCCTGAAAGACTTGGGCCTGGGGTATCTGACGCTGAAAGAAGCAACGCCCCGCCTTTCCGGCGGTGAAGCGCAGCGGCTGAAACTTGCCAGCGACATGGGAAAGGGGCAGGAAGATACAATCTTTGTCTTTGATGAACCGACCATCGGCCTTCATCCCCTTGATACGGAGACACTCCTTCACGTCTTTGATGAGCTTGTTTCGCAAGGAGCGACCGTTGTTGTTATTGAGCATGACCTCGACGTCATCCGCAATGCCGACTATCTCATCGACATGGGTCCCGGCGGTGGGGCAGAAGGCGGCACCATCGTTACGTGCGGTACGCCGGGAGAAGTGGCCCAATGCAAGGAAAGTAAAACAGGAAAGTACATCTAAAGAAAGAGCAAAGCAGTTCCCACGAAGTCCTTATGGCTTTAGGGGAACTGCTTTTTTAGAAAGGAGAAAGGATCAAAGGCTCGACCTGATTCTTGTGTCAAAAATGTATTGATAAATCGAAAATTATAGATATCATAAAACCATGAATCAGGTAGAACTTTTTAAAGCCCTTTCCAATCCCATACGGCTCCAGATCCTCACCTGGCTGAAAGACCCCTCTGCCCATTTTCCTCCTCAGGGTCTTCATATCCCCGAAGGAGACAGCTTCGAGAACGCTGTCTGTGTTGGAAGCATCCAAGAAAAGCTGGGTATTTCCCAATCGACTGTTTCCCATTACCTCGATCTGATGCAGCGTTCAGGCCTTTTGGAGTCTGCCCGTTTTGGAAAGTGGACCTATTACCGAAGAAATGAAGCGAATATCCAAACCTTAGCCGAGTTTATCAAGACAGAACTATAAAGGAGGAAAAAGAGCAAGACCATGTAAACTGTTCTCGCAGGCAGTTTATTTTTTACCCTAATATATCGAAAATAAGCGATATATAGATTTAAAAGGAGACACTTTTAGGCATTTTCATGGCCCTGTCATTCGCCCGCCAATAGATGCGGACAGTCTTTTTATCGAAGGTCACAGCAGGCTCAACGCATAATGCCCGTACGTTTTGCAATTTCTATCACGATACACCCTTTATGGCAGCGCCTTTATCCCAAATTGAGGCCGATCTCAAAGAAGCAAAGGAGAAATGGCCTGATGCAAGAAAAATCTGGGCGTCCGGCGGTGATCCCTTTGCTCTCAGTACGGAAAAGCAGATTGCTGTCTGGGATCTCATGCGGACCTATTACCCGAAGGCACGGATTTCCACGTATGCCATCATTTCTGATTTTAAGCACAAAAGCGTCGAAGAGATTTGCAAAATCAAGGCCCATGGACTTGATGAAATCATGATCGGTATCGAGAGCGGGGACGATGAAGTCCTTTCCTTTGTCAATAAGGGCTACACATCGGAAGAAATCATCGAAGCGGGCCTTCCATATGAAGTGATTTTCCTCAGTGGATTGGGGGGCGCGGCTACGGTCTCGGACACGCCCAAAAGAGTGCTGACATCCTCAATCAGCTGCACCCTGACAGGATCCTTATTGCAGGACTCACCCTATTCCCCGATACGCCGCTCATGAAGGACGTGAGAAGCGGTGTATTCAAGGAGGCAACAGAAGAAGAACGCGTTTTGGAACTGAAGGAATTCCTGACACGTCTTAAGAATCCGACGCTGATTGACGCAACAAATGCCTCCATCATCACCCCTATCTATGGGAGGATTCCTGAAGAAAAGGATAAGATGATTGCCCAGCTTGACGCCATCTTTATCCGCTATGGGGAAGCGGGTCTGCGTCAGGCCCGTGAATCCCTGCCTGCCAGTTAAGATTTTCTGCTTCCAGACGGCAGAAGCCATCCCGCCTTGGCAGGGCAATTTGGAAAAGTTTCGTCATGTTTTTTCTTTCTTTTGAGCAAAGGCCCAACAGCCAATATTGGCTGTTGGGCCTTTGTCATAGACTCATGATAGGGTAGAAAGCGATGCATAAAGGTGGAAAAATGAGCTTATTTCGGGTTCTTTCATCAGTTTTCCCTGCGTCTCCAGACAAGATACAAGACAGCAGCCCCGACAAGTACGGCAGGACAAATGACACCATACATCATGGCATAGCCCCATTCAGCCGCCGCAAGTCCCAGTAAATAGGCCGCTAGGCCGACACTGATGTCAAGAGCCCAAAAATAAGTGGCTGTGGCGACCCCGGCCCGGGAGGGCGGTGCCATGGTCACGGCAAGGGTCTGAAAAGCCGGTGAGAGGGCCCCAAAACCAAGTCCCAGCACGGCTCCTGAAAGCAGCAGCCCCGTGAGACTTGAAATGGATGCAAAAAGGATGAATCCCAGAAGAAAGACGATGAACCCCGGATAAACGATATAATCCGGGCCCTTTGTATCAAAAAGATGTCCAATGACCGGCCGTGTGACGATGATGATGAGGGCAAAGACAACAAAAAAGAGACTTGTTACAGAAGCCAGTCCAAGGCTTCTGGCATAAAGCGGGATAAAGGTGAGCATACCGCCATAGGAAAAAAAGACCAAGCCCCCAAATAAAGAAGGGATGACGGAGCGGGGTTCAATGAGATCTGTTACTGAAAAAGAGCGGAAGGAGGCACTGGGACGGGTCACAGAGGACGGCAGCGCGTTGCAGATCATAGCAATCAGCGTAAAGAGAGCCCCGAGGATCAAAAAGAAAAAGACCGCGGATGGTCCCCAATACTGCATGAGAAGAAGTCCAACGAGGGGGCCTACAACCATGGCAAGATTGGTTGAAAGGGCAAAGTAACCGATGCCTTCCCCTTTGCGTGAAAGCGGCAGGACAAGAGCTGCTACGGCAGCAGCCGCCGTCGATGTGACGCCAAAAATAGCACCGTGTAGGAAGCGCAGTCCAAAGACGGCCGGCAAGGTTCGTAAAAAGAAAAAGGCCGTCATGATGAGAAGGAACGCACATGATCCCGCCACGAGCAGCCTGTGTTTGTTCAAGGAATCAATGATCTTTCCTGCAAACGGACGGCATAAAACGGTCCCCAGCTGAAAATACGTCATGGCAAGGCCCGCGTCCCTTTCGTTTCCATGAAGTTCTTCCAGGATGTATAACGGCATGGCCGCAACCAGCAGATATTGGGATAGAAAATAAAAGAAATTCCCTCCCCCCATAGTCATGAATTGAGGTGTCCATAAACGATCTTTTGACAAATGAAATCCTCCTTATGAATCAGAAAATACGTTGTAATCCTGTCTTATTGTACTGCATGGAAAGAGCTTGTCAAGATTTTGGGCGCGTAGGGGACGGGAAAACTTCTATTTTATTCTATGAGAAATGCTCTATTTGGGAGTGCATAAAAAAGAGGCCCCATATGGGACCTTTTTGATTTATGATTTACAATTGGATCCAATCTATTTCCCTTGTTGATGAGGCAAAATCTTGGCACTTAGATAGGACGCCAGAAGACAAAACACGATATCGATTCCCCAGATGCCTTGATAGCTTCCTGTTGCAGCCACGGTCATGCCGCCCAAAAATGCACTGAGAAAGGCGCCTAGCTGATGCCCTAAAAAAAGGAGTCCCACAAGTGCTGCCGATTGGGCAAGAGGAAAACGCTCCGTGACGATTCCTGACGTCGGCGTAACTGTGGCCCCGCCGGACATGCCGAGACCTATGCAAAAGAAAAGGGCCGACAGGAAAGTTTTTGGCAGGAAAAAGAGATATATGGCTGTCAAACCCGCACGGAAGCCATAGTAAATGGTCAGAAGACGGTTTTTGGAAACATGGCCGGACAAATATCCGGAAATCAGCGCACCAATGACTGTTGACAGACCATAGGCTGCAAAGGCGTGGGCGGCGCGTGGCCTTTGAAGACCATAGGAGAGCAGCTGTGAGAAAAGATGGGCTTCAATCAGCGCCATATGAAAGCCGCAAGTAGTAAATGCTCCCAATAGATATCGAAATTCCGGCCGCTTTAGGGCTCCTTGAAGGAGGAGGCCAAAAGAAGCTTCGGGAACAGGACCTTTTTCCTGAAGAACCATTCTTTTTAGGGGCTGCGTCAAATAAAAAAGAAAGGGAAGGGTTCCAATCATGATCAGACTGAGCACAACAGAGACCGTCGGGATTCCGCCTACAAGGGAAAGCCTGGAAAGAAGCGGGGAAAAAAAGGTTGAGCCCAGGCCGGCTGCAGCATTGATAAAGCCCGAAATGAGGGCCCCTTTTTGAGGTCCTACGGCGAAAATGACGGTTTCAAGAAGCAGACCAAATGAGATTGCTCCAGCGCCGCAGCCTAGACATAGACCAAGGGTGAGCACAAGGCCCCAAAGGGAGCGGAAGAGGGACAGCCCCAGTAACCCTAGAAGGAAAAGCCCCACGCCGCTAAGAAGGACGAAACGGTGGGAACGCCTAGCTGCAAGGAGCCCCCAAAAAGGCTGCGAAAGACCAAAGGAAAGCTGCAGGACCGCAATGGCAAAACTCAGGCCCCCATAAGAAAGGCCTGTAGCTTCCCTGAGTGGCTCCAGAAGGATTCCAATATCGCTGCGGATGCCGCCGCTGATGCCATAAAGGAGGACGGCGGATAACCCGCAGAAAAATAGAGAGGGCCCCGAAGCGGGGTGACTGGGTGCCTGCATAGAAAACCTCCGTTTAGACGCAGTCAGATAGGATAAAGGGGAAAACTTGGATGAAAAGCTTCCTCTAAATGATCAGAGAACCTTTTGGAAGGCAATCTTTGTGCTATTATCAAACCAAATTGTTCCCGTATAGACGAACCCCATCTTTTCGAGGATGTGGCGCATGATTTTGTTGTCCTCATCCGTATCGACACGGATGTTTTGAATCCCTTCACGCCTGGCTAAGTTTTCACAGGCCTTGAACATTTCCTGGGAAAGGCCCTTGCCGCGGATGGTGCAGTCGACAGCCATCCGATGGATGACAAGATAAGGCTCGTCATTGAGCCAGTGACCCTGAAGCGTGTCATAGGCAGCCTCGCCGCGGGCATCGATGCCGGCATAGCCGACAATCCGTCCCTGATCCTTGAGCACATAGCCGATGCCGTCTGATAAATCCTTGTTGATATCCGCCATGGCCGGATATCCCGTCTGCCATTGATTGACGCCCTGACTCCTTAGAAAAGCCTTGGCCTCGTTGATGATTTCCATGATGCGAATGGCATCTGTTCTTTCTGCTTTTACCAGTTTCATGCTGCCAGCCTCCTTATTCATGATTTTTCCAATCAATCTGGATATTGGTCCTCAGTTTCTGCATGAGATCCAGCAGGGTCCGGACCTCTTCCTGGGAAAACCCCGCAAGACCCACTGCAATCTGGCGATTTTCCTCTTCAATCAATTTTTCATAAAGTTTCTTTCCGATATCCGTTGGATAAAGATGCCACATCCGTTTGTCCGTCTTTATCTTTCGGCGGCTGATGAGATGTGCGTCCTCAAGCTTTTTTACCGCCTTGGCCGTTGTCCCCTTGTCTACGCTGACGAGCTCAGTCAGGTCTGTCTGACAGAGGCCAGGCGTTTCACAGATGCGGGTCAAAAAGATAAATTGGCCGCGTTTGAGTCCATAGGATTGGAACTTCATATCCATCAGGGAATGGATGACGCGGCTGAT
>ENA-ORTH01002793-ORTH01002793.1-human-gut-metagenome-genome-assembly--contig:-NODE-2793-length-13048-cov-11.336643_pt1 | contig 13048 bp, 10 predicted proteins | sample MGYA00241914_ERZ509192 | MGnify/ENA primary metagenome ERZ509192 (study PRJEB26280, sample SAMEA2338826) | human gut metagenome | biome: human gut; feature: human-associated habitat; material: faeces... | reverse complement strand
TCGCGCTTTTCGCGCGAGGCGCAAGGGGGTCCCCTCGGGGGCCCTCTTTTGCTATAGGTAGCTAATTTTTGGAGGCGCGCATGCCCTTCACCTTGTTTGTCATCGGCAACATCGCATCTGGTAAATCTACTGCATGCTCCTACCTCGCCCGTTCTGGCGCACGCCATCTCGATCTTGATGTAATCGCAAAAAGTCTTTATGTCCCCGGCTCTGCGATCGTTGATTCCATTGCGGAGGCTTTTGGATGGGATGTCCTCGATGAATCGGGTGAAGTGCGTTCATCTGTTCTCGCTCAGCGGGCGTTTGTCGATGAGGGCTCTGTTCACCAGCTAAATGAAATTGTCCATCCCGTCCTGCTGGATTATCTTTCTAATATTCTCTTACCGGTTCCTTGTTGCTCGCTCGTCGTGCCTACACCCGCGCTCACCGTCGTTGAGATTTCCGCTCCCGCGTCGTTTACCGATGCATTTGGCTTGGCTGATGAGGTAATTGCCATTACGGCGCCGCTTGGCACTCGTCGTGCACGTGCAATTGAGCGTGGCATGAGTGGCTCTGATTTCGATGCGCGTTCGGACCTCCAGCCGCCTGAAGATGAGTTAAAAATGATGGCCGATACCGTCATCGATAATTCAGTTGCAGATGATACGCTTTTCCGATCGCTCGACCTTTGGCTTGAGGATAGGGGCATTCGACTGGCTGATGGGAAGTAAACTGATGAACAGACGCGGCTCTTTTCTTCGATGGTATCGAGTGTTGCCTCTTACCGTCGTGCTCATTTTCGGGCTTGTCTCGTTTGCCTTTGCTTTCGCCCCTTCGTTGCTTTTTAAGTCGATGTATCCCTTGCGTTACGAGGACGAGATCACTGCTTCAGCGGCTACTCATGGCGTAGATCCGTATTTGGTTGCCGCCGTCATCCGATCGGAGTCCAGCTGGGATCCTGAGGCTTCTTCCCACCAGGGTGCTCGTGGCCTTATGCAGTTGATGCCTGAAACCGCTCAAGACATGGTGGCTAAAGGTCTCGTCGATGGAAAACGCTATTCTTACGAGAATCTCGAGGACCCGACCGTCAATATAGAATATGGCTGTGCCTACTTGTCGTATCTTTTGACGTACTTCAATGGGGCGACAGATCGGGCTATTGCCGCGTACAACGCCGGTATGGGCAATGTGGATGGATGGGCAAAGCAGGACAAGCTGCTTCATAATGCCATTACATTCCCTGAGACACAGGCATATCTTGTTCGCGTCAATATGGCCAAAGCCCGGTATCAAGAGCTATATCCGCAAGCGTTTCGCTAGGAAGGATGGCGATTTGCGTGGCTGAGTTCGAAGTTGAGCGCGTCGGCGGCGAATTGAGGCGTTTTGGCGTGTCTGGAAGTCCTGCGCCTTTTGAGGTCGTTTCTCCGTTCGAGCCTTCAGGCGATCAGCCCCAGGCCATAGCATCCTTGGTGCAGGGTGTGCGCGATGGGGATCGCTATCAGGTGCTCTTGGGTGTCACCGGATCCGGCAAGACCTTCACGATGGCGAAGACCATCGAGGCTTTGGGCAAACCGACGCTTGTCATGGCACCGAACAAGACGCTCGCCGCTCAGCTCGCGAGCGAGCTCAAAGAGTTCTTCCCGAACAACGCGGTCGTGTACTTCGTCTCATACTACGATTACTATCAGCCCGAGGCGTATGTTCCTTCGAGTGATACCTATATCGAGAAGGACTCCTCCATTAATGAGGAAGTCGAGATGCTTCGGCATCAGGCGACGGCATCCCTGCTTTCACGTCGTGATGTGATTGTCGTGGCGTCGGTCTCGTGCATATATGGCATAGGATCTCCTGAGGACTATGCGGGGCTGGCTCCGAACGTGGACAAAAAGGAGCCACTTGAGCGCGATGAATTCATTCATTCGCTTATCGACATTCAGTACGATCGCAACGATTACGACCTTGCACGCGGCACGTTTCGTGTGAGAGGCGATGTGGTGGATGTCTACCCGCCCTATGCCGAGCATCCGTTGAGATTCGAGTTCTTCGGTGACGAGGTCGAGCTTATCGCCGAGATCGACGAGGTCACCGGTGAGATCATGCGCGAATTCGACGCTATCCCGGTTTGGCCCGCCTCGCATTACGTAACGGAGAAGCCCAAGGTAACCGCGGCCTTAAAATCCATTGAGGAAGAGCTCGAGGCACGAGTCGCGGAGCTTAAGGCGAACGATAAATTGCTCGAAGCGCAGCGCTTGGAGCAGCGCACGAGCTATGATCTCGAGATGCTCGAAACCATGGGATTCACGACTGGCATCGAGAACTATTCACGACATCTGGATGGTCGCAAACCGGGCGAGCCCCCGTTCACGCTTATAGATTATTTCCCCAAGGACATGTTGTGCATCATCGACGAGAGCCATGTCACGGTGCCGCAGATCCGCGGCATGCACGAGGGAGACCGCTCTCGTAAGGTGACGCTTGTCGAGCACGGGTTCCGCCTGCCCTCGGCGCTCGACAATCGCCCCCTGCGCTATGACGAATTTGAGGCGCGCATTCCGCAGTTCATCTATGTGAGCGCCACACCGGGCGACTATGAGCTGCGAGTGAGTCAGAACAACGTGGAGCAGATCATTCGCCCGACGGGCCTGCTCGACCCCAAGATCGACGTGCGCCCGGTGCGTGGGCAGATCGATGACCTGATCGATGAGATTCGTGAACGAGTGGCACGTCATGAGCGCGTGTTGGTCACCACGTTGACAAAGCGTATGGCGGAGGATCTGACCGACCATCTCCTTGATGCTGGTATTCGCGTCAATTACATGCATTCGGATACGGCGACCATGGATCGAGTCGAGATTTTGCGTAGTCTTCGCCAGGGAAAGATCGACGTGTTGGTGGGCATCAACTTGTTGCGCGAGGGCCTCGATCTTCCCGAGGTGTCGCTCGTGGCGATTCTCGATGCCGATAAAGAGGGCTTTCTGCGCAACCGACGCTCGCTCATCCAGACAATCGGCAGAGCGGCGAGAAATGCCGAGGGCGAGGTCGTTATGTACGCCGATTCGATTACCGATTCGATGCGTGAGGCGATCGACGAAACGAATCGCCGGCGTGCGATTCAGACGGCATACAACGAGGAACACGGTATCAAGCCTCAGACGGTTCGCCGATCCATCAACGACATCTCGAGCTTCATCGCCGAGGCCGAGGAGAATGTGGGGAAGAAGGATCGGAGCCGAGGCGACACGCTGGGGCATGGTGCGTTCTTCAGTCCCGCCGGCACGGAAGGGGAGGACGATGCGGGCGAGGGTGTCGGTGAACGGATTGCGCGCGATTTCGCCGATCTGCCCGCCGAGGAGCTCGCTCGCGTGATTGAGACCATGGAAGACGACATGAGAGCGGCCTCGGAGGCCATGGACTTTGAGGAGGCCGCTCGTCTGCGCGATATCGTCGTTCAGCTCAAGGCGATGTCGGAGGGGACGAGCGAGGACGAGGTGATTGAGGCGCTGCGGAAGTCGGCGCGCAAGGGATCCGTTTTCGCACCGGGCCGCAAGCGTACGGGCGCGCGGTTCAAGAGGTGAGTCCGAGACGGGCCGACCGGTGCCTGCCTGTGACTTTGGCCGTCTCGACAGGGGGGGGTGAACAGGCCGCTCGTTGAGTGTGGATGGTATACTTACGCTCGTGAATGTATATGCGGGGCGCAGGTCTCGCAAGGGGAGGGAAACCAACATGACCGATTTCGACCTGCTGTTCAGCCGCTTGCGCGGTCTTGCGTGGAGCCATGTGGCCATGGCGGGCGCGTGCTTTGTCTTCGCCACGGCGCTGTTCGTCTCTCCTGCGTGGGGCTATGCGGATTTTGCTCGTCTGCAGCAGCTTCTTTCCTGGTTCGGCATCGTCGCCGGTTCCCTGTCGCTGGTCGCCGCCTTCGCCATGCGCGCGGGATGGACGCTGCGCGGTGTCGAGCCCGCGGTGGGTCTCGTTCTTTTGCTGGGCGGCCTGTGGACGTTGAACTTCCCGTTTTCCGTCGACACGTTCGTCCCGGTCGCTTCGTTCCTGGGCATATTCCTGGCATTTTATCTGCTTGCCACGGCTTTCGAGATGTATCGTCGCTCGGCTGGCCGTCCGGGTATGCAGGTTGCCGTCGCCGCTGGTGTGATTCTCGTCTCGTTTGCGAATCTGTTCGGCCTGATGGGCGCTTCCGGTATGTTGGTGCTTTCCGCCCTCGAGCTGTACCTCGCCGGCTGGGGCTTCGTGTATGCGTGCATCTCGCTCTCAGTGGATGCGCCCCGTGCGGAGCTCGCCTAGAGGATCGGAGTTCTCCCGCAGGGTGTTTCCGGATTGTCGGGGAATTTGAGCTCGTGGGGAGTCCGCTGAAAACGTGAGTGCAATATGGCCCACTTCTCTATCGCGAGAAGCGGGCCATGTTCGTTTGGGGCGAGCCATTTATATGGCGGTGATGCTTTACGTCGGGAGCGGACTATCGGATGCGAGCGTCCCCGATTGAGGTGACGAGGGATTGGGCGCAGCGGATGCCGTCCGTGGCAGCGCTCATGATGCCGCCGGCGTAGCCAGCGCCCTCGCCACAGGGATAGAGGCCGGGCGTACTCACCGAGATGCAGGTCTGGCGGTCGCGCAGGATGGTGATCGGCGAGCTGGAGCGGGATTCGATGGCGGTGAGAACGGCTTCGGGGTCGTTGTAGCCGCGGATCTTTCGATCGAGTAGCGGAATGCCCTCACGTAGGGCGTCGACGACGTGGGGAGGCAGGACATCGTCGATGGCGCCCCAGGTGACTCCTCGAGGATAAGTGGGTTCGATGCGGCCGGGGCCCGTGCTGGGGCGTTGGGCGAGGAAATCGCCCACGAGCTGGGCCGGCGCATGGTATTCGCCGCCGCCGGCACGAAAAGCGGCCCGCTCGCAGGCGCGCTGCAGGCGGACGCCCTCGAGGGGGTCATCTCCCGGGAGGTCTTCGGGTGTGATGTTGACGAGCAATGCAGCGTTCGCGTTGCGGCCGTCGCGGGCGTGCATGCTGGCGCCGTTGGTGACGACCCCGCCTTCTTCGCTCGCGGCAGCAACGACCTCTCCGCCCGGGCACATGCAGAAGGAGAACACGCTGCGACCGTTCGGAAGGTGGGCGACGAGGCTGTACGGGGCGGCGCCGAGCGCAGGGTGGCCCGACGCGGTGCCATAAAGGGCACGGTCTATATCCGCTTGCAGGTGCTCGATGCGCACGCCCATGGCGAAGGTCTTGCGCTGGAGCGTGATGCCGAGGCCGGAGAGCATTTCGAATACATCGCGAGCGGAATGACCGCAAGCGAGGACGACGTGCGTTGCGGCAATGGTTTCCCGCCCATCGGGTCCGTCGAGGATGAGCCCCGAGACGACTCCCTCGTCATTAAGGAGCAGGTTGCTCACATGGGTGCGGAAGCGGGCGGTGCCGCCGAGGCGCTCGATGCGCGCGATCAGATTCGTGACGACGTCGGGCAGGATGTCCGACCCGATATGGGGCTTGGCGTCCCAAAGGATGTCGCGCGGGGCACCGGCTTCGACGAGCGTCTTGAGGACCATTCGATGCATGGGGTTTTTCGTCCCGGTATTGAGCTTGCCGTCGGAGAAAGTGCCGGCACCGCCGAGGCCGAATTGAATGTTGCTTTCGGTGTCGAGAGCTCCGGTGGCGTTGAAGTGCCCGACTACCTCGGTGCGTCGCGTAGCGTCGTCTCCGCGTTCGAGCAAGATGGGACGAAGACCTGCCTCGGCGAGCGTGAGCGCGGCGAAAAGACCTGCGCAGCCCGCTCCGACGACGACAGGGCGGTGCTCGCACAGGCCTTCCTGCACGGGAGCGGGGAAGGAGGGGTCGTCCGCATCGACCGCGCGCACGCGCTTGCGGTCGCGATCGGAGAGGCGCGAGAGCAGATCGGCCTCGTCGACTTCGGATGCCAAGTGCACGAGGGCGCTCAGCGTGAAATGGACGTTCGACTTCTTGCGGGCGTCGATGGATTTGCGCCTCAGTTCGATGCGTTCGATATCTGCACGGCGGCAGCGGAGGATGCTGAGCGCCTCGCGGGTGCATGCCTCGATGCACGAGCGCTCATCACCGCCATCGGCCAGGCGGCAGGAAATCTGGGAAATCTCAAGCATGGGGCTCCTTGGAGAGGTCGGATGTGCCGTGGCGATGGGTGACGGCGGCGGCAGCGGCAGCGCCCGCGCGAACGCCCGTGAGCCAGGCCCAGGCAAGGTTGTAGCCACCGCAGTCGGCGTCCATGTCTATGGCCTCGCCACAAGCGTAGATGGGTGCTTGCGGTGCATTTTCATTCGCGTTGATCGGATGCACGGCGAGCGTGTCGAGTTCCATGGCCGACAGGGGGACGCCGCCGCGTCGCACCTGGGCTTGCGCGTGCTCGGTGGTGCCTGCCACGCGCAAGGGGATGCGGTGCAGCATCGATGCCGCTCGGTTCAGTGGTCGCTCGGTGCCGGCCACGGCGTCGCAGACGAGTGCCGCGAGAGGGCGAGCCAGAAGGCCGTCGAACCATCGGGGGCTGCCGTCGAAGGTGCCGATTGCCTCCGCGCGGCGCGCGAGGAAGCGGGTGAGGCCCTGTTCGTTCATCTCGGGGAACAGGTCGAGTTCGATCTGGTCGCCCGCCTCGATGCGTCGCGAGAGATTGAACGCGGCGATGCCGGAGATGCCATAGGGGCGGAAGAGGACCTCGCCCTGTTCGAATGCCACGGCGGCCCCGTCGCGCACCAGGGCGAGCATGCAGTCGACTCGCAGGCCGTCGAGACCTTGGAGAAGGTTGCGCCCGCCGGTCTCATCGCCGCCTGATGGGGGCAAAGTGCAGGCGATGGGGCATAGGACGGGGGCTTCGGCGACATGGGGCAGATTGAGGATTTCGCACGAAGTCCCGGAGGTCCCTCCGCATGCGAGGACGACGGCGCGCGCGAGCACCTTGCGATCGAGACGGTCGGCCGCCGTGAGCGCCTTGCGCGCGTTGCGGATGCGGGCCTTCTCGTCGCGACCGGGCTTATGGGAGAGTGGTAGGCGTGCTTGGTCGACCGTGAACTCGTGGAGGCCGGTTGGGCCCGTGGAGTGCCGCTTCGGTTCGGCGCACGCCATGACGGTGATGCCCTCGCGTCGACAGGTGTTGAGGAGCGCGTCGCGCACGGAATCCGCGCGGCGGCTCATGGGGTACAGGCGCCCTTCGCCCTCCTCCGCGGTCGCGATACCCGTGCTTTCGAGGAATGCGGCGACATCTCGCTCCGGGGTGGTGCCGAAGATTTCGCGCACGGCGTCGGGATGGCGGTACCGGCGCGCGTCGAGACGGCTGTTCGAGACATTGCAGCGCCCGTTGCCGGTCGCGAGGATGGAGAGGCCCGTCTCGACGTCACGTTCCAGGATGCACGTGCGCGCCCCGGCGCGTACCGCGGTGATGGCGGCGGCAAGTCCGCTCGCACCGCCGCCGATGACGAGGACGTCGTAGATGGGCGCGCCGCCCTCCGCAGGGGAGAGCGGCGCGTCGCAGGATGTGGATATGGTGGCAGGGCGGCCCATGCTAGGCGCCCGCATCGGGTTCGGGGGCCTCGTGCTCGGGGAGCGCCTCGACGCTGGCGAGGGCCTCGGGCAGCAGGCCGCCGGGCAGTTCGGTCTCGATGGCGCCGTCGTCGCAGGCGGCGGCGAGCTCGGGTTTGATGGGCATGCGGCCGAGGATCGGCAGGTTGTACTGCTCGGCAACGGCGTCGAGCTTGCTGGGACCGAAGACCTCGATCTTCTTGCCGCAATCGGGACACTCGACATATGCCATGTTCTCGACGATGCCGAGGACGGGGATGTTCATCTTCTCGGCCATGTTCACGGCCTTGGCGACGATCATGGAAACGAGGTCCTGCGGGCTCGTCACGATGACGATGCCATCGACGGGCAGCGACTGGAAGACGGTGAGGGCGACGTCGGCGGTGCCGGGAGGCATGTCAACGAGCAGGTAGTCGAGCGGACCCCAGGAGGTCTCGCTCCAGAACTGGCGGATTGCGCCGGCGATGACGGGGCCGCGCCACAAGACGGGATCGGTCTCATTTTTGAGCAGCAGGTTGCTCGACATGACCTTGACGCCGTAGGCCTCGGTGGGAACGATCCACTCTTTCCCTTCGATGTTCTCTCCTTCCGGACGATAGTCTTCCACGCCGAACATCATCGGCTGCGAAGGGCCGTAAATGTCGGCGTCGAGCACTCCCGTCCGGTAACCCGCTTTGGCCAAGGCGACGGCCAGATTGGCCGTGACGGTGCTTTTCCCTACGCCTCCCTTGGCCGAACTGACGGCCACGATCCGGCGGATGCGGTCGTCGGCGCCCAGCGGGACCGTCTGCCTTTCGTTTTTTTTCTTAGGTGGGGCCTCCTTGACGAACACCGATATTTTTCCGGCGTATTGCGGGTAGCGGGAGGCGACGGCTTCCTCGCTGCGCTTGCGGATCGCTTGAGCGAACGGGTCGCGCGCCCGGGCGAAGACGATCGTGATGCGGATGCCTTCCTCGTCGATACGGACACCGTCGACCATACCGAGCGACACGATGTCCGACTGCAGTTCGGGATGCTGCACGCCGTGCAGCACGTCCAGTATTTCGTTTTCTGTCATATACTCTCCGGCTGTTGCATTATTCTTGCTGCAAAGATAACGTTAATGGAAATAATTCGTAAATTTACGCGCAAATATCCGGCCGATAGGCCGTTATCTCGAATAACAAACAATCGATAAATAGATGAACCAGTTTATTAAAACGTTTCTGGCCTGCCTGCTCGCTTTCGTGGTGGCCAATATTCTGATCGGGGTATTTTTCGTCATGGTGCTGGCCGGCATCGGGTCGCTTTTCAGCGAGAAGGCGGTTTCCGTCGAGCCGGGCTCCGTGCTGCGGATCGATCTTTCGGAGAGGATAGTCGATTCTCCCTCCTCGAATCCGTTCTCGGCTCTGGGAATGGAGGAGCTGTTGTCGATGGAAGTTTCGCGCAGCCTGGCGCTGATCGACGTGCTCGGCGCGATCGAGCGGGCCGAGACGGACGACCGGATCGAGGGAATCTACCTGAACGTGGCTCCTACGATGAGCCTTGGCATGGCGTCGCTCGAGGAGATACGCGACGCCGTGCTGCGTTTCCGGCAGTCGGGCAAATGGGTGATCGGGTATTCCGACTATTATACGCAGGCATCCTATTATATGTCTACGGCGGCCGAAAAGGTTTACCTGAACCCGGAAGGGGGGGTCGAATGGGTCGGCCTGGCTTCCGGCGTATTGTTTTACAAAGGTCTGCTCGACAAGATGGACCTGCAGCCCGAAGTGATCCGGCACGGAGAGTTCAAGGCGGCCGTCGAGCCGTTTATCACCGATCGCATGAGTCCGGCCAACCGACTTCAGATGGAACGTCTGCTCGGGTCGATCTGGGGACATGTCGTGCAGAACGTCGCTTCGGCCCGGGGAATCGATTCGACGGATTTGCAGCGGTATGCGTCCGAGCTGACGCTCGCCGACGGCGAAAGCGCCGTGCGGACGAAAATGGTCGATTCTCTGGCCTATGCCGCCGACATGGAGCGGATGCTGTGCGAGCGGACGGGAGCGGACGACGAGCCGCGGTACGTATCTCTCGCGGAGTACGTCGATCAGCCTAAGGAGCCTATCAAGAAGCTTTCTAAGAATCATATAGCCGTCGTTTATGCCGAAGGGCAGATCGTGGACGGAAAGAGCAGGGAAGGCTTGGTCGGAGGAAACTCGCTGGCGGCCCGTCTGGCCGATGTGCGCCGCGACGACCGGGTGAAGGCCGTCGTGCTACGCGTGAACAGTCCGGGCGGCAGCGCGCTGGCTTCCGAAGTGATCTGGCATGAGATCGAGCAGATCCGCCAGGAGCGCCCGGTGATCGTTTCGATGGGAAATGTGGCGGCTTCGGGCGGATATTACATTTCGTGTCCCGCCGATGCCATCATGGCTTCGCCGGTCACGCTGACCGGGTCGATCGGCGTGTTCGGACTGATGTTCAACGGCGAGCAGACGCTCCGCAACAAGCTGGGCATTACGGTCGACGTAGCCAAGACCAATCCGTCGGCCGATCTGGGCATGACCGTATTCGGGGCCGTCGGGGTGCGGCCGCTCAGTTCCGCCGAACGGCAGTTCATGCAGAACGGCGTCGAGCGCGTGTATGAGACTTTCGTGGGCCATGTGGCCGAGGGACGCAATATGAGCGTCGCGGCGGTGGACAGTATCGGGGGAGGTCGTGTGTGGTCCGGGATCGATGCGGTCCGGATCGGTCTGGTAGACGGTTTCGGAGGACTGAGAGAGGCGATCGCGCTGGCGGCCGACCGGGCCGGAGTGGCCGGCGACTTCCGGATCGTGACGCCGGCCGACGAGCTCGATCCCCTGTCGCAGGTTCTGAGAATGATGTCGGCCGAGAGCCGCGCCGAGTTGTTCAAGGGCGAGTTCGGAGAGATCTACTCGCAGTACGAAATGCTGCAAAACATACTTGGGACCGGCGGAGTGCAGGCCATTATGCCTTACGATGTCCGGATGCGCTGAGGCGCGGGACTTTCGCAGGGAACGCGGGTTGTCGGGCGGAGCGCTCCACCCGACAATTATTTGCATAAAGTTTGATTTCCAATCTTTTTGAGTTATTTTTGGAAGTTGGAAGTTGTTCGCTATGAAGTTACCCGCTCTGATAGCGGCCCCGTTGGCCTGGATATACGGTCTGATAATCAACGTCAGGCACAAGCTGTTCGATCTGAAGATTCTCCGGAGCGAGGAGTTCGACATTCCGGTCGTGTGCGTGGGCAATCTGACTGTCGGCGGTACGGGCAAGACGCCGGTGACCGAATTTCTGATCGAGCGTCTTTCGGGCGAGCGGCGAGTAGCCGTACTTTCTCGCGGGTATCGCCGCAGGACCAAAGGGTTCGTGCTCTCTACTCCGCGCTCGTCGGTCAAGAGCATAGGCGACGAACCCAAGCAGATGAAGATGAAGTATCCCGACGTTCCGATGGCGGTTTGCGAAAAAAGGGCCGAGGGAATCCGCCGGCTGAGGGAAATTCACCCCGAGATCGAACTGGTTATTCTCGACGACGCTTTTCAGCACCGGTATGTCGAGCCTTGGGTCAATATCCTGCTGATGGACTACAATCGTCCGGTTTACCGCGACCGGCTGTTGCCGTGGGGCCGGTTGCGCGACACGCGAGGACAGATCGACCGGGCCAATTTCGTGCTGGTCACCAAGTGTCCCGAGGACCTCAACCCGCTCGACATGCGCATCGTGCGCAACTCGTTGGGACTCTATCCTTACCAATCGCTCTATTTCTCGAGAATGGAGCAGGGCGAGGCGCTGCCGCTGTTCGCCGACCGGACCGAGAGACGGATTCGCCGGGGCGACCGGGTGATCGTCATGGCGGGAATAGCCGATCCCGGTCCGCTGCTTCATGAGACCGGATCCCGGTACGATGTCGTCGATACGCTGATTTTCAACGATCATCATACCTATCGCGTGAGCGACATCCGGAAAATGGAGCAATTGCTCGGTCTGTACGAGGATGCCGTGATCGTCACCACCGAGAAGGATGCGGTCAAGTTGACCAACCGCAGCCGCATACCCGAGACGGTGCAGCGCAAGCTGTACTACGTGCCCGTGCAAGTTTCATTCGTGGGGGATTCCGAAGCCGAGTTCCTCCGTCAAATCGAGTTATATGTTAGAACGAATCAAAAGTACAGCGTCCTTCATCCGGAGTAAGGTCGATTTCGATCCGCAAGTAGGTATCATCCTCGGAACGGGCCTCGGCGGTCTCGTGAATCACATCGACATAGCCGCGACACTCGATTACCGGGATATTCCCGATTTTCCCGTATCGACCGTCGAAGGGCATGTCGGACGCTTCATTTTCGGCTCGCTGGGCGGCAAGAGGGTCGTAGCGATGCAGGGAAGGTTCCATTATTACGAGGGCTATACGTCGCAGCAGGTCGTCTTTCCGGTGCGGGTGATGAAGTTTCTGGGCATCCGCTGCCTGTTCGTGTCGAATGCCAGCGGCGGAGTCAACCCGATGTTCAGGACCGGCGACCTGATGGTCATTACGGATCATATCAACCTGATTCCGAACCCTCTGATCGGTCCGAACATCGACGAGCTGGGGACCCGCTTTCCGGACATGAGCGAGCCGTACAGCCGCAAGCTGATCGCCCTCTCCGACGAGGTGGCCCGCAAAGCGGGCATCCCGCTTCAGCACGGATGCTATATAGGCGTGACCGGCCCCACGTTCGAGACGCAGAAGGAATACTCGTTCTACCGGACGGCCGGCGCCGACACGGTAGGCATGTCGACGACGCCCGAGGTGATCGCGGCACGACATATGGGGTTGCCCGTATTCGCCGTTTCCATCATTACGAATATGGGACTTGCGGGACTCAAGTCGACGCACGAGGAAGTGCAGGCCGAGGGAGCCAAGGCCGAGGTCCGGATGACGAAGCTATTCACGGGTTTGCTCGAAGAGCTCTGATCTTCGATGTCTTTCCCGGAAGAACGTTTATTAGGACGGAGCGCGGTGTCGCGACCGGCTGGAGGCGGCGGGAATCGGAGACGATACCGGAGGATCCGAGCGAGGTAGAAAGACCGTTCGTGTCTTTCGGGCTCGGGACCGCGGGCGAGAATTTCAAGGAACCAATAGAGACGATTATGGTAAACAAAGTCATTTTGATAGGAAACGTGGGCATGGACCCCGAAGTGCGCGCCCTCGAGGGCGGAGCCAAGGTAGCGCGGCTCAGGATCGCCACGACCGAGCGGATCTACAATCGCCAGACGCAGGAAACCAAGGAGCATACCGAGTGGCATACGGTGACCCTGTGGAGAGGATTGGCCGACGTGGCCGACCGGTATGTCCGCAAGGGCAGCCAGGTCTATATCGAAGGCAGCCTGCGCACGCGGGAATGGACCGATAAGGACAACAACAAGCGCTATACGACCGAAATCGTAGCCAATGACATGAAGATGCTGGGCCGACGCGCCGAAGGGACCGGCGCGCCGATGGACGGAACTACCTACGGCGCGCCGGCCCGTCCTGCGGCCGCGGCGCCGCAGCC
>ENA-ORTH01002792-ORTH01002792.1-human-gut-metagenome-genome-assembly--contig:-NODE-2792-length-13051-cov-2.197291_pt1 | contig 13051 bp, 11 predicted proteins | sample MGYA00241914_ERZ509192 | MGnify/ENA primary metagenome ERZ509192 (study PRJEB26280, sample SAMEA2338826) | human gut metagenome | biome: human gut; feature: human-associated habitat; material: faeces... | reverse complement strand
GGCCAGCTCCCCGCTCGTGAGCACGTAGTCGCCGAGCGAGATCGTGCGGTCGGCCAGCGCATAGGCGCGCTCGTCGATGCCCTCGTAGTGGCCGCACACGAACAGAAGGCGCTCTTCGCGCGCGAGCTCGCAGGCCAGCGCGTCGTCGAAGGGCTCTCCGTGCGGGGCGAGGAAGATGGTGCAGGGGCGCGGCAAAGCCTCGCCGCCGGCGCCGACTTCGCAGGTCAAATCATCGCAAGCCTCGAACAGGGGCTCGCATTTCATCACCAGGCCGTCGCCGCCGCCGTAGGGGTCGTCGTCGGTCGTGCGGTGGCGGTCGTGCGTCCAGTCGCGCAGGTCGTGCGCCAGGAAACGGAGGATGCCCTTCTCCTGGGCGATGCGCATCATGGATGTTCCCATGACGGAGTCGTACATGGAGGGGAACGTCGAAAGCGTTTCGATGACCACAGGAAGTCCTTTCGGCGAAAAGATCCGGAACGGTGGAAACGATGCCGGGAACAGACAGGACGGTCGATGGAGCGCTAGAGATCCAGCAGCCCTTCGGGCAGGGTCATGTCGATCCTGCGCGCCTCCTCATCGATAGAGGCGATGAAAGCCTCGACCATCGGGATGAGAATCGCATGCCCTCCGTCTTGTCGCGCCACGTCGCGCGGCACGACCTCGAGGAGTGTCTGCGCCGGTTTCTCCACCACATCGCTCACGACGCCCACGAACCCGGTGCGCACGTCGCATACCTCCCACCCAGCTAGGCTGTCGCGTTCCGTCGCACGCGCGTCTTCCGGCACGTCGGCGCGACGGACAAGGCACCGGCAGCCGCTCAGCAGCTGTGCCGTAGCTATGTCGTCCACACCTTCGAAGGCGACCACGTAGGCATCGCCCTCCTCGCGCACGCTTTTTACGATGCTCCGGCGCGGCGCTTCATGCCGGGGAGGGACGAACGCAACCTCCATGCCCTCGTGCAGCAAAAAAGGAAGACCCGACGCGCTTCGCGCGACGAGTCCCCCCTGCAACGTTTTCGTCCTAGCCAGATCGGCCACATGCATCCAATCGCGCATCTAGTCGAGAAGCTCCACTTCGACGTGCGTGTTCGTACGCGAAGCAGCTGCACGCGCAAGCGTCCGGATGGCCTTGATGACGCGACCTTGACGACCGATCACTTTGCCCGCATCCTCTTCGTTCACGCGTACCTCGACGAGGATCGATCCGTCCTCCGCATCGCTCGCCACGATCTGCAGCTCATCGGGAAACTCGATGAGCGGGCGCACGACGGACTCGACGAGGCCGACGATGTCTTCCGTCTGCTCGGCCATGAGCGCATCCCTACGCGTTCTCGCGAGCGCGCTTGATCAGGCTCGCGACCGTGTCGGTCGGCTGGGCGCCGTTCTTGATCCACTGATCGACCTTTTCCATGTCGAACTGAACCATGGCAGGTTCGACGCAGGGATTGTAACGGCCGACTTCCTCGATGAACTTGCCATCGCGCGGAGCGCGCGAATCGGCGACGACGATGCGGTAGTACGGGCGCTTCTTCGCGCCGTGACGGGCCAGGCGAATTTTGACTGCCATGAAGATGAACTCCTTTTGCTTCTTACGTTTCTCCGAGCGGGCGCTCTTCCTTTGGGAAGCTCCGCGAAAACAGCAATTGCTTATGATACGGCCTGAACGCCCGTTTGACAAGCTGATTACCGCATTGAATTGTACCCAACGCCGCCCGTACGCGCATCCCCGACCCGGATCGTCCTCGAAAAGCCCACGTTTTCCGCCATGGCCGCGGGCTCTGGGCAGTGGAGAGGGCGGGCTTTCTCTTTCCCGGCGCCCGACCCTCCCCGAAGCTCGTTCGAAGCATGACCTCGCACGGACGGCGGGCGCCCGGCTGCGACGGAGCCGAGCGCCGATAAGACCGTCTCTCACATGCGGCTACTGCAACCCGTCGATGTATTCCTTAACCTGATCGGCGGCAAAGAACCCCGTGAAGTATGAGTAGCCCGAGCAGCCTCCCGAGAAGCCGTGGTTGTAGTTGTCCTTGAAGAATTCGCCGGAATCAAGCCCGCCGGCGTACAAGCCCGGTATAGGTTTGCCCTGCCCGTTCACCACCTGAATCTTCCCGTTGATCTTCACGCCGCAGAGCGTGGAATACCACGACGGTATGAGCCTGAACGCATAGAACGGCGGCTGATCGACCGGGAACAGCGCGGCGGGATCTTTGAAGAACTCAGTATCCTCTCCCGCTTTCGCCATTTTGTTATAAGCGTTCATCGTGGTCGCAAGGCCCTCTGCATCGATGCCTGCAGCGGCGGCCAACTCCTCGATAGTCTCTCCTTTGAACACGGTGCCGTCTGACACGCCCTGCTCGAGCGCCTCGGCCATGTCCGGCACGGGGTCGGACGAACCGAGAACCGTGCGTGCGCTTGTCATCAGCGGTTCGGAGGCCATGCGCTCAACCGCAGCCGAATCGATGACGTTGAAGTAGACGTAGTCGTTCTCTTTGATGCCCACCTTGAACATGACGTCCATGACCGACCACTTCTCATTGCCAAGGCGTTTGCCCACCGCGTTCACCCATACGTACGGCTCGCGCGCAGCCTTGTCGATAGGGGTGTCCCAGGCGACATTCTCTACGCTCGACGCCGAGGGCTGAGCCAGGCTCAAATCGGATTCCACCGCGCCGGCGCCCAGCATCATGCGAATGCCGTCGCCGTCGTGCGCGAGATGCGCATCGTTTTTCCATGCGAGCGTCCCATAACCGGGTATATAGCGCTCGATCATCTCTTGGTTGTTCGAGAATCCGCCCGTGCCCACGAACACGGCTTTCGCTTTCACAAATGCGGACTCGTTGTCGATCTTTGCCAGAGCGCCCGCCACCGCGCCTGCCTCGTCGACTACGAGCGCAGTGGCTGGGGCGGACGTGATGATCTCGACGCCGTACTCCTCGGCCGCAGCCTGCATGACCTCGAAGGCGCCGACGCCTTGCCCCTCGTACATAATGCCGCCGCCGGGAGCATCGAGCGATGGCAGGAGCATCATGGGATAGGCTCCGTGCTCGTAGAGAAAATCGTGCTGGCGGTGGTTGTTCTTCACGTAGTTCGACACAAGCTCGGCATTGGCTTCCCATGAATTATGCATCATGAAGTACGTGTACAGCTCGTCATAGGTACCGGTTGGCTGGCTCATGTTGATCACGTTCGGATCGTCGGCGCACTCCTGCATGATCTTGCAGTCCGAGAACGCCATGGTCACCTCCGTGCCCACCGACGAGCCGCCCGTCACCGAGCTCTTCTCCAACAAAATGGTCGAGAGACCGAGCGAGCCGGCGTGCGCCGCCGACATCATGCCGCAGTTGCCTCCCCCTATGACGAGATAGTCGCACTCGCGTGCGGGTTCGCCCGCCTCCGCAACGGGAACCGTCGCGATAGCCAAATCGGAAGTCTGCGCTGCATTGCCCGCTCGGTCGGTGGAAACCTCCTCCGCACCTGTTGGAGCACACCCTGCGAGCCCCGCAGCGGCGGCCGCCGTCGCAACGCCCGTAAACGCGGCCCCGGTCAAAAACGTCCTGCGCGTCAGACCCTTCTTCTCTTTCGCATACCTGGTCATCGCAATTCCTCCTCCGTTTTGCATACGATCCCCGAGCTGCGCCCGGGATATCCCATGGGCCCTATGGTTGTGCAAACGGAAGCGGGACACCATCCGCTAAATGGATGATCGGCATCACATGAAATCGCTGATATTGGCGTCTAACCAGGTGCGGGCGCTATCCGATACGGCTGCCAGACGATCGAGGCGAGGCAAGCCGCGCCTCGACAAGGTCGAGGAACTCCTGGCGCGAGTGGACGTCGAGCTTCCGGTAGATATGGCGGGCATGGGTCTGGGCGGTGCCCGACGATATGTAGAGCTCGTTTTGGACGAACGGGAGACTGCGCCCCTTCGCCAAAAGCTCGGCAACCTCGGTTTCGCGTGGGGACAGCCCGAAGTCCCGCGCGATGCCCCCCACCGCCTCCGCGATAACATCGTCGTGCGACGAAGCGATCGTATCGGTGCCCTCGCGCGCTTCCCCGACGTTTTCGTTGCGCAGCAGCTGCCCGATGCCCTTTCCGTTGAGCACGAAGATAGCGGTGAGCATGAGTACGAAAACGGCCACCAGCGATACCGCCGTCAACTCGATGCGGCCCACCTTGATGGACTCGGCCACCCAAAGGTTGAGCTGGCCGCTCACGACCACGGACAATGCGAAAGCTCCGTCGAGCACGGCCACTGCTCGAACAGGCCGATACCCGAATCTGAACGACAACATGAAGCAGACAATCCAGCTGATGGCGCGGAAACACCAGAAGCCCGCACCGAAAATGCCGTAGGATACGGCAAGCGCCTGCCCGCCGAGAAAGGGAGCAAGCAGAAACGCAACCGCCATGATCACCAGAACCGTGCGCACGAGCGGGGGCGTGATCACGGTACGGGTTCTGCCACCCGGCAAGAGAAACCATGCAGTAAGCAGAAGGAGCCCCACAAGGCCGCCTGCCAAATACAGGGTTCCCATCGTATCGACGCCTCCGCCCATGATTTGTATCGAGAGCACGCGCAGCATCTCGCCGCACAGAGCGAACACGAACGTCGCTACGACGGCAAGCGCAAGGTCGCCGGGCAAGCCCGACGGAACCGCTGCCTCGGCTGCCTCTGCGCCTACATCGTGCCCGCTGCGACAAGCGGCCATTGCCAAACCCGAAAACAGAGGGAGGAGCACCGTCATCGACGTAGCAACGAGAGGCGGAAAGAGCGAAACGAGAAAGTACAATGACAGTCCGATGGAAAACGACAGCAGCGAGAGCGAGGCGACGGCATGTCCCGCTCCGGCGGCATAGAGCTCTGCCCATTGCAGTACGTGCCACGCGCTGCTGAATCCGATGAAAACAGCTGCGACCACGACAATCGTCCCGCACGCCGGACTCGACGGATCCAGAAGAAGCAGCGCCGCCGGGATCGCCGCCGACCCGAGCGCGCTGCCCACCGCGCCTCCGGCGCAGAATATGCGATTCGAGAAGAGGCTCTTCAACCGATCCGCAAGCATGGCGCACGCAAACAGGCCGATCATGTGCGACCAGGTGGCCCAGAGCCATATCTGCTCGACGAGCCCATCGGCACCGGACGGCAAGGGGGCGAGCGCATCGCTGTAAAAAACGACGGTCACCCACGCCCAATACAGTCCCAGACCCAAATACGAGCCGTGCTGTCGTATATCCGCCGCACCCGACGATCCCATAACCGCTCCGCTTCTCGACGAAAGGCGCGTGCCACGTGGTCGGGCGCACCCTCGATCCGGAAGAATATTCTAACAGGAAACAGAAAAGACGAGCGTGCGTAGCCCGTAGAGGGAAGCCGTTTCGAAGCAGAGGATGGCCGCACGCGAGCAAAGCAAGCGACAGGACAACCCCGCCTTATGGGATTGACGCGGTAGCAGCCGCTGCGGGTCCTTCTTGACCGGCGGCTTTCCCTATAGTACGCTCGCACCCGGTTTCAGAACGATGTGCCGTCGAGCAGATTGAAAACGCGCAAGCACGCTTTTCGTCAGGTCGGAAAGCAAGCCCGATGCGTTTGGAACCCAGCCTGAAACGGAATGCGATCGCGCACGCGACGCGAAGACGGGAGACTATCATGCAGAAGTTCATCGCCGAGGACTCATTCTGGGAGTTGTTCCCCCATGCCGCCGTGGGCATCATCGTCATACGCGGCATGAAAGGCGCCGCCGAGGTGTCGGCCGACGATGCCGCCGCCGTCGCAAAGCTTCTGCGCGAGGCGAACGAGCGAGCCAATTCCTATCTGACAAGCACTACCATCTCGGAGAACGAAGTAGTGCGCGTATGGCGCGAGGCCTACCAGAAGTTCAAGACGAAGAAGGGCGCGCGCTGTTCCATCGAAAACCTGCTCAAACGCGTGCTCAAAGACAATCCTGTGCGATCCATCACACCGTCGGTGGATATATATAATGCCATCTCGCTTAAATATGCGTTGCCGGTAGGCGGCGAGGACATCGACGCCTTCGCGGGCGATCTCAGGCTCGGCATCACCGAAGGAGGCGATGCGTTCAGGGCTCTCGGCGAGGACAAGGACGATCCGACCCTGCCCGGCGAGCTGTGCTATCGCGACGATGAGGGAGCGGTGTGTCGCTGCTTCAACTGGCGCGATGGCCAACGCACGGCGCTCAAGGACGATTCGGAGAACGCGTTTCTCATCGTCGAGTGCGTCGATCCCGCGCGCACGTGCGAACTGGACGGCGCCCTCGACGAGTTCGCGGATCTCATGAAGCGCTACCTGGGCGCTGAGGTGATCGCACGCGCGGTGGTCGACCGTGCGCATCCAGAACTCGTCATCGCGGAATAGCACCGCTCCTACCGCTCTACGGATACCGTATTAGAATCGCAAGCATGGTCGCTCGAAAGGCGCGCTGTCCCGCCTCAAAGCATGTGTTTCGGTCTACGATTTCGCGCCGTCCGACCGGACGGCTCCGACTAGCCTCAGCAGGAGCGCTGGGCGTTCAACGTATTCTTGTAGTAGATGTACATGTCCTCGTAGGCGCCCATGAAGTTCACGAAGCCACCGGGAATGGTGCCGACGCGCGTAAAGCCCATGTCCTCGTATAGATGAACAGCGCCTTCGTTGCTGGCCACGACGGCATTGAACTGCAGACCGCGAAAGCCCTTGCGCGCCGCCTGCTCGAGCGAGTCCTCCACAAGCGCGCGCCCGAGACCCAGGCCCCGCGCGCTCGACGCCACGGCGTAGCTTGCGTTGGCCACATGCGCGCAGCGGCCCACGTTGTTCGGATGCAGGATGTAGAGACCAAAGAGGCGCCCGTCCAGATCGGCAACCGTGGTGAGGGTCTGTGAGGAGAAGAACGCGCCAGCCGTCTCCATCGTCAGTGGATCGATCTGCGGAAACGCATTGCCTGCCTCCACGACCTCGTTCCACACCCGTATCATGCCCGCAAGATCCTCCTCGCGGTACGGGCGAATTTCAAGCGCCATGCAGCCCTTCCTTTCCTGCCGATCCGGTTCTCTGCGAGCGCCAGTATAGCATCAACGATCGCACTGGGGGTGACATCCTCGTGCGGGAGCCCGCACCAGAAGGCATATTCGCCACCGATCTTCTCAACCTGGATGACCGGCAATCATCGTCCTCGAAAACGCCCGTCTACATCGCACGGGCGCCATTCATGCCAAGTTCACGTGCCGCTTGAGACGAACGACGCACGCGACATACGAACACGCCGCCAGCGCAACCATGACAACGTTGCCTATCATGTTCGACGCCGGCCCATACGGGTCGAGCGACCCGATCGGGTAGGCAGGCGCGAGGGCCGAAAGTGCCGAAAACGCGAACACATTGAGCAACGCCATCACCACACCTACAGCCACGGCGATGAGCAGGAATGCTCCGATGCTCGCCGCAACCTTGTGGCGCGCGGCAGCGGAGCCTGCGGCGAGCGCGGCATACGCTGCGATCAACCAGGCGATGATCTGCAAGAACGAATGAGCGAAGGAGAGCCATTCGCTCGGCGTGGGAAGGCTCGGAAGCCCAACCTGGTCGCTTCTGCTCAGAATCTCCGAGAACACGTCCATGGCGAACAGCACCATAGCAACGCAGGCGCCAACCACCAGAAAATCGACGAGCAGCCACAGCGCGGCCGCCAGCACCTTCGATATCACGATCTGGTGAGCGGTAACAGGCAGCGTAAGCGTGAGATAGCCCTCGTCGGTGAACAGGTTGGCGTAGAAGCGATGCACCGCGACGAAAAAGGTGGCCAGCGTGAGCACGAGCAGCAAGAACAGGCAAACCCCGAACGCCATGAACGCGAAACCGGCGAACATGCCGAACAACTTCCCCGCGCTTCCAGACGCCTGGTGCGCGGCCTGCCCCAGGCCGTTGCCCGCAAGCCCGCATACCGCAGCCAGAAGCGCCACGCCCAGCGCCGCCAAATGCAGCGGCGCGAGCACGCGCGTGAGCGCCGCCATATCGTATTTGAACAGCTTCCCTAGCATCGAAACGCCCCCCTGAAGTAGTCGTCCACACTCATGCCGAACGTTTCATGCACATAGGCCACCGGCGCGTGAAGCACCATGGTGCCGTACTGCAGGAAGATAAAATCGTCCAGCACCCTCTCGACGTCGGCCACGAGGTGCGTTGACAGCAGGATGGTGGCCTCGCGACGGTAGGCGCCGATGATGGTGTCCAGAATGTAATCGCGCGTGGCCGGATCGACGCCGCCGATAGGTTCATCCAACAGGTAGAGCATTGCTCGGCGGGCCATCACCAATACCAGTTGCACCTTCTCCTTCGTTCCCTTCGAGAGCGCTCCCATATGAATGTTCGGAGGAACCTGCAAGCGTGCGAGCATATCCTCGGCAAGGGGACGATCGAAGTCGGCGTAGAAGTCCGCGAAGAAATCGAGTATGCGGGCAACCTTGATGCTAGGAGAAAAGTAGGGTCGCTCCGGCAGATAGGACACGAAGGCTTTCGTCTGCGGGCCGGGTTCGCTGCCGGCCACGAGCACCTGGCCTGCCGTGGGAGTGAGCAGACCCGCCGCCAGCTTGATAAGCGTGGTTTTACCGCTGCCATTGGGCCCGAGCAGCCCTACCACGCGCCCGCGCGGTACGGAGAATGACACATTGTCGAGCGCCGTTGCGGCCCCGAACGTCTTCGTGAGCCCCGCGCATCGCAGAACCGGCGATTCGAAGGCGATGGCCGCCCCCTGCCCCGGATACGTCGCTTCCGCCATGATCCGCCCCTTCCCGTCGTCATGCGTTGGAGCCATTATACGCGAAGCCGTGCTCCTGCATCTCGCAAGCTCTACTCCTCCACCAGCTCCCGCACGTCCACGCGCTTCACTTTGCGGGCGCTCACGTAGGCGGCGATCAGGAACAGCGTCGAAAGGCCCAACGTGAGGCCGCCTACCATGAGCGGATTCGTATCGATGGCGAAGCGCGAAACGCCGAAGAGGCCGAACAGCTGCCCCATGAGCCAGCTGCCGCCGAGCGCCGCCAGCGTTGCGCCCGCCGAGCAGCCCGCAAGCGCCACGAGGAAGAAGCGCAGGGCGAACTGGACGCGAAGCGCGCGCGTCGTGAACCCGAGCGCGCGGTACACGCCCAAGTCGTGACGCTCGGCCGTGAACATGCGCCCGATAATGAGCGACACGGCGAGGAACACGAGCGTCGCGGCGACCGTCGCCATGGCGAAGCCCATGATGGTGAACAGCTGCTGGATAAGGCCGATCATGCCCTCGGTATCGCTGAACATGCCGGCAGGCCGCGCATCCACCGCATCGCCGAAGCGCGCCTCGATGGCCGCACGCACCTCGTCGGCCTTCTGCGGATCGGCCAGGACGTACTGCCGCGCCGTCTCGGCGACGTCCGCGCCTTTTCCGGCCAGGTCGCACACCCCGTCGTAGGTGAGGATGGTGCCGTAGCCGGCATTGAACATGGCGGAGAGCAGCCCGCACACCACGAAGCGACGCTCCTCGCCGTCCGCCCCGTCGACAGCCAGCTCGTCTCCAATGTCAAGACCCATCGACTTCGCAAGGTTTCCGCCTATGAGCGCCTCGTTGTCGTGAATCGGCAGGCGCCCTGCCACCACACCCGTCACCAGCGAGAGGTCGCTCAAGCCCGCGAACGAGTGGCTCTCGCCCCCGAAGCTCACCATGGCGAACGACTCCTTCCACGACTTCTCTATGGGGCTGACCTCTTCGATGACCCGCTCCACCTCGTCGAAGCTCGCGTCGGGCGAGACGAGGGTGGCCGACACGTCGCTCGTCCACATGCCGAAAGCCTCCTTCGCCGCATTCGGGCCGCCGAGCGCGCCGCCTATGCCGAACACGAGCACGATGAATGCACACATGACCAGCGCACATCCCGCAAGCCCCACGTAGCGGCGCTTCGCCGATACGATAGCGCGCACGGCCAACCCCAAACCGAGGTGGGAGCCGCCCAACGGGCGGGCAGCCCGACTGCGGAACGTCACGTCGGCCGCGCCGCCCCGGAAAGCGACGAGCGGCGAGATGCGCGAGAGCTTGTGCGTCTTGCATACGACGACGGCCGCGACCAGCGCCAGCAGCGCCGCCAAAAGGAGCAGCGCCGCCGCAGGAGGCGCTGCGTTCGTCGCCAGCACGCCGGTGAATTGCGCGAAGAACGGCAGGACGGGAGGCACGAGCGCCCAGCCCAACCCGAGGCCGGCCGCGAGTCCCAGAAGGCTCACGCCCACGTACTCCACGCCCAGCATGCCGCGCAGCGAGCGGTTCAACAAGCCGAGGGCCTTGAGCGTGCCGTAGTCCGCGTAATCCTCCTCGATGGACGTCGCGATGGCGTGCGTGCAGATGACGAGCGCTATCACGAACAGCAGCAGCGCGAACACGCCCAGGACGGCGCCGCCGATGACCACGACCATCATGGCATAGCCGGCAAGCGTGTCGGCGGCGAACATGCCCGTTGCCGTGTTCGCCCAGGCCACCTCATCCGCGATGAGCCGGGCGAGGTCGGTCGAGGTCGTGCCCGTCGCGCGGGCCTCGTCCGACAAGCGCACGTTGATCTCGGCCATGCGATACGCCGACATCTTCGACGAGGAAGAAAGAACGTCGGCCGGTTCGCCGCCCTGCGCGACGATCGCGTCGACGAGCGAGCCCACCTCGTCGTAGGCTCCCTGCGCCACCACGTAGCGTTTCATCTCCAGAAACGGCGTGCCAAGCTGAGGATCCTCGAAGAATCCCGCGATGGTGAAGCGACGCGCCTCGTCGCCCACCACCACTTCCAGCTCGTCGCCTACCTGAACGCCAGGAGCGACCTTGAGCGACGCCGGCACGTAGACCTCGTCGGGGCCCGGCTCGAAAGCCCCGTCAACGAGACGCGTCCCGTCGTCGGAGAACAGGCGGAAGCCGAGGGCGTCGCCCCAAGCCACAAGCGCGGTGCCCGAGGTGGGGTTCTTGTCCACGGCCTCGCCGCCCGCATCGTAGAACCTCACGGGAACGGAGAGGGCGCCGTTCAACCGCGCCTCGCTTACCTCGGACAGCGCCTCCACCTCGGCGGCCACCTCGTCAGTGAGGTTCGTCGCCATATCGACGGCATATACGTCGCCCGCCCCGATCTCGGCAAGCGCGGCCTCCTCGCGGGCGTTCAAGTCCGCGTATATGCTCACGGTGAAGGTGAGCGCAGCGGCGGTGAGGGCCATGAGCAGGAAGATGCCCGCGAACGAGCCCTTCCCCCGTTTGAGGCCAGCCGCGACGAGCGTTCGCATGAGCGCCATCTCGCACCCCCCTACCAAGCCAGCGACGACAGCCAGGCGTTCACCTGGGCGTCGCGGGCCTTGAGGTAGGCGCCGCCGTCGCCGCCGCGGAAGGCCGGCAGCTCGAGCTCGCCTTTGATCGAGCCGTCCTCCAGGTACAGCACGCGGTTCGCGCGCAGGGCGCACAGCACGTCATGCGTGACCATGCAGATCGACTGGCCGCTGCCGTTCAGCTCGCAAAGCAGCGAGAGCACCTCGAACGTGTTCGCGCGGTTGAGCGCCCCGGTGGGCTCGTCGGCGAACACGATGTCGGGATCGTTCACCACGCTGCGGGCCACGGCGCAGCGCTGCTGCTGGCCGCCGGAGGCCTGGCTGGGAAGATGATGCGCGTCGGCATCGAGCCCCATACGCTCGACGAACGCCTGCGCGACCGCGCGCGTGTCGGCAGCCGAGCGGCCGGCCTTCAGATAGCCGGGCACGGCCACGTTCTCGAACAGCGTGAGGTTCGACACGAGATGCGCCTGCTGGAACACGAAGCCGAAATGCTGCGCGCGCAGCTCGGCCATGTCGCGCTCGCGCAAGCCGGTGATGGACGAGCCTCGATAGCGCACGTCGCCGGCCGTCGGGGCGTCCATACCGGAAAGGCAGTACAGAAGCGTGGACTTGCCGGAGCCCGACGGCCCCATGATGGCGGTGAAATCGCCTTCGTAGAGCGTCAGGTCGACGTTGCTCAGCACGTGGGTCTGCACCCCGTCGGCCGCGTAGCTCTTGCACAGCCGCTCGGTTTGGATGATGGGATTCTTCATGATGCCCTCTCGTCTCGCCTATTCGTTGGAAGGCATCGTAGCCGCGCGAACATTAAGGCGTCCTTAAGATGCGAGGGGGAATTCGAGGATGGCGGCGAGGCCGGGCTCGGCGTTCTCGAGGCTTAAGCCGCCTCCCATCTGCTCAACCAGGTAGCGCACGATGAACAGCCCGAGGCCCGCGCCCGGCGCATCGCCGGCGTTCGAGCCGCGGTAGAAACGGTCGGCGACGAACGGCAGGTCCTCGGGCGGGATGCCGGGGCCGCGGTCGCGCACGCGCACGCGATAGGCGCGCGCGGCGGTGTCGAGGACGCCCTCCACCTCCACGTCCGCGCCGGGCGCGTACTTGGCGGCGTTCGCCAGCAGGTTCCCGATCGCCTGCTCGAGGCGCCTCGGGTCGCAGCTCGCCTGCGCCTCGTCGAGGCGCCCGAGCGTCACGGTGCCGCCCGCGTCGAAGTCCGCGACCGCCCGGGCCACGACGCAGGCGATGGGCGCTTCCTCGCAGCGCACCTGGATGCGGTCGAGGTCGGCGAGCGCGTGGAGGAACAGGTCGTCGGTGAGCGACGTCACCTCGTCGCACTTGCGCGCGATGGTGCGCGCGTAGCCCTCGCGCTCCTCCTCGTCGCGCGCGAGGCCCAGCTCGAGCGCCTCGGAGTAGGCGCGGATGGACGCGATGGGCGTCTTGATGTCGTGCGACAGCGCGGCGACGGCCGTCTTGCCCTGCTCCACGGCCTCGGCCTCGGCGGCGCGGGCGCGTTTGATCTCCACGCGCATGTTATCGAACGCCCAGGTGAAGCGTCCGAACGGATTGTTGCGCTCGTAGGCGAGCGGGGTGTCGAGGTTGCCCGCAGCCACGTCCTGCGCGAACGCCTCCAGCCGCATGAAGGGGCGCACGACGCCGACGTAGAGGTAGGCGACGACGCCCCATGCGAATGCCGCGCCGAGCGCGGCGAGCGCCCAGATGAGCGTGACGGGGAGGCTGCCGCGAGCATCGG
>ENA-ORTH01002787-ORTH01002787.1-human-gut-metagenome-genome-assembly--contig:-NODE-2787-length-13069-cov-2.218764_pt1 | contig 13069 bp, 9 predicted proteins | sample MGYA00241914_ERZ509192 | MGnify/ENA primary metagenome ERZ509192 (study PRJEB26280, sample SAMEA2338826) | human gut metagenome | biome: human gut; feature: human-associated habitat; material: faeces... | reverse complement strand
CGTAGCTATCAGAAGCTGTCCGAAAGGGGGAAAGAAATATATAAAGATAAATATGAGCAGGTTATTTCCCTGTTGGTATAGCCGCCGCCATAACCTTCCTGGCTGCATTGTTCATTTTCTGCACAAGCAATGTAGTATAGTACCATCTTCAGGTTTATATATTTCTCCTTTTTCACAAAGCAAAACTGTGTATCCTGCATCTTCTGCAAATTTTGCCAGTTCACTTGTTTCGAAGGTCTCCCAATACAATTCTGTATCTGCATACGGATAAAATCTGCGATCCTTCATAAAATTTATATAGTTATCTAACAAAAATCGATAATCGTGACCAGAAAAACTTAATAATCCGCCATTTTTTAAGACTCGTTTACATTCCGATAAAAATTCATGCTTATATCCATTACCATATAACAATCCAAATGTTTGTGCCCAAATAACAATGATATTAAATGAATTATTTTCGAAAGGCAATACATGTCCATTATACCAGTCGAAAGTAATATTATATCCCTTTTGAGACGATAATGTTTTAACTTGATTGAGAACTTCATGAGAAATATCAATGCCTGTCACTGTAAAATCCATATCTGATAAGACAAAAGCCTCTCTTCCTAATCCACACCCCACATCTAAAATTTTTGCTTTCTGTGGAAATAACTTTGAGACTGTTGATTCCCATTTTTTAAGCGTTGGCTTCTCCCAGTGCACCATTTCATCAACATTTTTCTTTGTTTCATACCATTCATTAACAATATTAATCACTTAATTTAATCTCCCATGATATTAACAGCCTGTTGCAGTATTGATACAGATTTGCGGTGTTTTATGAAGCAATCTCTCTCGTTTGGGTTGGCAGGTTATACTACAATTTTTTTAAATATTTTCGCGGATACGGATATCCACAGTAGTGTAATGATATTCTTTTTCCGGCTTTTCCCCTGTGGTCAGGCAGGAGAACATCAGATCCAGCGGTTTGGTGCCCTGGATAAGAGGCTGCTGGCAGATGGTAGCGGCGATAACTCCCTGAAGGACCATTTCCCTCGTGGTGGAAACCTTATCGCAGGAAATAATGGTGATATCCTTCCTGCCTGCGGCGAGCACCGCCCGGCAGCCGCCATAGACGCCGCCCGCGGCGAAATAGAGGCCGTTGATTTCCGGATGCTCCTTTAAAAGACGCAGCGTGCGATCATAGCTTTCAAATTCATCGTCACTGTTTTCGATGGTATCAACGATCCGGATTCCCGGATAATGGGACTGGATCCGGTCCCGGAAGCCGGCGATACGGTCCGTATGGCAGAGCACCTTTGAAGAGCCGGTGACAATGCCGGCATAGACCTCATCCCCCGCAATTAAGTGCATAAGGCCGGCAGCCGTTTCTCCGGAACGGTAGAAATTGCAGCCCACATAGGCGAGCCTGCTGGAATTCTCGATGTCGGTATTGGTGGTGATCACCGGAATTTCCCGCGCATTCAGTTCATTTATCTTATCACAGATGAGAGGATCATTATATGGAGAGAGCACAATGCCGTTGACTCCCTGAGAAACCATTTCATCCATGGCACGCAGCTGGGCCTCCAGATCAAAACCGACCCTGCTGACGAGGACGGAACAGTTATAGCCGCCAAGTTCCCTGGATTTTCGGTTCACGCCCTCCAGGACATCATCAAAAAACGGATTTCCCGTATCGAAAAGGATAACACCGATTTTCAGATTTTTTTTCTGGGCAGCAAGGACAATGCCTGCTTTATTTGGTTTATAATCAAGGGCCTGGGCTATTTCCAGGATTTTCCTGGCGGTGCGGGGATTCACCGATCCACGGTTATTCAGGACGCGATCCACCGTACCTCTTGAGACACCGGCCAGTTCGGCGATTTCCTTTATGGTAGCCATCTCTTGTTCACCTCTGCTTCCGATTTATTCCTGCGATCATTCTCATTAACCGTATCATAAATAAGAGGCAAAGTCAATTTGAGAACTCCGGAAACCGTGTGCGTGCAACACGAAACGGCAGAATCAACAAAAAAGGAAGCGAAGGACCCCTTAAAACAAAGGCGAATTGTGAATTTTTACGAAATTTACAAACCCCATTGATTTTTAGATGAAAATCATTTATCATGAAAGTAACGTGCACGGGCACGTAAGACGGAACATAGAGAGCGGCCGGCATCAGGTTCTTAAGAAATGAAAGAGGGGACAGCGGCTGCGGATATGTAAAACAGGCAAACAGGAGAAGAAAGGACGGGAGGCGCAAAAATGTTATACATAGGCGTGGATCTTGGAACATCGGCGGTTAAGCTTCTGCTGATGGATGAAAAGGGAGCGATCAAGAAGATTGTGTCAAAGGAATACCCTTTGTTTTTCCCTCATCCGGGCTGGTCTGAACAGAAACCGGAGGATTGGTTTGAGCAGACCATGGCGGGATTAAAGGAACTGGTATCGGATTGTGACAAAGCTTCGATTGCGGGCATCAGCTTCGGCGGTCAGATGCATGGACTGGTGGTACTGGACAAGGAGGATAAGGTTATCCGGCCTGCCATTCTTTGGAATGACGGAAGAACCGGCGAGGAAACCGACTATCTGAACCAGGTGATCGGGAAGGATAAGCTGTCTGAATATACGGCAAATATTGCATTTGCAGGCTTTACGGCACCGAAGATTCTGTGGATGAAGAACAAAGAACCTGAGAATTTTGCAAAAATAGAAAAAATCATGCTGCCTAAGGATTATCTGGCATATAAGCTCTCCGGCGTTCACTGCACGGACGTGTCCGATGCCTCCGGCATGCTGCTGCTTGATGTGAAGAACCGCTGCTGGTCTGATGAAATGTGCGAAATCTGCGGAATCCGTAAAGAGCAGCTGGCTCAGATCTTTGAAAGCTATGAAGTGGTGGGAACCCTTCTTCCTGAAATTGCAGAAGAACTGGGACTTTCCCCTGAAGTGAAGGTCATTGCCGGCGCCGGTGACAATGCGGCTGCTGCTGTGGGAACCGGTACCGTAGGGGATGGCATGTGCAATATCTCTCTGGGAACCAGCGGAACCATTTTTATATCTTCCAGAAGCTTCTGTGTGGACAGCAATAATGCACTGCATGCTTTTGCGCATGCGGATGGGAAGTATCATCTGATGGGCTGCATGCTCAGCGCCGCATCCTGCAATAAATGGTGGATGGATGATATCATAGGAACCTCCGATTATGCCAAAGAACAGGCGGAGATTACAGGACTTGGTGAAAACCATGTATTCTTCCTTCCTTATCTGATGGGAGAGCGTTCTCCTCATAATAATCCCAATGCGAGAGGAACCTTCATCGGGATGACCATGGACACGACAAGAGCCGACATGACCCAGGCTGTGCTGGAAGGCGTTGCCTTCGCGCTGAGGGATTCTTTCGAGGTAGCCAAATCCCTGGGAATTCATATTGAAAGAACCAAAATCTGCGGCGGAGGAGCGAAGAGCCCTCTCTGGAAGAAGATCATGGCAAATGTGCTTGGCATTAAGGTAGATATGATTGAAAGCGAGGAAGGACCCGGCTACGGCGGCGCTATTCTGGCAGCAGTAGGATGCGGGGAATTCGCAAGCGTGGAGGAAGCGGCGGACAAGCTGGTTAAGGTTGTGGGAACGGTGGAACCCGATCCGGAGCTTACCGCTAAATACGAAGAGAGATACCAGCAGTTCAGGCAGATTTATCCTGCATGCAAGGAGCTTTTTGATAAAATCATTTAAGGAATACCGGTGAGGAAGCTTTACCGGGCAGCTGCTATTTTCAAGTGTTTCCAATGCCGATAACAGATGGCTGGAAGTTAAATGGATGAAGAAAAGGAAAGGAGGAAAGAAGGATGGAAATTAAGAAAGTAACGGACGCTGCATTCCGTAAATACGGAAAAGTAGTGAAAAACGTGGACTTTACGGCTCTTGTGGAGGAACTGGAAAAGACTCCCTGCACCGCAGAGGTGGTATATGAACCCAGTGTTCCTGAGCTGGAAGCTCTTCCTGTATATAAGGAGCTTCAGGATGTGACCTACGGCGAGATGCCTATTCAGATTGGATTCTGTAATGGAAACAATTATAAGCTGAATGCTTTGGAATATCACAGGACATCTGAAATCGATGTGGCTGCATCGGATCTGATTCTGCTGCTTGGCTGGCAGGCGGATGTTGAGGAGGACTATACCTATGACACCTCCAAGGTGGAAGCCTTTTTGCTTCCCAAGGGAGTTGCGGTTGAACTGTACGCAACAACCCTGCATTATGCACCCTGCAACAGCGGGGAAGGCGGTTTCCGCTGTGCAATCGTTCTTCCTGACGGAACCAATCTTCCGACTGATGAGAACCACTTCGCCGGCGGAGAAGATGCACTGATCACAGCGAAGAACAAATGGCTCATCGGCCATGCCGAGGGCGGACTTCCTGAAGGATGCCATATTGGCCTTAAGGGAGAAAACATTTCTGTGAAGTAATTTTAAGTGCGGCCTGTGGCCGCGGAAGGAGAGCATGGGACACTTTGTGTCCCAGTGAAGAAGCAGCCCGCTGCTTCTTCCCCCTTATTTTAAGTGCGGCCATTGGCCGCGGAAGGAGAGGAAAGACATGAATAACATGCCGAAAGAAAAAATTGCTATCGTAGCGGTAAGCCGTGACTGCTTCCCTATGGATTTATCTGTATCCAGAAGGAAAGCCGTAGTTGCTGCTTATAAGGAAAAATACGGGGATGGCCTGTATGAATGCCCTGTATGTATCGAAAATGAAATCGATATGAGAAAAGCACTGGCTGACGTAAAAGAAGCCGGCTGCAACGCTATCGTTGTTTATCTTGGGAATTTCGGGCCTGAGACACCGGAAACCCTGCTGATCAAGGAATTTGACGGACCGGCTATGGTGGTAGCTGCCGCTGAAGAGACCGGAGATAATCTGGTGAGCGGAAGAGGCGACGCTTACTGCGGCGTTCTGAATGCCAGCTATAACCTGAAGCTTCGTAACCTGAAAGCATATCTTCCGGAATACCCGGTTGGAACCGCTTCCGAATGTGCTGACATGATCGCTGAATTTGCACCTATTGCAAGAGCGGTTGTTGGACTTAAGAACCTGAAAATTATTTCCTTCGGTCCCCGCCCGAAAGATTTTATGGCCTGCAATGCTCCGATTAAGCAGCTGTTTAACCTGGGTGTGGAAATCGAAGAAAACTCTGAACTGGATCTGTTTGAAGCATTCAACAAACATGAAGGTGATGAAAGAATTCCGGAAATCGTTAAAGAAATGGAAGAAGAGCTTGGTGCCGGAAACAAGAAACCGGAGGTTCTTGCAAAACTTGCTCAGTATGAACTGACCCTGAAAGACTGGGTAAGAGATCACAGAGGATATCGTAAATACGTAACCCTGACAGGAAAATGCTGGCCGGCATTCCAGACACAGTTCGGATTCGTTCCTTGCTATGTAAACAGCCGTCTGACATCCCAGGGCATCCCGGTATCCTGTGAAGTTGATATCTATGGTACATTAAGTGAGTTCATCGGACAGGTAGTAAGCAACGATATCGTTACACTGCTTGATATCAACAACTCCGTACCGAAGGATATGTACAAAGAATCCATCGAAGGAAAATTCGATTATACACTGAAAGATACATTCATGGGATTCCATTGTGGAAATACTGCTTCCAGCAAACTTTCCTTCTGCGAGATGAAATATCAGATGATCATGGCAAGATCCCTTCCAATCGAAGTTACAAACGGAACTCTGGAGGGAGATATCAAACCTGGAGATATCACATTCTATCGTCTGCAGAGCACAGCTGATAACAAACTTCGTGCTTACATTGCACACGGCGAGGTTCTTCCGGTTGCAACACGTTCCTTCGGTGCTATCGGTGTATTTGCAATTCCGGAGATGGGACGTTTCTACCGTCACGTGCTGATCGAGGGAGGATTCCCGCATCACGGTGCTGTAGCATTCGGACATCACGGAAAAGCTCTCTTCGAGGTGTTCAAATACATTGGTGTACCGGTTGAAGAGATCGGTTACAATCAGCCGGCAGGCGTGAGATATCCGACAGAGAATCCTTGGAGATAATTAAAACAGGCAGGTAAGATCATCCGTATGTGCTGCCTGATACAAGCAAGTCCCCACTCGCTGCTTATTGTTTTTCGTAACCTCGCAGGGGACTTTCTTGATTTGGTTAAATACGATTCAGAAACCGCGGGCTCTCAGGCGTGCAGGCGCTGCGAACTGAGAGCTGCGGTTTCTGTATTTACAGGAGGAAAAATCACTATGTATTATATTGGCGTTGATCTTGGAACTTCCGCTGTAAAGCTTCTTCTTATGGAAGGATCCGGAAAGATCTGCAACATCGTATCAAAAGAATATCCGCTGTTCTTCCCCCATCCGGGCTGGTCTGAGCAGAATCCGGAGGACTGGTTCGCCCAGAGCATGGAAGGGATCAAAGAGCTCACAGAAGGGATTGACCGCAAAGAAGTAGCAGGAATCGGTTTTGGCGGTCAGATGCACGGTCTTGTAACTCTGGATAAAGATGACAATGTGATCCGTCCGGCGATTCTCTGGAATGACGGCCGTACCGGTGAGGAGACGGAATATCTTAATACGGTTATCGGAAAGGAAAAACTTTCTCAGTATACCGCAAACATTGCATTTGCAGGCTTCACTGCACCAAAGATCCTCTGGATGCAGAAGCATGAGCCTGAGAATTTTAAAAAAGTGGTAAAGATCATGCTTCCGAAGGATTATCTTGCCTATCGCTTAAGCGGATCCTTCTGCACAGATGTATCCGATGCTTCCGGTATGCTTCTTCTGGATGTGAAAAACCGCTGTTGGTCAAAGGAAATGCTTGAGATCTGCCATATCACAGAGGAACAGCTTCCGAAGCTGTACGAGAGCTGGCAGGTAGTCGGAAACCTGAAAGCGGAAGTTGCAAAAGAGCTTGGCTTCTCAGAAGATGTGAAGGTTGTAGCAGGTGCAGGCGACAATGCTGCGGCAGCTGTGGGAACAGGAACGGTTGGCGATGGCCAGTGCAACATTTCCCTTGGAACATCCGGTACGATCTTTATTTCCAGCAAAGATTTCGGAGTGGATGAAAACAATGCACTGCATTCCTTTGACCATGCAGATGGAAGCTATCATCTGATGGGATGTATGCTCAGCGCTGCTTCCTGTAATAAATGGTGGGCCGAGGAGATTCTTGGAACGAAGGACTTCGCAGCAGAGCAGGCGCCTATCCAGAAGCTTGGTGAGAATCACGTATTCTTCCTGCCGTACCTGATGGGTGAGCGCAGCCCCCATAACGATCCCGCAGCCCGCGGTTCTTTCATCGGGCTGCGTATGGATTCCACCCGCGCCGATATGACCCAGGCTGTGCTGGAAGGCGTTGCCTTTGCCATCAAGGATTGTGTCGAGATCGCTCGTGCACAGGGCGTTGAGATCGCATCCAGCACGCTGTGCGGCGGCGGCGCCAAGAGCCCGCTGTGGCGCGAGATCATGGCAAATATTCTGGGCATTCCCCTGGCGCTGCCCCAGACTGAGCAGGGCCCCGGTTACGGCGGCGCCATGCTGGCAGCCGTTGCCTGCGGCGAATACGCCACGGTGCAGGAATGCGCGGATAAGCTGATCAAGATCAAGAGCGTGACCGAGCCGGATCCGGCTCTGGTTAAGAAATATGCAGCCCGCTATGAGCTGTGGCACAAGCTGTACCCGACCCTGAAGCCGCTGTATGCAGAGATGGAGGCATTGCAATGAAGATCTATTCTGTAAATGATCCCGAATTCAAGCCTTATGGCCGTGTGGTGACCGGTCTGGAAGCTGCCAAGGCAGAGATCCTGCAGGCGCTGGCAACCACCCCGCTGCCGGAAGCTACCGACTATGTGGCCGAGGAGCCTGTTCTGCAGGAGCTGCCCGCAATGGTGGAAGTTTCCGAGCATCTGTTTGGCGGCATGCCGGTCCAGCTGGGCTGGTGCAACGGCCACAACACCAAACTGAACTGCCTGGAATACCACCGCGACAGTGAGTTCAACTTGGGCACCGAGGATTTCATCCTGCTGCTGGCCAAGATGGACGACATCACCGATGGCAAGCTGGACACCGCAAAGGTCAAGGCTTTCCGCGCACCGGCAGGCACCCTGGTGGAAGTTTACGCCACCACCCTGCATTACGCACCCTGCCATGTGGACCCGGCCAAGGGCTTCCGCGTGCTGGTTGCACTGCCGCAGGGCACCAACACCGCCAAGCCGGAAATCAAGGTTGACGGCGGTGACGACGCCCAGCTGTGGGCCTGCAACAAGTGGCTGCTGGCCCATGTTGAGAGCAGCGAAGCTGCCGCAGGCGCTTATGTCGGCCTGGAAGGCGTGAACATCGACATCGCAGACGATCTGTAAAAATAGTTAGAAGTTGGAAGGGAGGAGTTAGGAGTTACAATGTGCGTGCAGGCGCACACCATCAACTCCTACTTCCTAACTTGATATTGAGCAGAGCAAAATTAAAAAATAAACGGAGGGCAAACTTATGAAGTCTACCAACATCCCTGAAGTCAAGCTGGGCATTGTTGCCGTCAGCCGTGACTGCTTCCCCATTCAGCTGAGCGAAAAGCGCCGCGCCGCTATCGTGGCAGCCTGCCAGGCTAAGGGTCTGGACCTGTACGAGGCAAAGACCACTGTTGAGAACGAGAAGGACATGGAGAAGGCTGTTGCCGAGGTTACCGAGGCTGGCTGCAATGCCCTGACCGTTTTCCTGGGCAACTTTGGCCCCGAAACTCCGGAAACCCTGATCGCAAAGTTCTTCAACGGCCCCTGCATGTTTGTTGCAGCTGCTGAAGGCGACGGTGACATGATCAACGGCCGCGGCGATGCTTACTGCGGCATGCTGAACTGCTCCTACAACCTGGGTATGCGCCACCTGAAGGGCTACATCCCCGAATACCCCATCGGCACTGCTGATGAGATCGCTGACAAGATGATCGAGTTCGTTCCCATCGCCCGCACCCTGCTGGGTGTGCGTGATCTGAAGATCATCACCTTCGGCCCCCGCCCGCAGGACTTCTTTGCCTGCAACGCACCCATCAAGGGCCTGTACGAGCTGGGCGTTGAAGTGGAAGAGAACAGCGAGCTGGACCTGCTGGTTTCCTACAAAGAGCATGCAAATGACCCGCGCATCGAGGATGTCTGCAAGGATATGGCTGCCGAGATGGGCGAAGGCCACTACTATCCCGACCTGCTGGCCCGCATGGCTCAGTTTGAGCTGACCCTGCTGGACTGGGCAGATGCACACAAGGGCAACAAGAAGTACGTTGCTTTTGCTGACAAGTGCTGGCCTGCATTCCCCTCTCAGTTCGGCTTTGAGCCCTGCTATGTCAACTCCCGCCTGGTAAGCCGCGGCATCCCCGTTTCCTGCGAAGTTGATATCTACGGCGCTCTGTCCGAGTACATCGGCATGTGCGCTTCCGGCGATACCGTTACCCTGCTGGACATCAACAACAGCGTGCCCCAGTACATTTACGATGAGGACATCGCAGGCAAGTTTGATTACAGCCTGACCGATACCTTCATGGGCTTCCACTGCGGCAACACCCCGGCCTGCAAGATGTGCAATGACCGTGCCGTTAAGTATCAGCTCATCCAGCACCGTCTGCTGGAGCCGGCCGGCAGCGATCCCGACTTTACCCGCGGCACCCTGGAAGGCGACATTGCACCTTCTGACATCACTTTCTACCGTCTGCAGTGCGACAGCGAGGGTAACCTGCGCTCCTACATTGCAGAGGGCGAGATCCTGCCTGTTGCTACCCGCTCCTTCGGCGGCATTGCAATCTTCGGCATCCATGAGATGGGCCGTTTCTACCGCCATGTTCTGGTCCAGAAGCGTTACCCGCACCACGGCGCCGTTGCATTCGGTCATTACGGCAAGATCCTGTTTGAGGTCCTCAAGTTCCTGGGCATTCAGGACATCGCTTACAACCAGCCCAAGAGCCTGCCGTACCCGACCGAGAATCCGTTTGCCTGATCTGGCATAAAAAGCTGAACCACAATCCAGCAACAAGAACGGAATCCACTATTTTGTTTCGGTAACAGTCACTATACTGTTAAGCGTAGGGAAAAACCGTAAAAAAACAAAAATCTAGGGAGGAACATTATGCTGAATCCGTCCGAACTGAAAAAGATCGATGCCTATTGGCGTGCCAGCAACTACCTGGCAGCAGGCCAGCTGTACCTGCTCGATAACCCCATGCTGCGCCGTCCGCTGACCCGTGACGACGTGAAGAAGAAGATCGTTGGCCACTGGGGCACCGTGCCTGGCCAGAACTTCGTTTATGTTCACCTGAACCGTGTCATCAAGAAGTACGACCAGGATATGATCCTGATCTCCGGCCCGGGCCACGGAGGAAACTTCTTTGTTGCCAACGCTTACCTGGATGGCACCTACTCTGAAGTTTACCCCAACATCAGCCGTGATGAAGAGGGCATGAAGAAGCTGTTCAAGCAGTTCTCCTTCCCCGGCGGCATCTCCAGCCACGTTGCACCCGAAACTCCGGGCTCCATCAACGAAGGCGGCGAGCTGGGCTACTCCATCGCACACGCATTTGGCGCTGTGTTCGATAACCCGGATCTGATCTGCGCAGTTACCGTTGGCGACGGCGAAGCTGAGACCGGCCCCCTGGCCACCAGCTGGCAGTCCAACAAGTTCCTGAACCCCGTGGGTGACGGCGCTGTTCTGCCCATCCTGCACCTGAATGGCTACAAGATCTCCAACCCCACCATCTTTGGCCGTATGACCCATGAAGAGATGGAGAGCTTCTTCCGTGGCTGCTCCTGGAAGCCGTACTTCGTTGAAGGCGACGACCCGATGACCATGCACGAGAAGATGGCTGAGACCCTGGATACCGTCATCGAAGAGATCCACGACATCCAGAAGCGCGCCCGTGCTGGTGAGGATATGGGCCATATCCAGTGGCCTATGATCGTTCTGCGCACCCCGAAGGGCTGGACTGGCCCGAAGGTAGTGGACGGCAAGCCCATCGAGGGCACCTTCCGTGCACACCAGGTGCCCATCGACATCACTGTCGGCACCCCGAACCAGGAAGAGCACCTGAAGCAGATCGAAGAATGGCTGCACAGCTACCATGCTGAGGAACTGTTCGACGAGAACGGCACCCTGATCCCCGAACTGCAGGAACTGGCTCCCACCGGCGACCGCCGTCTGGCTGCCAACCCGCACGCAAACGGCGGCAAGCTGCTGCGTGACCTGCGTACCCCCGATTTCAAGCAGTATGCAGTGGATATCCCGTTCCCCGGCTCTGTCGAGAAGCAGGATATGATCGAGCTGGGCGGCTACATCCGCGACGTGCTCAAGCTGAATGCTGATGCTAAAAACTTCCGCATCTTTGGACCTGACGAGACCATGTCCAACCGTCTGTACAAGTGCTTCGAAGCTACCCAGCGTGATTGGAACTCCACCATCATCCCGGGCGATGAATTCCTGGCACACGACGGCCGCATCATGGACTCCATGCTGTCCGAGCATATGTGCGAAGGCTGGCTGGAAGGCTACCTGCTGACCGGTCGTCACGGCTTCTTTGCTTCCTACGAGAGCTTCATCCGCGTGGTGGACTCCATGGTTGCACAGCATGCTAAGTGGCTGAAGGTTTGCAGCCAGCTGCCCTGGCGCCAGAGCATTGCTTCCCTGAACCTGATCCTGACCTCCAACGTATGGCAGCAGGATCACAATGGCTTCACCCATCAGGATCCCGGCTTCCTGGATCACATCGCCAACAAGAAGGCAGACGTTGTTCGCCTGTACCTGCCGCCGGATACCAACTGCCTGCTGAGCTGCTTCGACCATTGTGTCCGCAGCCGTGACTATGTCAACGTACTGGTCACTTCCAAGCATCCGCGTCCCCAGTGGCTGACCATGGAGCAGGCTGTTAAGCACTGCACCCAGGGCGTTGGCATCTGGGATTGGGCTTCCAGCGATGCAGGCGAAGAGCCGGATGTCGTCATGGCTTGCTGCGGTGATACCCCGACCCTGGAAACTCTGGCTGCTGTCACCATCCTGCGCGACGCAATGCCCGAACTGAAGATCCGCGTTGTCAACGTTGTTGACCTGATGAAGCTTGAGCCCAACACCAAGCATCCTCATGGCCTGTCTGACGCTGATTACGATGCTCTGTTCACCAAGGATAAGCCGATCATCTTCGCATTCCATGGTTACCCGACCCTGATCCATGAGCTGACCTACGAGCGTACCAACCGCAACCTGTCTGTCCATGGCTACCAGGAGGAAGGCACCATCACCACGCCGTTCGATATGCGCGTGCAGAACGAGATCGACCGCTTCCACCTGGTTAAGGATGCCCTGCAGCACCTGCCGCAGCTGGGCAACAAGGGCGCTTATCTGATCCAGCAGATGAACGACAAGCTGGTTGCTCATAAGAACTACATCCACGAAGTTGGCCAGGATCTGCCTGAGATCATCGACTGGAAGTGGCATCTGCCTGAGAACAAGTAATTTGTTCTGAACCCTTTGTTTACTAACCCCAAACCCTGAAAATATGCCACCCACCGCAGCCCCCGCAAGGGGACTGCGGTGGGTGGCTTTTTGTGCGCTGATATTTTCTTCTCTTGTGCGGGCTGCTGTGCATGCTGGCCCGGCAAAATAAAAACACCCCCGCTCAGGTGCGGCACTGCTTTGCAGCAGACCATGCGCCAGGGCGGGGGTGTTATTCGTTACAACAAATCAAGCCTTAAGCGGCTTGTGCACAGAACTTGCAGCAAAAATTACAGCTGCGGGCCGGCAGAGACCAGAGCCTTGCCGTGCTCGTTGCCTTCGTACTTGGCGAAGTTCTTGATGAAGCGGCCGGCCAGATCCAGAGCCTTGGTCTCCCACTCGGAAGCATCCTTGTAGGTGTCGCGGGGATCGAGGATGGCGGGATCGACGCCGGGCAGAGAGGTGGGAACCTCAAAGTCGAAGTGCGGGATCTTCTTGGTGGGGGCCTCGTTGATAGCGCCGCTCAGGATCGCGTCGATGATGCCGCGGGTATCCTTGATGGAGATGCGCTTGCCGGTGCCGTTCCAGCCGGTGT